>ERZ808051.2003-NODE-2003-length-11462-cov-3.296091_pt1 | contig 11462 bp, 10 predicted proteins | sample MGYA00380199_ERZ808051 | MGnify/ENA primary metagenome ERZ808051 (study PRJEB31490, sample SAMN06133391) | mouse gut metagenome | isolation source: J11 | host: mice | place: China: Chengdu | collected 2015-05 ...
GTGGGCGGCTACGGAAACGGGATGTTCGGCCCCAACGACAACATCACCCGTGAGCAGTTGGCCGTCATGCTCTGGCGGTACGCCGGAAGCCCCGCCGCTACGGATAAGGAACTGCACTTTACCGATGCGGACAAGGCCAGCGGCTACGCGCTGGAGGCCCTGCGGTGGGCGGTGGAGAACGGCATCATCAATGGCTACGGCAACGGACAGTTAGCACCCCAAGGCTTGGCAACCCGCGCGCAGGTAGCGCAGATGCTGAAAAACTTTTTGGGTAAATAGCGGCCAATACAATGGGGCGGCGAGACGATTCAAATGTCTCACCGCCCCGCATTTCTTAAATGCGGAACACCTGGGAGGTGAGAGCTGATGCAGCACATTTTATTTATTGGAGCAGATTTTGAGCAATATCTCCGGCTAAAAACAATCCTCAATGATTTCACCTGCGTGTATTCCGTCAATCTGACGGACGGTATACGGCAATTCAATCAACAGCAGTTCAGCCTGATTGTTCTGGACCTGTCTCTGATCCTGTCAGATATGGATCAGGAAGAACTCTTGCGTTCGTTTCGCCGTGCGCACCCGGTGCCAATTATCGCGCTGTGCGAAAATGTGGAGGATGCGAATGTTGTCCGTTTGCTGGGGGCGGGAGCAGATCAGGTACTCGATATTCAAACAGCAGACACTGTATTGACAGCATATGTGCAGACGCTGGTCAACCGCTATACACTGCTTGATCACATGGATCGGGAGCAGAGTGGCCGTACCGAACTGTGCGTTGGAGATTTTAAGATCGACCTGATGCGCCGTCAGGTTTTCTTAAAAGAGGAAAAAATAGAGTTGTCCGGCAAAGAATTCGACCTGCTGCTGTTTTTCGCGCAGAACCCAAACCGGGTTCTGACAGAAGCTCAAATCTACGACCGGGTGTGGAATACGGACAAAGATTTTCACAGCAGCATCGCAAAGCCCATCAACAGGCTGCGTCAGAAAATAGAACCGGATCAGCGCAATCCTGTGTATATTCGCTCGATTCGTGGCGTAGGTTATCAATTTGCGCCGAATATTGTAACATCCTGCGATATTTGACAGGCAGCGGTCATCTAATGTCAGCGAATTGTCAGACTATGTCAGCGATTTGTCAGAATCCATCTGTATAATCCCTTTTATGGTGAAAAAGGGAAGGAACTGTTTGCAGCAACAACGGCTGTTTCCCGGATAGGGGAAACAGATGCGAACAACAAAATCTTTACAACTATATTTGCTTTTGCCAGCGGCGGCCTCCGACAAGGGGGCCGCCGCTTTTTGCGTTTCGACACAATCTGACAGCGTTCCCCGACCGTCCGCCGCCTGCTGGCAGCCATACATAGCGGAGTACCCGTGATTCCCAATCTCAAACCGCGCCCCCACAAAATTTGAGATTGGAGCTCACACAAATGAATTATGACATGAAGCGCAGCGGCGCGTACATACAGAACCTTCACGCCCAAAAGGGATATACCCAGAATGAGCTTGCAAAAGCCATGAATATCAATCAAAGCTCTTTGAGCCGGATCGAATTGGGCATGAAAGGCTGTTCGGTGGATCTGTTTATACAGCTTTCTGAATTTTTCCATGTGTCGCTGGATGCCCTGATTTTGGGCATTGAACCGGATATGCAGCAGGAGTCCGAGCGCAATGTGCGCTTGAAAGCTGATATTGCTGATTTGATCGACCGGCTGACACAACTGAAGGAGCAGTTCTGACGGCAGTATGTCCAATGGGCATTGGAATATGGCCGCTGGACATTAGTCAACAAAGGTATCCTCGTTTACAATATAACCAAGGCGAAAGCCCTGCACCTTGAAAATTGAACACCAGCAGTACGGATCACCACACGGACAGACGCACAGTGCGCGCCATGACCAGGAGGGAGCGAAGGCTCCCTCCGGGCCGCGATAAAGCCTGCGCGGGGCAGCTCTGGCAAAGCAGCCCGCCATCCCCTGGGTTGAAAGCAGTAGAGACCCTTGGAATGTGTCTGTGAAGGTCTGCCAAGCCTTGTCCGTTACTGTTCCCTATATCCCATCGGGGGTCGAGCTGAGAATACGATGGGTGCTTATGAGAAAATGAACCAAACATAAGGGGAATTTCACGGATGAATTACGATAATAACAGGCATAACGCCCATAACGAGATCGATCACATATTTCAGAACCTTCTCCCCGCCCGGAATATGGCGGAGCGCCCCGAACAGGTGGCGCTCTGCCACCGGATGCTGGACGCCATGCTGGAGGGCGGCATCGCCCTGTGTGACGCCGGGACGGGGATTGGTAAGACCTACGCCTATCTGGTGGCCGGGACGGCATACAGCCGTTTTCGGGCCGCCTGCGGGCTGGAGCCGAAGCCCATCCTCGTCTCCACCTCCAGCATCGCCCTCCAGACTGCGGCGCGGGACGAATACCTTCCCCTGCTGTCCAATGTGCTGACAGAGGACGGCATGATCGTCCAGCCCCTCCAGGCTGTGATCCGCAAAGGGAAGTCCCACTATGTCTGCGATGACCGTCTGGAACGGCGGCTGGGCCAGTTGGATCTCCGAAAGAAAAACTGGAGGGCCGGGAATGCCCTGCTTGCGCTGCGGAATGAGCTGGACATGGACGAGATCGCCCATCTCAGCCACTATGACCGGGAGCGTATTTGCGTCCCCCAAATCTGCGACTGTTCGCAAGAGACCTGCCGGTATCGTTCCTTTTTAGAGAAGTGCGATTCCGGGCGGTATCTTTTCCAGATTTGTAACCACAACCTGCTGCTGGCGGACGCCATCCACCGGGGCAGCGGGCGAAAGCCCATCCTGCCGGACACCTGCGCCCTCATCGTGGACGAGGCCCACAAGCTGCCGGAGACAGCCCGCCAGATGTTCGGGGTGACCCTGGCTGCGGAGGACATCCGTGCGCTCACCCACAGTCTGCGAGGGGAACGCTTCCTGCTGGCTGCGGAAGTCCTGAACGACAGCGCCAAGGGCCTGCTGCGGAAGCTGGACCGCCCGCCGGAGGACAGGCCCTTCGACTATTACAAAAAATCGTTGGCCGCACCCGAGCGGAGTCTGACGGTGATCGACCGGCAGCTCCACGGCCTGCTCACCCCTGCCACCCGCAGGCGGCTGAAGAACGTCTCCTCCACGGTGTCTTTGTTCCACCAGGGCAACCCAGACATGGTCTTCTACACCGAGGAGGACGCCCACGGCGGCACCATGCTGTGCGCCACTATTGCCGACCTGACCGCCCAGCTCCGCCAGACGCTCTGGCGGCAGGAGCGGCCCGCCGTCCTCACCTCCGCCACCCTGGCCGTGGGCGAGGATTTTCGGCGCTTCAAAGAGGAAACGGGCCTGCTCACCGACAGCCGTGTCACGGAGTCAGTTGCCCCTTCCCCCTTCGACTACCAGCAAAATTGCCTGCTGTACTTACCGAAGTTTCCGCCCAGGCAGAAGGACGCTGGCTATTATGACAAGCTGGCCAAGGAGATCGCCTCCCTGCTGGACGCGTCCCAGGGCCACGCCCTGGCGCTGTTCACGTCCTACGCCGCCATGTCGGCGGTGAAGGAGCGCCTGCCGAACCACGGTCTTCGCTATCCGCTGTTCACCATGGGCCGCAGCGCCATCCATACCACCGAGCAGTTTAAGGCCAGACCGGGAAGCGTCCTGCTGGCGGCGGGGGCCGCCTGGGAGGGCTTCGACTTCCCCGGCGACTGCGTGTCCCTGTTGATCATCCCCCGCCTGCCTTTCGCCGTGCCGGACGCCCTGAAGGAGAAAGAGCGGGAGAACCATCCTACGCTTCGGCTCTTCATCCGGGCGGTGGTGGTGCCGGAAATGCAGATCAAGCTGAAGCAGGGCTTCGGTCGAGCCATCCGAACTGAGACCGACACCTGCGTGGTGGCCATCCTGGACGAGAGGGCCGCCCAGGGCAAGCGCTACAGCGAGGATGTGCTGGCCGCCCTGCCGGAGATGCCGGTCACCGGCAGCCTGGAGGAGGTGGCAAAGTTTATTCGGACAGTGAAAAGCAGCGACTATTTTATGGAGGCAGCATCATGAGCGAAAGAAAAAAGAAGCAGGATCACGGTGATGAAAACATTGTGGAACTTCGCATCGCTGGTCACCCGGTCCGCCTCAGCTTTGCCGCCGAGCCGGACCCCACAGCAGCCCAGCGCATCCGCAACTGCTTGATCGATTCCTTTCTCCGCCAGGATGAGGTGAACCGCAGAGCTGCGTGACAAAAAGGGCCTCCCGCTCCAAAATCCCTGTTTTATTTTTGATACAAATTCACTTTAATGAGGGAAACAGAAAAAGGCACTCCGAACAGGAGCGGTGATCAAGAGAGCGGGGCTGTCCAGGCAAATGGACGGCCCCGTTTCCTATATTTCCGGGCGCTGAAGATGTTCGGGAAAAACAGTGGATATTCGGCACAGGATGTGAGATAATTTGCTTGGCAAAAGCCAGGTGCACCTTGAAAATTTCATATTGACAGGTGTCCGATTCTCTCACACGACTGGAAAATCAGAATGAGAGGACGGATACAAATGGCTGAACGAGTCGATTGTTTATATCGCGTTTCCACGACCAAACAGGTCGACCACGATGAGCAGAATCAGGCGGATATCCCTGTCCAGCGCAAAGCCTGCCGGGAGTTCGCCGCGAAGATGGGCTGGACCATCGTGCATGAGGAGCAGGAGAACGGAGTGTCCGGCTACAAGGTCAGCGCCAGCGACCGGGACAAGCTGCAGCTTCTCAAAGAGAGGGCCGAGCAGGGCAAGTTCGACATCCTGCTGGTGTTCATGTTTGACCGCCTGGGTCGCAAATCGGATGAGACACCCTTTGTGGTGGAATGGTTCGTAAAACACGGCATCCGGGTCTGGAGTGTCAACGAAGGGGAGCAGCGGTTTGAATCCCATACGGACCGGCTGACCAACTACATCCGCTACTGGCAGGCGGACGGTGAGAGCCAGAAAACCTCCATTCGCACCAAGACGGCCCTGGGCCAGATGGTGCAGGAGGGCAGGTTCCGGGGCGGCAGCGCCCCCTATGGCTACCGGCTGGCCCCCAGCGGGATCTTCAACAAAAGGAAGCATGAGGTGTACAAGCTGGAGATCGATGAGGATGAGGCCCGTGTAGTCCGCATGATGTTCAACCTGTGCGTTGGCTCCGGCTATGGGCGATGCAAGATCGCCAACCTGATCAGCAGTCAGGGCATTCAGACAAGGACCGGAGGCAACTGGCATGAGGCTACCGTGGGCCACATCCTGCACAACATCACCTATATGGGAGTTCTGCGAAGCGGCGAGAGCCAGTCGGAGGTATTTCCGGAGCTGCAAATCATTGATCCCGCCACATTTGAGCTGGCGCAAAAGCTGATGACGGAGAGAGTCAATGAGTTCAACGAACAGCGGACTCTGCCCAGGAACACCAGCGGACAGTCCATGCTCTCCGGCAACGTGTTCTGCGGCCACTGCGGCGGCAGACTCACCCTGACCACCAACGGCACGGTGCGAAAAAACGCCGATGGAGTGCAGGTGGCCCGCAGGCGTATCCGCTACGTCTGCTACAACAAGACCCGCCACCGTATTGAGTGTAACGGTCAGACCGGATACACGATGCACATTCTGGACGGCATGGTGACGGAGGTGCTGCATCAGATCTTCGACAGGATGAAAGCCGTCCGTGAGGACGAGATCGTCTCCCGGACGCAGATGAATGTGACGGCGGATGTGAAAAACCAGTTCACCGCTGCCAAGCGGGAATTCGCAAAGGCCACCAAAGAGTACGAGGCCGTGAAAGCGAAGCTGATGGCAATCATCCGAGGCGAGAGCAGCCTGCCGGAGAGTGTGATCTCGGAGATGGCCGAGGAGGCCAAGCGGAAGATGATGGCCGCCAGCGAAAAGGTCAGCGCCCTGAATTCGGAGATGGAGCAGAGCAACGACCGCACCAATGAGATCCGAAGGGATTACCAGAACATCATGAAGTGGTCGGAGATCTTCGACAGCAGCGACATGGCGGTCAAGAAGATGATCGCCGGCTACCTGATCAAAAAGATCAGCGTCTACTCCGGCTACCGGCTCCACATCGAGTTTAACATCAACTTCGCACAGTTCGAACTGGGACTGGAGATACCCAACGAGTATCAGGCGGAGAACTTGGCTTAAAAAGAAAAAAGCCCTGCCTTGCGGCAAGACAGACTCATTCAGCGCTCACAGTTGACAGTGGGGCCAAGCAGCAGTATAATAACAGCACCTAAAAGAAGGGGCTGTAGCGATACTGGTTGGGTGGACGCCCTGCATGGGCTATACCAGTCGTGGTGGGGGTGCTTTACCGATAACTCGGGAGAGCGCTTGAATGGCATTCAAGAGGTCAGCGGTTCGATCCCGCTTATCTCCACCACTGCAAGATAATCCGAACCTAACGCCAGTAGGCGGTGGGTTCGGGTTTATCTTTTACCTAGACAAAACTGCATAAGGAAACGGCGGCGGTATGTTCTACATACTGCCGCCGCTCCTTTATTGCTTCTGCTGGGCTTCCCACTTTGTAAATTGTGCTTTTCCCTTCTCTCTCATAGTATTCTTGAATGGCGGGGAGCACACACCGGACTAAGGCTTTCGACGCTCGCTTTGGGATACTCGAAAAAAATCTATTGTTATCTTTTGGGTCTATCATGATGTACCCCCATTTTTGGTAAAGTACGCCTTTCGAGTTTTTTAAATTTCGGGTTACTTCTTTGCTACATCTGTTTGTTAACTTTTGTTTGCTAAAAGACAAATTCCAACAATACAAGCACCGAAAAAGTATGTTGTGGATTCGGTATTACTTTGTCTCAATTTTTTCCTTAGACGATGATGTGGTATACTTTATTATTTTAAGCAGCGCTATATTGAAGTATGGCACTGTTTTGTGTGGCTGTTGCTTCGTTGTGTCAATGAGAAAAGGAAAAAAGAGCCCTCAATTTGAGGGTTGGGGTGTTAGAACCAGTTCTGATTATTGATATTACAGAGATTTATGGTATAATCCAGATGCTAATGACAGAAAATGAACGGACGTGGTATTATGCTGGTTTTATTTCTCTCCATATTAGAGAACGACGATGAACGACGGCGGTTTACCAACATTTATGAACAATATCACGAAAAAATGGAACAGGTCGCAATGCGTATCTTGCAGGAACAGCATGATGCGGAAGATGCAGTTCAAAACTCATTTGTTCAGATAATTCGCCATTTTGAGAAGGTTTACAAAATTTCGTGTGAGGAATTACTCTTCTGGATCATTTCCATAGTAAAGAACGAGGCTTTTATGATTTTGAGAAAGCGCCGTCAAAATAATACTGTTCCGTTAGAGGATTCGAACAGCTTTGAAAGGATTTCTGGCGATACAGCGGAATATGAGGAGATCGTGGGAATATTCCGTCAACTGCCAGAAACATACAGAGCTGTACTGGAAATGAAAGTTTTCATTGGATACTCAGACAAAGAAGTTGCCGCTCATTTGGGTATTTCTGAAACGGCAGTCAGTACACGGGCTAATCGAGGACGGGCATTATTGAAAAAAATGATGGAAAGGGAGGGAATGTATCCATGACGGATGAAGAATTGGATGTTATAATGCGGCATGTTCTTGTTGATTCCTTGAGGCTGGACTTGGGTGCAGAAGATGATGAAGTCACCTTTAAGCCTTCCCTACAGTATCAACGCCAGATGAAATCCATGTTAAAAGACCCTTTGAAGTGGGCAGCACAAAAAACACGTCCTATGTGGAAGATAATTGCCCGGAAAGCTGCTATAATTTTGCTGATTATTTCCCTTAGCTTTGGCACCGTTATGATCAGCAGTCCGACGGCACGAGCCGCATTTGTCCGATGGGTTGCAGAATGGTATGAAACCCACATCGTCTATAGATATCTTGGGGAAAACCTCCCCGATAAGATGCCACAATATGGAATAGCCGAGTTACCGACAGGTTTTGAGGAAGCTGACCGTAGTGAATTACCAAAAATGACAAGCATAATTTATGAAAATAAAGCTGGAGATAAAATATATTTTGACTACGCATTTATGGCACAGGGAGCGGCTGATATATTCTATGCAGATGATTTAGCTGCATTTGAAGTTATAGTCAATCATATGAACGGACAATTTTTTGAATCTGCGGCTCCTGGTGAATTCAATACGATTACTTGGATTGACACAAAGCACGATATTCAGTTTAATATCACTAGTACAATAGGTTATATTGATATTTTGCACATGGCCGAGAGTGTGTGTTTAGAGGAAACGACAAAATAAAATTTTTTTAATAAAGCATGTGAGAAGCTTGCCCCCTTTTGCATTTACTTAATAGGATGGAAAATTCATCCGAGTAAATGCGAAGGGGGTGACTTTTATGAGAAAACGGCTCTTATCTGTCTTGGTACCAATTTTATTGGTGTGCGTCTTCTCGGCACAAGTGGCACAGGCAGCAACACAAAGGGCATATGTGCGTCCAAGCCTGTCTTTTAGTGGCACAACTGCAACATGTTCGATTATTTGCCGTGGTAATTCTACATCTGATGATTTAGATGTAACACTGACCCTTTATCAAGGCAACTCTTATGTTGATTCCTGGAGTGGTTCCGGGAAGGGCAGTGTGGTACTTTCTAAAGAGTGCCAAGTGGAACGTGGGAAGACTTACCGCTTGGAAGTAACATTCTTCATCAATGGAGTAGAGAAGCCAAGTGAGTCTGTCACAAATACCTGCCCCTAACGACCTGCATATGCAGACTGTCGGGGGTAGCCCCAACGAAGATACGAGTTCCAGATGACCGATATCAGATAGCTCAGCAATCCTGTCAGCCCATATATGGCCTATGAGGTATGGGTTACATTCAACTATCATACAGTATTTTGTTGCTTATACCACTATAAATCTTTTGCTTTTCTCAGTTTACAATGTTAAAGAGCTATTCTCTTCTTGTTGTCAAATAAGGGAATAGCTCTTTTATAACAAGATATCAGGATACAGGATTCGACGTTTTCTACAAAAGCTAACTGCAATTGGCTGATAGATTTTGGCAATTCATATATGCTTCTTGTTGTAGGAGGTGTTGAAATTGCTAAAATCTAACAACACATGTAAAAATCACCCAAACATGACTCTACTGCTGGAAACTGAGATTTATGAAAGGCGAAGAAGAACTGAGCATATGTCTCAATATGCTCTGGCAGAGAAAATAGGGGTTACCCGAAACTGTATTTATTTGATGGAAAGCCATACCCATATACCTAAAACGGAGACAGTATTTGACATCATAATAGCGTTGGGTTTCAGTGTGGAGGAACGCAAGGTATTTGCGGAAAAATATATGGAGGCTTACTATAAGGACAAAGTAGTCCAAGAGGAGCTGGAAAGAGAACTGGCAGGTGCTGTATGACAGATATTTATGACTTGCTATACAGCCTTGGTGTGACCGCAAACTACACCGGCTTTTTCCACATGGCTTATGCGGTATCGCTGTGTGTGGAGCAGCCGGACCGGCTGTTGCTGGTGACAAAGTGGCTGTATCCAGAGGTGGCAAAGCAGTACAACACCAACTGGAAAGCGGTAGAACGGAACATTCGGACTGTGAGTTGTATCATTTGGCAAGAAAACCGCTCCCTGCTGGAAGAACTGGCGCACAGGCGCCTGGAGCACAAACCCCGAAACGCCCAGATACTGGCCATTCTGGTTTCCGCGCTGGACATCGGATCTCTGGCGGTTCACGGACTGAATGAGACAGCACATCCCCAGCATAGACGAGTATATGGAGGCAGACCAGAAGCCGCTGCAGAAGCAACGGCACACAGCGATACAGTGGAGGAGCAGGGATGCCAAGGCAGATACAGCAGCGTAAAACTGCGTTCGCTCCCTTGCTCCTCCTTTCCTGATTGAACCCGCTTCGCTAGGCTTTGATGGGGTTCCCTTATCGCTTCATCCACCATATTGTTATCTTCTCTGGAGAGAGATTTTTCTCTCGGTTTGAATAGTCTCCACCTCCAGATTCGGCAGTTTCTCCTCACTCCTTATTGAAAACACTTCAAAACCGAGTGGGCAACAGTGGATGCGCCTGCCCAGGATGCCCCGGGTTGACTTAATTTGAATGTCTTTCGATCGGCCAAAAAGGGCCGTCCCAGTTGGGACGGCCCTTGCGCTTTGTATGGAGTTACATGGATTCCTCGTCAATAACCTGGGCCTTGATAAGGTTGGTGGAGCCGCTCTTGCCCAGGGGGACGCCGGCGGTGATGACCACGGTGTCGCCGTTCTGAACCAGCCCCTCCTTCAGGGCCACCTCGGCGGACAGAGAGAAAATACGGTCGGTGGAGTTCACCTCTCCGGTGAGGAAGGGGGTGACCCCCCAGGAGATATTCAGCTGCCGGCGGACCTTCTCGTGCATGGTGAGGGCGGCGATGGGACAGGCGGGACGGAACCGGCAGATCATCCGGGCGCTGCGGCCCGAGTTGGTAGCGGTAAGGATGGCCTTGGCGTCCAGGTCCTTGGCGGTAAGGCAGCAGGTGTGGGTGATGGCGTCGTTGATGTTGGAGGCGGGGAGAACCCGCTGCTTCTGGAACTGCTTCCAGTAATCGATGGCCCCCTCGGTCTCGGTAACGATGCCCACCATGGCCTGGAGGGCCTCCACCGGGTACTTACCCCCGGCGGTCTCACCCGAGAGCATCACGCTGCCGGTGCCGTCGTAGACGGCGTTGGCCACGTCGGACACCTCCGCCCGGGTGGGCCGGGGATTGCGTATCATGGAGTCCAGCATCTGGGTGGCGGTAATTACCGGCTTGCCCTGCTGCAGCCCCTTGCGGATCATCTGCTTCTGAAGGATGGGCACCCGGGCGGCGGGAATCTCCACACCCAGGTCGCCCCGGGCCACCATGATGCCGTCGGCCACCTCCAGAATCTCGTCCAGGTTGTCCACGCCCTCCTGGTTCTCAATCTTGGCGATAATCCTCACGCCGTCCCCGCCGCACTCGTGGAGGACCGCCCGGACGGCCTCCACATCGGCCGCCCGGCGGACGAAGGAGGCGGCGATGAAGTCGAAGTCATTGTCCACGGCGAACTTCAGATCCTCCCGGTCCTTGTCCGTGAGGGAGGGCAACAGGATGTGCACATCAGGTATGTTAATGGACTTGTTGCTGGACAGGGGGCCGCCGTTTTCCACCTCACAGTGGATCTCGTGGCCCTCTACCTTCTGGACCCGCAGCTCGATGAGGCCGTCGTCCACCAGGATGCGGCAGCCGGGCCCCACCTCCTTGTGGAGGTTGGCATAGGTGACACTCACCCGGTGGCCGTCTCCGGGCACGTCATCGGTGGTCAGGATAAATCCCTGGCCCTGCTCCAGAGTCACGGGGCCGTCGGCAAAGGTCTTTATACGGATTTCGGGGCCCTTGGTGTCCAGAATGGTGGCCACGGGGGCACCCAGGGTGTCCCGCACCTT
>ERZ808051.2005-NODE-2005-length-11452-cov-3.341714_pt1 | contig 11452 bp, 7 predicted proteins | sample MGYA00380199_ERZ808051 | MGnify/ENA primary metagenome ERZ808051 (study PRJEB31490, sample SAMN06133391) | mouse gut metagenome | isolation source: J11 | host: mice | place: China: Chengdu | collected 2015-05 ...
CGTGGTGATCCCCAGAAGAAGACCCGCCGAAACAAGCGCCGCTATGATTCTTTTCTTTTTACCGGTTCCAGACATTGCGCAGCACCTCCTGTCCTACTGTGTAGAGGAATTCATACAAATCCTCGCACATAATCATTACGATTAGCACCATGACCGCCGCAATCATCATAAAGATAACGGTCAGGATAATACTTTTTACGGTTTCCTTCCCCGAATAGTCGTGCACGGTCAAAAATCCAAGGAAAATCAGGATGATGGACCACGCCGCGCCCACTAAGAGCATCAGTGTAAGCAGGAAGGATTCGTTGTATGTCATTCCGTAGGAGCACACTGTAATCAGGAAAAGTGCCACCAAAAGCGGCAGCGACCCGTATGCCGGTATCATGTACACCTGAGCCAAAGTCCCGTCCCCGTCCGTGATGGAAGTCACCAGCCAGTTGCAGAAGATAAACAGCAGGAGCAGGACGAAAAATCCCACGACAATACCGCCGATATCCATATCCTCCACCGCCACATACTGATAGATAAAGCCCTTCTTTGTCTGGTAGAGCATGTAGATGACAAAGAAAATAACATAGATTGCCGTAGCGCCGAAAACACTGCCCGCCCGGTGCCTGCGGATTTCATAATACATATTGGAAGGCGATTTGCAAATCTTTTTGGCAAACTGCAAATCCCGCAGCACAGGAAGTTTTGCAATCTGCGCCGAGAGTGCTCCTTTTGCATTCTTAATCCTGCGCTTTTTACGGTCCAGGAAAGAAACCACCTTCATCAGGATAAACAACACGACCACAAGGATAAATGCCACCGGCAGAACCTTCTGGATTTTTGCATTGCGCACTTCCCAGAATGCCTCGGAATAGTAGGAACGGTTTCCCGCAACCTTGAAATGTTCCATCGCTTCCTCGTAGCGCCCCGCGTGGAAATATGCCTTGCCGACACCGTCGTGCGCGAGCACTGACATCTGGTTTAAGCGCAGCACCTCGTTCCATTTGTCCATCGATTCCTCATACAGACCCTGCTCGTAGAGTGCCATCGCCTCATAGACCATCAGCGCGTAATCGGTCGGCCGAAACGAGATCAGATAACCCTTATCGCCGTCCGCCGTCCACACATTGCCGTCCATATCCACCGCCACGGTCGGCAGGGAGGAATAAAGACCTGCCACATCCATATTGCTCTGGTTTGAACCGAAGGAGAAAATCAGCTCGCCGCTCGGCGAATGGACATCCACCAGACCGGTCGTGGAACAGGAATAGATAATCCCCTGTCCGTCCACATAGATATCCGCGATATTCTCGCTGATGCTAAACACCGTTTCCTTAAACATATTGCCGCCGGAAGTGTTATGCTTTTTCACGGCGTTGCGGAAATCCCCCATCGTTGTGGTGTAGACAATCCCCTGATGATCAAGGAAGACATTGGAGAATGTTGTCGGTACGACATCGAGCATGTTCTCAAGCTGTTCCCTTGAAAAGATCAAGCGCTGCAGGGCTTCCGAAAAATTGACTTTCGACTTGTTCACGGTGAAATACCCGAGGAAATCGCCCGTGTGCGAGAGCTGGATCACACCGCTGTAGACACCCTCGCCGATAATATACATATTGCCGCTCTTATCGACCGCAATCTTATTCGGCTCAAAGTTCGTGTCGGAAAACAGCGGGGTATCCGGCTTTTCAAACGCTTCTTTTAACTCGAACTCCTTCGAGAAGCGGAAAACGGTCTTTGCCCCGGCATCCGCCACGTAAAGGTCGCCTGCTTCCGTGACAAAGATACCCCTAGGGGTTGTGAAACCCGCGTGGGCAAGTTCCATCTCCACCCTGCCCTCATGGATATTGTACTTTATAATCCTGCGGTTGCCGGAATCCGCAATATATAACATGTTTTCCTTGTCGATAAAAAGATCCTGCGGGTTTTTAAGCCCAAGATCCGTGATCGTGCGCTCCGGCAGATAAGCGTCCTGTGTGCGCACAAAATCATCGTTGTCATCGAGCGTGTAGGTGTAGCTGGTCGCCTGCGAGGCAAGCGCCGTGCCGGTTTCGCAAAAGATCAGGAACAGAGAGGCAAGCAGCAAAACCAGTCCCGTTTTGGTTCTTCGTTTTTTCATATTCGCCCTCCCCCTTATTTGATACCCGAATGGCTCATGGTGTTCATAACCTGCGACTGCATGCAGATAAAGATGATGAGCGTCGGCAAAAACAGGATGACCGAAGCTGCTGCCACCATACCCTGCGCGGCAACGGTGTTGTTGGTCGCGATGGAATTTAAGTAAAACGCGAGCGTGCGCATGGAGTCGTCGGTAATAAAATTGTTTGATGCTTCGACCGCGCCCCAGACCTGCTGGAAAGTCAGCACCACCGAGGTTGCAAGCGCCGGTCTGGTTAACGGGATGATTACCTTAAAAATAATGGTAACATCATTTGCCCCGTCCATAACCGCCGCCTCAATCAAAACGTCCGGAATCTGATCCACAAACTGCTTAACTAAGAACAGACCGACCGGCATCGCAATCAGCGGCAGGATATGCGCCCACCAGGTGTCGATCATGCCCATTTTTACGATTACGATATAGCGCGGCACCGCAACCGCCGTCGGCACAAACATCAGGGCTAACTGATTTAAGCCAAACAGCGCCTTATTCCCCTTAAACTTCTTTTTGGAGAAGACATATGCCGCCGTCACCGTAATCACAAGGTTTAACACCACGGTAAGGAGCGTTACGATCAGTGAGTTTAACAAATATCTTGACATCGGCACACCCGTCGTCCCGGAGAGTTCGAAGAGATCCTTGAAATTCTTTAAGGTCGGATTCTTCGCGATAATGGTCGGCGGGAAGGCAAACAGTTCGCCGAGCGGTTTGAACGCCTGGTTAATAATATAAATCACCGGGATAATCATGAAGATGGACAGCGGCAGCAGGATGCAGTAAAATTTCACCTGCCCCGACGAAAACCCCTTCGGATTGATCCTTGAGCCTGCAAAGCGGCTCTTCTTTTTTCTTTTTCCCTGCTTCATATTGGCCTCCACTAATCTTCGCTAAAGAGCTTTTGCGCTACCTTGTTGAACAGATAGACAACGAGCAGCAGCACAACGGATACCGCGGCAGCATAGCCCATCTCGTAGCGGATAAAGCCGTAATCGTCAATGTGGTTTGTGATGAGCTGCCCGGAGTATTCGGGCGTTGGGTTCGCCCCGGAGAGCGTCACGCCGATCCACCCCATATTGAACGCATTTACAATCGCCATAACCGCACCGAAAAGCATCTGCGGCTTCATCGACGGGATGGTAATGTAAAAAATCTCCTGGAAGCGGTTTCTCATACCGTCCACATAGGCCGCCTCATAAAGCTCGTCGTTGATATTTAAAATACCGGAGATCATCGCCAAAAAGCCGATGCCCATCGCCGACCAGAGCGAAACGAAGATCATGATCTCCATAAAGTAATCCTTTGTCAAAAGGAACTGGATTGGCTGGTCGATCACATCCAGCTTCATCAGCAGGTTGTTGATAATACCCCTCTGGTCGCCGGAGAAGATCGTCTTCCAGATAACCCCGATAAAAACCTGGCCGAGCATGGACGGCGTGTAGATGGCAAGCGCGATAATCGTGCGCGGGACTGCCTGAATCTGCGCGAGCATCCACGCGAGCAGGAAAGATAAAGCGTAGCCGCCTGGGCCTACCACAAGCGCGTAGAGAAGCGTGTTTGGCAGGACGTATTTTAAGAATACCTCATCCTGCGTAAAGAGTGTAATATAGTTTAACAGCCCGGTAAAGCCCGGTTTGTTAATCACGTCATAGTACGTGAAGGACAGACCGATGGCGATGACGACCGGAATAAGGATGAACATGGAAAATACAATGCCGTACGGCAGGAGCAGGGCACCGCCCTTAAAGCCTTCGGTGTGGAACAGGCTCTTTTTTCTTTTTTTCACTACCGGCTGAACCAATTCCGTATTCGCTGTAGTTTTCATTTCGCCCCCTCCTTTCCTCTTTTCATCATTTCCTGAATCCAGTCAATATCGCGCAGCACATAAGGCGTTAAGAGATTGCCGTCCTCATCGTAATAATTTAATTCCGTCATTTTCTTTTTGATCTCGCGGTTGATCGCGATAACCTTCTCATCAACTGCCACCTGCGCCGAAGTCCCATCAAGTACCATCGTGTTCCAGATATCCGAGATGGAGCGCTCAAGCAGGTACTGCCCCGGTGTTCTCGGCACATCGCGCAGCCATTTTACCTGCTCCATAATCACTTCCTTGTCCGCCTGGTCAATCGGCGCGTCTGAGAGCGCAGAAAGATTGGACGGCAGCCAGAAAAATTCTTTGCCGTAGGTGGAACTCAATGTGTAGGTATAAGTTACCTGGGTATCATGGTCCGTCCACCATTTTAAGAATTCCCACGCGGATTCTGCCTTGTCGGTCGCCTCAAAAATAATACCGCCCGTACCGTTCGCCACATAGTAGCGGTTAATGTTCCCATCCTCCTGCACCGTGCCAGGGTAATTGGAAAGTGCCCACTGCCCCTCAAGCTCCGGCGCTCCATTTTTAAAGAGAATGTAATCCGCGGAGGTAATGATACCGACCGGAAGGATCGAATAGCGGAACGAGTTGAAAAACGAGTTTACCTGTGTATCCAGCGAATAGGCAATAAACAAGTTGCCAAGCGCCTGCAATCCCTTGACCGAATTTGGCTCGTCAAGCGCCGTGCGCAAGCCATCCTCCGTATAGAGCCTGCCTCCATTCTGGAAAATAAGCGGTGTTGTCTGGTAAAACCATTTGTAGCCCACACCGGAGGAAATATTGTGGTAAAAATTCATCCCGTAACGCTGCAGCTCCGGCAGGATGCCAATCACATCCTCCCAGGTATCCGGCACCGAAAGCCCGAGGGACTCAAAAATATCCGTCCGGTAGATCAGCGCGTTAAAATCCAGTGTTTCCGGAACCGCATAAACGCCCTCATTGTACACATAAGGCACGAACGCCCCGGCAACAAAACGGTTTGCCACCTCCCAGAAATCATCAAACTGTGTCATATCGTAAAGCGCCCCGCGGCTCGCAAGATCAAACGGCATGAACGAGCTTAATCCAAGTGCGACATCCGGGGTCTGATCCGCTGCCACTGAAAGCGTCAGCTTATTTGCATCCGGCATGATGGAAACTTTTACTTTGATTCCGGTTCTTGGCGTAAAGTCCGTATCGACCAATTTCTGAAGCAGATCCACATGGGTTACCGCGCGGTTTACCCAGACCGTCAGAACATCATCCTCGACTTCCTTCGCCGCGTACTTATTCGTCGTGAAGGAAGACAAAAGCGTCCCGAACCAGTTGCCGACACTCTTAAAAATCCCAGGCTTTGCCGCCGGAAGCTTCTCATTCCCGTAGACATAAATCGCATCGAGTGTAAAATCCTGCTTTAAGATCTCGGATGTGAAATTGCTTAGCGCCACAAGCACCGAGTTATCATTTCCCGTCAGGTCGTTGGTGTAGAGCGCAATCTCATCCGGGTACTCCGCCATATTCTCAATAAACTGCATCGCCTTGTCAAAATCAGACAAAAGCGCACCGTTAATCCCGGTCGGCGCATAGTCCTGGATGCTGTAGCGGATCTCGTTAATCAATATCTCATATGCTATTAAATAGTCCGCGATCTCAGGAATGTAGCGTGTCATGCGCCAGGTGCGGTTCTTATCCAGTTCCGAACCCGTCACTTTCGTGATCTCAAGCGCAAACTGTGAAACATGCTCGGAAATCAACCTTGCATAGCGCCATGCGCGGTTAACCGGCTCATTCTCTGCGCGCAGCGAAAGCGTGTGTTTCCCCTCGGTCAGATAGAACAGGTAAGGTTTTTCATCCGCCCCTTTTATTACCTCGTTTGTCCACGAGGAGCCGGTCGGCGCGAAACGGTAATTGATACATTCCGCAAACGGGATTTCCCCGTCAATGCGCAGGGTTTCAAACGCATCAAACTCATTCTTTTTATTTTTGTAATGGAAGGCAAGCTGGTAATACCCGGTCTGCGGCACGGTAAACTCATATTCCACCTGCGTGCCCGCCTCCGTCCAGTTCAGGGTATTTAATACTTTGTATTTATTGCTGTGCGGCGTTAATACCGGATTGTTCTCGTACTGCAAAATTGCCTGTGTCGAGTTTTTGCCCGTGTACTGCGTCGCATTGATCTCACACATACCGGAAACAAGTTCCCCGGAATGCTCCCCGCGGTACTCCTCGTAGGAAGGGATGCCAAGATCCGGTGCCATAACGGTTAGCGCGCCAAGCCCCAAGCCGTCCGAAGAAACATTCGTCACCTGTATTTTGTTCTCCCCGGCTTTTAACGGGAATTTCAGCGGCAATGCCGATGAGTATGTATTGTTATATAAATATGTCGTCTGCCATCCGTCCACCCTCTTTTGCTGTGGGGCGGACTCATCCCCGTAACTGTCTTTCGGGAAGTCCTTCGTTTCATCCTGCCAGGAAAGCGGCAGCGCGATTGTTTTCATTTCATAGTAGGCCTGTTCCCCGTTGATCTTAATATCTGCGGAGAAATCCGAGAGATTGTTCCCGGCTGCCATATAATCAAGTTTTATGTAGTACCACCCTGCCGCCTCAACATTCACGGTGTATTCCGCACTCTGCCGGTAGGAAAGTACCTGCGTCTGTCCCTCCCCCGCCGTGAAGCTTCCGGTTCCGTCCTCCTCCTTCGCATACGCAAGATAATCGCAGTACATGATATCGGAAGATGACAGGGCACCTGAAAGAAGCTCATATGCCCATCGCACCTCGTCCTTTTGTGTGGCATCCACATATTCCGCATTATCCCGATGAAACAACAAAATAACGGCTCCTGCCACGATTACCAGGACGAGCAGTAATATGAAAGCCTTCTTTTTTTTGCTCATACCAAAACTCCTTCCGCGCCATAAAGCGCCCAACGCTATCCCGCCTTCTGGCAGCACACCTGTGCGGATGTCAAAATGCGGATCTATCATAAAATCGTTTTTATCCATATTCCCCGGACGGGGGAGCGGGGGAAATCCCCCTGCCTCCCCCGTCCGGAAAGAAATTCTTATATACCCGAACGGGGAATTACTTGAAATCCTCGTCGGTCAAACCGTAGTATTCTTTTAAACCCTTTTTAAGCTCGGTTTCCGCGGTGACAAAACGCGCGTTGATCGCCGTGTTCCAGTCGGAAAGCCTTGCCTTTACATTGTCAAGCCAGCTTGCATTCGCTGTGCCGACACCTGCCACTGCCTCCTGTGTCGCATTCAGCCACTCATACAGGCACTGCTTCTGTGCGCCGTCCTCCATAATGTAGTAAGGGTAGGTCTTGTCGGAGATATCCCAGAACTGCCCATCTCCCCAAAGCTCTACGATATACTGGAAGCCCGGCATCAAGTTCGCATCCCCATATCTCTTATGTGTATCGGTCGAGTACCAAATCTTCATCTGCTCGTCAAACGCTGCACCCGTCACAAGCGGGAAGGAATCGTTTAATGAAGTCCTTAATGTACCGTTATCGCTGTACTGCTGATCCGCCCTTACCTGCATGGACTCGGTTGCACCGCACCAGAAGGAACCAAACGCATAGGCAAGTTCAAGTTTCGCTTTCTCCTCATCACTCCACTCCGGATTGCCGTCATCCATCGCATAGTTATGGATGGACATCGGGTCAACACAGATACCAACCGTATTGCCCTTGTAATCGGTAGCAGGTCTAGGGTAGATATCCCAGTCATTTGACTCCACCGCATTTGTTGGATAAGTGCCATCTTCATTTTTTTCAACTGCTGCCGCGCCCATCATCCACGGGTCACCGTCGTATGTCAGACAGTAATTGCGGCAGAAGAAACGGTACCCCCACCACCAGCCATCATCCATAATCTCTGTTGGGACAGTGCCAAGACCGTTCTGTACCCAGATTGCCGAGTTCGCCCACTTAGGTATGTAGGAAAGCAGGTCTGCAACTTCGTCGGATGCGATATTGACGCGGTCGCCCGTTCCTGTATAATTCGCCATCTGAGCGCTGATGGTGTTCGTGCCGGTGCCGATAAAGCTAAGAGGCGTGTCCATCGCACCCCAGAAACTCGTTCCATCCGCGGAACTTACAAATTCCGTGTACTCATCAATCGTCCACTGCGGGCTCGGAACCTCGATATTGTTCGTTTCCGCCAATTCCTTGTTGACATACACGCCCCAAGGCTGGATAAACTGCGGGAGCGCTGCCTGGAAACCATAGTAGGACATCGTTGCCATAACCGCCTCGTTAAAAGACTGGTAGAGTACATCATCCGCAAATACGGAAAGGTCTGCCACAAGCCCCTTGCTCGTGTCGCCAATCAGGTCGTTCGACGCGTAGATATCCGGGTACTTGCCGTGCTCCGCGCGGAAATTTTCCATCTCCTGCGCCCAGGTCGTATCATTGCCGTTCGGGTCGTCAGTTTTTGCCCAGAGGTTGATCTTTACATTCGGATACATCTTGTTAAACTCTTTTGCCATCGCGTAGATTGCCGCCACGTTCTGGGTCGTGATCTCGGATGCATCCCAGGTTTTCTTTCCGATATCCTCCTAGTAAACGCTGTCACCGGACCATACCATAATATCAATGGTGCCGGATGTGTTCGGGTCTAAGGATTTGTAGAGAGGTTCTTTTGCCGGCTCGTTGGAAGGCTCCTGCCCCGAGTTCGCATCATCGCCATTACCTTCGCCATCCGGAGTCGGAGTCTGGGTCACCTTCGTATCACCACCCTGATTTCCTGATGTGGTCGGGGTCGGATTCTCATCATCACTCCCGCCGCCGCAGCCTGCGAACAAGGATGCGGTCATCGCTGCGGTAAGCATCAATCCTAACGCTTTCTTCGATTTTCTCATAAATTCCTCCGTTCCTGTGCGTCATATTGCACAACTAAGATAACCGCCAGCGGCGGTTTTCCCCGTTTTTCTTTAAAAAGAATGGCCTTCTCTCCCCTTTTTTTGTCGGTCTTTGTGCACTTTTTCTTAGAAAAACGTTTTTACATCTTTAATATATCATCATTTTGACGGGATTGCAATATATAAAAACGTTTTTATAAAAATTCAACAATGTTCCTTTGGGATTTTTGTATATTTCTTATAGAATCAATACGAAGAAATTTGTCTGAATTGACGATATCAAAAATTTTCTCTTTATTATAAGGGTTGGAAGATTTATAAAGGATATTTTTAAGTGCGGGCAATATTATTGAAAAAAGGAGAATAGTGTAAAAAATAGTTCTAAGGCAGCAAAAGACACTGCCTAAGAACTATTAAGTTTCACACAGGAACGCAAAGGACAGCGTTTTTCATTTCTATTTGAGCCGCCCAAAGCGGCATGGGGGTTAAAATTTCGTCGTTACCGTTTGATAAACGAAAGGAACGAGAAGCAGAAGTTAGTTTCATAACCTATACCACCCTTTTAATATTTTTTCTATGTTCCTGACCCATCAGCCAAACATAAAAGAGAACAAACCCGGCTACATACGTAATTTCAAGAACATAAAACCAATAGATTCTGATATCCCCCCATTTTATCATGGGTACAAGCGCAACCTGGATAATATTTAATGCATTAATCGGAAGAAATGAAAAAATACGTTTCACAGTTGGAACAGCCCCTGACAAAATATTATTTATCACCTCTATATTCCCCAGGTACATAATTACAAACGAAATCCCCATGGATGCAAATGGACTTGAAGTTTTTTTCGATACCAAAAGGATGATTAGTACAAGTGTATTTATTACCATCCAATCAAAAAATAATGTATGGAGCAATAAATACCCATATGTTACCAAACAATCTGATCGCAAAAAAGCATTCCATAATCCGTACTGAATACTCGTATCATATCCACACAAGCCATACCGCAGGAGATAACTTCCGCATAATACCATCATTACAACAAAAAAAACAATGTTCGCAAGCATAAGGCATGCCCATGTCTTTTCTTTTATCAGTTTTCTTCTGCCATATTTTAATGTCAGTATAAACGGATACACACCACACTGCTTGTCAAAAGAAATCACAGGTGCTACGATCAGAATAAGAACAAAGGGGAAACATACCATCACCTCTTTAATACTTATAAATATATGCTGCCATACATCGGAATACCCATACTGTATCTTTTCCAGTTCTTCTATTTCTAATTGTGGATATGCTTCCTGCAAAGAGCGTGGATACCAAAAAATCAAGTTCTCAAATAATTTTAAAGTTGTATTTCTTACTTCCACTCCATTTTTTTTAATCCCCACCGGTTTATTCTGATATTCATCCCATAATTCCTCCAGTTTTTCGTCCGTTATACTTCCCTTATATTTTTCTGCCGCCTTTTGATTCATCAAGATTGCTTCTTTTCCTACAATTACATCCCCTGTATCCGTCACTGAATTTTCATCATATCTAACATCAAAGTAAAATAAATAAATTGTATAAATCACTAAAAAGCAAATACCACACCATACACTTTTCCTGGACAATATTTTTTTCATTTCCCAATACATTTTCATTCTCCTTCCACAACAACCGGAAACGGCACGGTACCTAAAAGTATCCTACTGTTCTGTTCCTTGTCAATACTTTGGATGTAACTGGTTGTTTTTTGGATTCATTCGGTCATTTTACAATTCGAGTAACTTTTCCCGTCACAAATAAAGCTTATATTGATAATACATCATATCAACAAAATTGTAAAGTGCAGAATCGTAAAATTAAATTTTTTAATTCTACACTTTACAATACAAGAATAATAAGATATTATGAATTTACATAGTGATATACAAGTCTTTAATATGCCGGATGTCCATGCAATGTTAAATTCCGGTAAGCAAGGATTTATACATATTTTCTTTTTCCATTAACAAGCACAACTTATTATGGGAACAATATATAATACAACATTAACCATTAATATTTCATAACAGGAGGTTTCTATGTGGCAGTGTAACCTGATTATTGTAAAAAATAAAGATGCAATTTCCTATATGGAAAAAATGAGATATAACGTATATCATCTGGACAGTTTGAGGGGATGGAGATCTTATTACTCTGATGATAAATGCTACCTTGACCAGCTTGTAGGATCACATGCCCTGACTCTTTCAGAATCTGGGAAATATCCATATGAGTTATCCGCACAAGATTATACACGCGCCGTCCAAAAGGAAAATGCCTTTTGGGATCTTGTACTAGCAAGACAAAAGGAGGAAGGATTTTCTGAGCAGTTTAAGCAAGTATGTGATTTAACTGTAAAACAATGCCAGTTAGCACAAGAAATTCTCCTGTGGGAAGATCCACTAGAAACATCTCCTATAAAGGATGAAAATGAGTTAATAAAAAAGAAGCAGGAATTGTCAGTGCTCGAAGCCCTTTACAATGAATTTGCCAAGGATAAAATCTTAATGCATGCAATGTGTTATAAAGAAGAACAAATTTATAGAGA
>ERZ808051.2006-NODE-2006-length-11439-cov-4.688787_pt1 | contig 11439 bp, 9 predicted proteins | sample MGYA00380199_ERZ808051 | MGnify/ENA primary metagenome ERZ808051 (study PRJEB31490, sample SAMN06133391) | mouse gut metagenome | isolation source: J11 | host: mice | place: China: Chengdu | collected 2015-05 ...
ATCGGCGCTGGCGCCGTTGTTCATCGTCTGGCTGGGCACCGGAACCAGGACCATTATCGTCGCCGGCATGTCGGTGGCGATCTTCGGCTCCATCATCAGCTTTTACACAGGCTTTCAGCAGGTGGACGCGGAAAAAATCACTTTGATCTACACCCTTGGCGGTAAAAAGAGGGATGCTTTTTTTAAGGTTGTCCTCCCCGGCTCCATTCCCATTCTTTTAAGCACCGCAAAGGTAAATATCGGGCTTGCCCTGGTGGGGGTCATCATCGGGGAATTCCTTGCCGCGAGAAGGGGGCTTGGCTACCTGATCATCTACGGCTCCCAGGTATTCCAGCTGGATATGGTTATTACCAGCATCATCATTTTATGCATCATTGCGCTCGTTTTTTACAAGTCCATTCAGATCATCGAGCACCAGATCAAGAAGCGCCTGCGCATGTGATAAGGCTTGGCGCCTCCGGATCAGGACACGGTTTTCACACAAAAAAGAGCCTGCACGCAAACGCTGCGGGGCTCTTACATACAGAGGCTATCGCCCATTCAAAACATGCGGGCAAGCCTGTTATACATCTCTACTCTCCGATAGTTGTTTTTTTAATGAGGCGCAGTCTTTCAATCAAATTGAAGACGACCTCCTTTCTCACATCCTCATCTCTCAGCAAGAATGTTTTATGTACCTCCTGCGCATCTTCATAAGAAATGATTGCATAGTGTTTTAAATTACGCGCTTCTGCCGTGCCATCCATCCCAGACGCTGCAGTCCTTTCCATCAAACCGCTTCTCAGGTATCTGGCCTCGTCAATATTAATCTGATAATCTACATCCAGGATTTTTTTGATGCTTAAAACATATTCGTGCCCGTCACAGTTTACAATAAGTTCAGCCGGGGTTAATACAACAGACGCCTTACTGTTTTCAGGCGCCGGCAAGCCTCCTACATGGATTAGCGGGCTGTATCTTGTAATTCCCTCCTGTCGATCCTTTTTTTGCCGTTTTACCTCTGTACTTGCTTTAAATGCTCTTGTGAATAACGTTATTACAATCGTAATCGCAAAACCTATAAAGACGGAAGCTGATATGATAAAACCGATACCTTGCCCTGTCTCATTAACCGAAGATAAAATAACCCCTAGAACCGCTGATACAATTACCCACAAAAAAATAATTGTGCCACATCCTGCCGTTTTCTTATTATTTTTCATAAATAATTTTACCTTTCTTAATATTTAACATTATAATACAGCCCTGTAAATTATGCGCTGTATTTTTTTATCCCGCCCCTTAATTTAAAGAAATTGTCATTACCTGTCTATAAAAAACAGAGAACCTGACACTTTAAAAGCGATCGGTTCTCTGTCTCTGCCTGCATTCCGTTTCTCAGCGTTATCGATACGCTGCTGTGAGTACTTCCTTATCAGCAGAATTTGCAGCTCTTACATACCAAGCTGAAAATGGGACTCGAACCCACGACCCCTTCATTACGAGTGAAGTGCTCTACCAACTGAGCTATTTCAGCATCTGCTGTGCACCAGCACAGCCATTGTCTATTATATAGGTTGTGGGGAAAATTTGCAAGCCTAAATTCTAATTTTTTTAAGTATTTTTTCCCGGCACGGTTAAAAACGGGATGACCGGGTTAAAACTGCCCCCTGTCCAAATGCACATCCAGCTGGTTAAAGGGAATTTCTATTCCCGCCTCATCCAGCTTTAACTTACAGTTCTCCGTAATCCGCCTCCTTCCGGGCCAGTAATCCTCCTGCCTAAACCAGCATCTTACACAGAGATCCACGCTGGAGCCGGAAAGCTCGTCCACAAACACAAGCATCTCCTTATCCTTGAGAACCGCCTCGTCCTCCTGCAGGACCCGAAACAGCACAGCCTTCGCCTCTTTCAGATCCGCTTTGTAGGAGATCCCCACCTTTACATCCATCCTCCTGCATTCCTGGGTGGTCACATTCACCAGGCTGTTGTTGGCAAGACTGCCGTTTGGCAGAATGACCGTCTGGTTATCCGGCGTCAGCAGCCTTGTATAAAAGATCTGGATCTCCGTAACGGTCCCTTCCCTGCCGGACGTGCCCTCTATAATATAATCTCCCACCTTAAAGGGCTTAAGCATCAATATCAGCACACCGCCCGCAAGGTTTGAGAGGCTTCCCTGTACCGCAAGGCCGATGGCGACGCCCGCGGAGCCCAAAAGCGCCACAATGCTGGCGGCATCCACCCCGAAGGTAGACGCAAGCGTCAGTACAAGGAGCACATACAACGCCGCCTTCACAAAGGAATCCACAAACTGAACCGCGCCCACCTCCGCGTTTGCCCGCTCCATGGATTTTCTGATGATCCTGCGCACCAGCTTGACCAGCTGGACGCCGATCAGGAAAAATATTACGGCAAGCAAAATTCTTAATCCCAGGCTCAACGCCTTCTCCGGAAGCGTCTGGAAAAACTCTTTTATGGCGCTGGGTTTAAAAACCTCCTCCACGCTCTCCAGCACAACAGGGCTGGTCATTGCAGTAAAAGCCCGCGTCATATGAAAGCTGCCCATTATCATCAAACCTCCCGTCATCTGTCGTCATCCTCTCCGCTCTCTTGTATGGGGCTATGCCCTGCCTTCTCTGCCGCCTCCAGCGCAAAGCGCTCCGCCTCGGCATGCAGCGCCGCCTTCGCCGTCTCCGCTTTCTCTCTCTCAGCGGCGTTTTCCACCGCTTCCCTAGCCTTTGCTTCGTTTTCGGAGGCGGCTCTCAGCGCCTCCTCAGCCTTAATCCTGGCGGCTTCGGCTGCTTTGATCGCCTTTTCTGCCTTTACCCTCTCCGCCGCCGCGGCGCCTGCCGCTTTCTCTGCCTTTGCCTTTTCCGCTGCGGCTGTCTTGGCCTCCTGCAAAAGCTCCTCCTTTGTAAAAGGCACATATTGGAAAATGCTCAGTGAAAGGGGCGCAAGCTCTACGGTCACAGACTGGGGACGGTCATCCCACTCCACTCTCCTGCTCTTTATCACACTGTCATTTACAATGCCGCTCCCGCCGTATTTCACATCATCCGTATTCAGAAGCTCCTTATATTTTCCATGAAAGGGAACTCCCGTAGTCAGCTCCTTCCCGACGCCGGCAAAATTTGCCGCCACAAGAAGCGCCTGGTCTTCCTTTTCCCCATACCTTACATAGGTGAGGTAACAGTCGTTGGCGGAGTTATTGTTGATCCACTCAAAGCCCTCCGGCACATCGTCCTTTATATACAGCTCCCTCCTGGACTGATAGAGCCTGTTCAGGTCCTTCACCAGCAGCGAGACACCTTTGTGCTCCGGCACGCTCTCAAGCTCCCACTCCACACGCCTGTTTTCATTCCACTCGTCAAATTCGCCCAGCTCCTGCCCCATGAACAAAAGCTTTTTACCCGGGTGGGTCATCATATAGGCATAGGTCAGGCGCAGGTTTGCAAACTTCTGCTCCTTTTCTCCCGGCATTTTCCCCAGCATGGTGGCCTTTCCGTGAACCACCTCGTCGTGGGAGAACACCAGCATGAACCTCTCACTGTACGCGTATATCATGCTGAAGGTCAGCTCCCCGTGGTGATGCGCGCGAAAATACGGGTCGTACTGGATATACTGAAGATAGTCGTTCATAAAGCCCATGTTCCACTTGTAATCAAACCCCAGCCCGTCCTCCTCCAGGCTGCCCGTGATTCTGGGAAACGCGGTGCTTTCCTCCGCAATGCTCAAAACGCCCCTGTTGCGCCTGTGCAGGACGGAATTAATGTGCTTGATCAGCTCCACCGCCTCCAGATTCTCCTTGCCGCCGTACATATTTGCAACCCATTCCCCATCCTTCTTGCCGTAATCCAGATAGAGCATGCTTGCCACCGCATCCATGCGGATACCGTCCGCATGATACTTCTCCACCCAGAACAAAGCGTTGGCAATGAGATAATTGGCCACCTGGGGCCTGCCGTAATTGTAGATCAGGGTGCCCCAGTGGGGATGACTGCCCTGCCTGGGGTCCTTATGCTCATAGAGACAGGTGCCGTCAAAATTGGACAGCCCATAGACATCCCGAGGAAAATGCGCCGGCACCCAGTCCAGGATCACACCGATTCCCGCCTTGTGCAGCTCATTTACAAAATACATAAAATCCTTGGGGGAACCGTAGCGTGCGGTGGGCGCATAATAGCCGATGACCTGATAGCCCCAGGAGCCGTCAAAGGGATGCTCCATCACCGGCATCAGCTCCACATGGGTATAGCCCATCTCTTTAATATACGGAATCAGCTTGTCCGCAATTTCCCTGTAATTTGCGTAGGTCTCGCCCTGGCCTGCCTCCATGAAGGAGCCAAGATACATCTCATAGACGCTGACAGGCGTGCTTCCGGTCTGAAATTCCTCTCTTTTTTCAATAAAAGCCTCATCCTCCCAGGCAAAGCCCTCCAGGTCGGCTATGACAGATGCCGTGTCAGGACGCAGCTGCGCCGCGTTGCCATAAGGGTCCGCCTTTAAATAAACGGCCCCTCCCATTGCCTTCAGCTCATATTTATAGTTGTCTCCCGCCTTCGCGTCGGGCACAAACAGCTCAAAAATTCCGGAATCCCACAGCCTGCGCATCTGATGGATACGCCCGTCCCAACCGTTGAAATCCCCCACCACGCTGACACGCACCGCTCCGGGAGCCCACACCGCGAAATAAGTGCCCTCCACTCCCTCCAAGGTCATGGGATGCGCGCCAAGCTTTTCATAAACGGTATAGTGGATGCCGTTCTTAAACTTGTCCGTATCCTCCCTGGTGATCAAGGGCTGAAAGCGGTACGCCTCTCCCCTGATCCGCTCGGTGCCGTCGCTCTCGGTCACCTTGTAGTGATATACCGGCTGTTCGGTCCCCGGAAGAAACGCAGCAAAATAACCGTCCTCGTCGGCAAGCGCCATCTCCACCGTCTCTCCCGACTTCTCAAATACGATCTCAGCCTCCTTCGCCTGGGGAAAATACGCCTGCACCAGGGTCTGCGCCCCGCATTTATGAGGTCCCAGCAGCTCATGTGGGTTATCGCTCTCGGAATAAATAATATCCTCTATCTTTGGCCAGTTCATCTGCCTGTAAAGCTTATTTGTCATGGTTATACCTCCTGCGTGCTTCACACACGTTCCAGTCAACAGTTTATGCCGGCAGAAGCCTGCTAACGGCTTCTGCCGTATGAAAGCGGTTCTCTTAAGCTTACCTCCCTGTGCAGCCCGGCTGGGACTCCAAGCCATGCAGGAATAATCCGCTTCTCAGCTTCGGCTCAAACCATGTAGATTTGGGCGGCATAAGCCGTCCCGCATCAGCCACCGCAAACAGCTCCCCTATGGAGGTGGGATACATGGAAAACGCCACCCGCATATCCCCATGGACCCTGCGCTCAAGCTCCTTCAACCCCCTGATTCCTCCCACAAAATCAATCCGCCTGTCTGTCTTGGGGTCCTCTATCCCCAGCACCGGCTTCAAAAGATGATTCTGCAGCAGGGACACATCCAGGCCGTCCACCGCATCCTCCGACAAAATATGAGACTTTGCCGTGAGCTTATACCAATTTCCGTCCAAATACATGCCAAAGCAGCCCTTCTTATCCGGTTTGTAGGGCGAAGCAGGCGCATCCTCCACCAAAAAGCCCTCGGAGACCTTTTCCATAAATTCTTCCGCAGTATATCCGTTTAGATCCCGAACCACACGATTATAATCCATGATATGAAGCTCCTCGTCGGGGAAAAGCACTGCCAAAAAGTAATTGAACTCCTCCTCTCCCGTGAATTCCGGATACTTCTGTCTGCGCTTCAGCCCAACCTTTACCGCGGAGGCACAGCGATGGTGCCCGTCCGCTATATAAACCGCAGGAATCTCGGAAAAGCTTTTGCGTATTGTCTCAATCCTTCCCTCGTCACCTATCACCCAAACCCGGTGCCTCACACCGTCCTCCGACACAAAATCATAGACCGCCTCCTGGCCTTTCACCTCCGCAGTCAGCTCCCGCAGAACATCGCTTGTCCTGTATGCAAGAAAAATGGGGCCTGTCTGCATGTTGCAGACATCCACATGGTTAATACGGTCCTGCTCCTTGTCCGCCCGGGTGTTCTCATGCTTCTTAATCACATTATTCAAATAATCGTCTATGGAAGCACATGCCACAATTCCTGTCTGCGCCTTGCCGTCCATAACCTGCTCATATAAATAATAACAGGCCTTTTCCTCCCTTATAAAGCTTCCCTCGGCAATTCTCTCCCGCAGAAGCCCCGCCGCCCTCTCATAGACCTGAGGCGCGTAAGTGTCAACCTCATTTCCAAAACCTGTTTCCGCACGGTCGATGGCAAGAAAGGAATCCGGATTTTTCCTTACGATCTCCGCCGCCTCCTCTCTGTTGTACACATCATAAGGCAACGCTGCAATTCTGCTCTCCCGCCCGGGCGCCGGACGGTATGCAGAAAAAGGTCTGATTTCCGCCATTCTTTTATCCTCCATAAAATTCATATATTTTTACTTTTAAACAACAGTAAATTATGCTATAATCCATAATAATCGCCGGGCGCCGGACTCTGCCCTTTGCGGACATCGCGCAGCGGCTGGATTCTTGAGTGTATTATACCATATTCTCATGCGCTTCGGCGCATATGGAATCAGAAGTTGACACAATGACCTTCTGTGTCATCATTATACCATATTATCGTGCGCTTCAGCGCACATGGAATCAGAAGTTGACACAACACACTTTTGTGTCAACATTATACCATACATTGCCACAATTGAACAGAAAGGATTGCTGATATGACGGAAGAAAACAAAAAAATATTAGAGAGAATCAACGCTTATGCGGAAAATACCCTGGGGGAAATCGACCCTCAGAAGGTTCAGGTATCCGTACAGCTTGAAAAGCTCAAACCGATTATGGAGGAAATTGCAAAAGAAAAAGGCATCAGCCTTGAAGATATGTTTATTTTATATATGGATCTTCAGAGCGAAGCTTCCTGCCTGACTCAGAAGAAATTAGAGGACAGTCTTCAGGACCTGAATGAAGGAACTGACGGAATGCCCCTGCTGTTCCGGTAACAGCGGGGGCACGGATTATTCATGCCCAATATTAGATTTGTGTGTTCTTCTCAAGAATTAATATCTAATATTGTATATCGCATCGGCATGTCAGTCAATTATATAGTCCGGAATTTAAAGCACACAAAAAACTGCCCCATTTTCTGGGACGGCTTTCTGTGTACAATGAAGCTCGCTGTTCTCTTATTACGAGGTTCCTTTTTTCCGATTAAATTCTTTCCAGAAGACTGCTCGCCTGAAAAGGCTTTGCGACAAAACCGTCCGCGCCAAGCTCCAGTGCCTTTTTCACGATTTCTTCCGTGCATAGCGCCGACAGCATAATAACCTTTAAATACGAATAATCCTTCTTTATTTTCTCAAGAACCTCCAATCCGTTTAACCCCGGCATATTAATATCCAGAACGCACACATCGGCACGGATGCCGTTGTCCGCCTGTAATTTCTCCAGACACTCCTCTCCGCTCCCATGCTGCACAACTCTGTGACCGGCACTGCCCAGTATGTCCGTCAGCATCATTCTCATAAAATCCGAATCGTCCACAACAAGAACCAGCTTTGACATCCTGCCCGCGGAAGAAGCATAATCAAAAATACTGTCGATCTGACTCTGGTTCAGTATGCTGTCCCCAATACCCTGTACGGACTTTACCAATGCAGAATACGAACGCATCGGCTTATCCTGCTCCGAAAGCGGCTCTCTTTTTCCAAAATTACCGCAGCCCAAAAGCTCGTCAGCAGACACCTCTAAGACCTTTGCTATTCCGGGGACCATGGCAATATCCGGGTATGAAGCCCCGATTTCCCAGCGCGAAACTGCCTGAGAGGTTACGGACAGAGCCTGCGCCAGCTCCTCCTGCGTCATCCCTTTTCTTCCCCGATACTCCCTGATAATATTTCCTATTTCCATCAATCCTTCCTCCTTTTTATCTCTTTATTTTAAAACACTATGTCATGACTTAGCTTTACAATAACTTTACCATAGCGCACACCCCCTGTCACCCAATTACTGCTTGAATTCAGAAGGCATGCCCGGGCACAGCTGGCTCTTGGACAGCTCTCACATTCACTGATTGCTCCAGGAACACCTTCACTTCAATGCTTCATCCAGAAGGACCCTCACTTATAGCTCAAGTATTTGAATCTAATTTGCTCCTGACGACTGCCAAAAACGAAAATCTATTGACACGGAAATCATAATTTGGCACAATAAATATTATATATTACTGCAGTCTGCATAATCTTATCTAAATAAATACTGCAGGGAAAACCGGTATTAAACCCACAGCTTACCCAAAAAAATCCAGACGAACGGAGGAAAACAGCGTGGAACAGCATAAACTGAACAATTCTCCCATTGCCTATTATGTCAGCGGAACGGAACAGAAGGAATGGCTCCTTTTCCTTCATGCCGCTTTCGTGGATCACAATATGTTCAGGGCACAGACCGAATATTTCAGGGATAAATATAACGTATTAGCCGTCGATATCATCGGCCATGGACAGTCCACAGACACGCGCAGAGGCGACAGCATAGATAAAATGTCAGAGTGGATTTATGATATATTAAGAGCGGAAAAAATAGAAAATATACATATAACAGGCATTTCGTTAGGGGCGGTTCTGGCTCAGGATTTTGCAAACCGCTATCCCGGCGCAGTTAAATCGCTTGCCTGTTTCGGCGGGTACGACATCAACCGCTTTGACGGGAAAATGCAGAAGGAAAACGGCGCGAAGCAAATGCTTATGATGTTGAAGGCAATGTTTTCCATAAGATGGTTCGCCAGGGCGAATAAGAAAATATCCGCCTTTACCTCTCAGGCACAAGACGAATTTTATGAGATGAATATCCGGTTTCCAAGGAAATCATTTATGTACCTGGCTTCGCTGGGCAGCATGATAAACAAAAATCAGATACAAAAAAGGCACTATCCCCTGTTGATCGGGTGCGGGCAGTACGATATTCCCCAGGAGCTGGCGGCAGTAAAGCTTTGGAAAAACAACGAGCCGAATTGCCAGGTGGTTATTTTTGAGAATGCGGGGCATTGCGTCAATATGGACACCCCCACGGAATTCAACAAAACGATGGAAACATTTTGGGCAACTCCCCTGCTTATTCCAGCTCCGTAATTTTTTCTTTTACACTTTTTGCAAACCTCAAAATAAATTCCTCCGTATAGCCGGATACGGACAGCTCTTTATCCTTTAAAAGCGGCAGAAGGTCCATTGCAAAAATTGTTTCCCGGGCGGTGTCAACGCCGTGGGCCTGGCTGAATGTGGCGTTGGCGCGCCTGCGTCCCACAACGGCCAGATCATAGCGCTTCCCGCCCGCAATCTGCGAGTCAAAAACCCCAAGCAGCGCAGCTTCCAGGTCCTCCCTTCCGCCCACGTCAAATACCACCTTTTCATCCTCGTTTACCCAGTCCAGCCCCCGCCAAACCTCGCAGCCGTAAAATGCCTCCGGGATATAGCCAAGCTCTCTCAACGCCTGCACAAGGCGCAGCGCTACCGCCACATGGGTTTCATGCCTGTCCGCCGTATTATGCGTATAGATAATCCTGGGTGTTGTCCTTGAAACGATTTCTTTAAAATACTCTACCGCCGTGCTGTCCGACGAGTCCTTTAGCTTCCCAGAGGGCAGGTCAAGAAAAATCTGTGCGTTGTACTCGCCGATCACCGCTGCCCTTTTCTGTTCCTCCTTGCGCAGACACATCATATCCCCGTCGGTAAGACCGGCATATTTTCCGCTGCGCGGGCTGCCTGCGCCGTCCGCCGCAACCACCCCCGTAAAGTGCAGCTCAGGATTTTTAAAGCATTTCAATATTCCGTCGTAGGCCATAAATTCAATATCGTCCTGATGCGCCGATACGGCAAGATGTGTGGTCCTTTTAAGCGCATCGCTTTCGTTTGTCTTCCCGGGAATAAAAATTTCCATGGAAAGTTTTTCTTCCATATGACGCCTCCCTCATAACAGCAGCTCTTTTTGCAAATATACATCCCTTAAGCAGTCGGGCAGGAGAAAAGCCTTTCTCCTGCCCGACCGGCGGCATCCGCCAAAATTTGTAAAATCACTTACCTGCAGCCTGCCCCGTCTCAGCCCTTCACGATCCTGACCCTGAACACGCCGTCGATGCCCTCAAGAGCCTCCACGATCTCCCGGGTAGGCGCCGCCTCCACGTCCAGCATGGTATAGGCAACCTCGCCCCTTGACTTGTTGGTCATGTCGCTGATGTTGATGCCCTTCTGTCCGAACTCCGCGGTAAACTTGGTAATCATGTTTGCAATATTCTTATGGAATACCGCCACACGTCCCGCTTTGGTACAGACGCCCATGTCACAGGCAGGATAATTCACACTGTTTCTGATATTGCCGTTTTCAAGATAATCCATCATCTCCTGCACCGCCATCACCGCGCAGTTATCCTCTGCCTCCTCGGTACTCGCTCCCAGGTGAGGAATGACGATACAGCCCTTCTGCCCTGCAGTTACAGGGTTGGGGAAGTCGGATACATAGCGGGCTATCTTGCCGCTCTGTATGGCTTCCAGCACATCCTTCTCATTTACAAGCAGGTCTCTGGCATAATTTAAAAGGATGACGCCCTTCTTCATCTTTGCTATGGACACAGCGTTGATATATCCCTTTGTCTCCTCCAGCAAAGGCACATGAATGGTTATATAGTCGCACTGTGAATAAATGTCGTCGATGTTTGTCACATGAACCACCGCACGGCTTAAGCTCCACGCCGCGTTCACGGACAGATAGGGATCAAAGCCGTATACTTCCATTCCCAGCGCCACGGCGGCGTTGGCAACCTGAACGCCCACGGCGCCCAGACCGATGACGCCAAGCTTTTTTCCCATGATCTCGGAGCCGGCAAAATTTTTCTTTTCCTTCTCTGCCGCCTTCGCAATATCCGCGTTATCCCTGGATGCCTTTACCCAGTCGATACCGCCGACAACGTCCCTCGCCGCAAGCAGCATGCCCGCAAGCACCAGCTCCTTCACGCCGTTTGCGTTTGCGCCGGGGGTGTTGAACACAACGATTCCCTTTTCCGCGCACTTCGCCAGCGGAATATTGTTGACGCCCGCACCGGCACGCGCCACCGCCAGCAGCTTCTCAGGAAGCTCCATCTCGTGCATGGATGCGCTTCTCACCAAAACGCCGTCCGCCTCTTTGACATCCGCCGTTATCTCATACTGTTCGCTGAAATTCTTTAAGCCCACATCCGCTATGGGATTTAAGCAATTAATCCTGTACATGGTTTCCTCCTCCATATCCGTATCGACTCTTTGTTATTCCGCCCTCTTTGCTTATACGAAAGCCCTGTTCTTATTTCAGGTTCTCCGCCTCAAACTTCTTCATAAACGCAACCAGCTTCTCAACG
>ERZ808051.2013-NODE-2013-length-11380-cov-3.892860_pt1 | contig 11380 bp, 9 predicted proteins | sample MGYA00380199_ERZ808051 | MGnify/ENA primary metagenome ERZ808051 (study PRJEB31490, sample SAMN06133391) | mouse gut metagenome | isolation source: J11 | host: mice | place: China: Chengdu | collected 2015-05 ...
TCCAATTCCACCCATTCTGTGGAGGTAATGAAGGAAATTAATGATTCTGTGGATACACAGGTAAAATCTCTTTCTGAAACACAAACTATCTTTACCCAGCTTTACCAAGAATTAGATAATGTAGTGCGTTCTGTACACTCTATTGACACTATGACTGGAGATATTGAAAAACAGCGTAATAGTGTAACAGATTCTCTACATGTATTAAACCAGTTAGCACAAGACAATGCCGCTGTTACGGAAGAAACCTCAGCTATGTCCCTTGGGCTATCTACTACTGTAAATGATTCTGGGAACCTTATTATAGATTTAGAAGAAAAAGTCAAGGTATTATTAGAACATATTGATAAATTTACTGTTTAATTGCCTTGCCCCTAACTACCACGAATGGATTGGAACCATCTTTATTTAACCTTTCACCATAAAAAGACTGTTGTAAAATAGCAAATTATTTGTCTACCTAGAAGGAAGCATATCATTATTTTACAACAGTCCTTTATTTTATTTATTATAATTATCCTCTATCTCTTTATCCACTATTTCCTTCTTTTGTTCTTCTAATTTTTCTTCTTCTTTTAACATTTCATCTAAAAACATATCTTCGCTTTCTTGTACTTCTTCTTGTACTTTTTCCATAATTTCTTCTAAGAAACTATCCCCTTCTTCTGCCCCGCTTATGTCTTCTCTTGCTTCTTTCCTTGCTTCTGCTTTTCTCTCTTCCTCAGTCTTTGGTTTCTGCTTTTCTGCTGCTTCGGCAATTTTCTTTCCTTTTTCTTCTGCCTCTTCTAAAATATGTTGTTTTTGTTCTTCATTGTATTTTGCTTTTGCTGCTTTAATCTCATCCTCATAAGTATAAAATAAATCTAATTTATGCTGGATTTCATCTATACTATTACTTTCTACCTCTTTCAAATTCTCTTTCTGCTTTGTCCAGAATTCTACCTGCCGTTCACATTCCATTCGGCGTTCCTGTTTTTTCTCTGTACTTTTTAAAGCATATGGTTTTTGTAACAACATAGATAAATTCCCTGCAAAAATACTGCTTCTTTGCACGCTCATTTCCTTATCCCCCTAACCGGCGCCTTTACCATTTTACATCATACCTACTTAATTGTTCTGTATAACTATTGCCCCTAGCATTATATTGGCTGGACACACTCTCCACATTTGCTTTTGCATTATCTGATATTTTATCCGCCATAAATTCCGTTTTTGTCATAAAACTGCCTGATTCCCCAAGTACCTTTTCTACTGTTTCTATATCCGCTGCTTCTAGCTTCTCCTTATCAATAGATAATTTTCCGCCACTAGATACTTCAATGCCAATAGAGGACAATGCCTTTTTATTTTCTGCTGCTGACAGCCTCATCATCTGGCTATAATAACGGTTCATTGTATCCCCTGATCCCTTTAAGGCATCTAAAGTGCTATTATAGCTGTTTACCATTTTTTCTACATGGTTATATAGTTCCTTTTTCTCCCCGCCCTCTTTTATTTTTTCAAAAATATTATTTCTATCTTTAGCCGTAAATACTGATGTTTGCTCTGCTAAATTATCTGCTGCCTCTTTTATTTTCTCATAATTCTTTTTATTATATAAAGTACTATTCTTTTGGTTTAATGTTGTTGGTAAAATACTGCCTGATGTATTTTTATTAATATAATCTAATAAAGAAGTCCTTGGTATAGGAAGCCCCGCCCTTTCAAATGACTTGTTTAACATTTGTGTTGTAATCCTCATAATAATTTCTCCTTTCTTCCTCTAGAAATATAATTTTGATATGCCTTTATAAACTCCTGATATTTATATTTGGAAATTGGCAGCCTGTCTCCGTTCTTCATTTGTACTTCTGTCCGGTCATACCATTCCGAATATTTCATATTAATTAAATAACCCTTATGTATTCGGAAAAAATCTGGCTTTAGGGACTCTTCCAGTTCGCTGATTTTATCATAATACTCTATTTTCTTTTCCTTCAAATACAAAATTACTTTCCGGTTACTGCTCTCTATATAGTATACGTTATCGGCTGGTACTGGTTTCATTTGCCCGCTGCTTTTTACCAGGATTTCCTTTAGCTCCATCTGTCTTCACCTCAACTTACTGCTTGCTTTGTTCCTCACATATACTTTATCGGCACAAAAGAGAATTCTGGACATAGATTTGTAGTGACTGGACATTACTCATTATTGCATAAGGCTGCGCATAAAAATAAGGAGGCGGCTGCCTCCTATAATAATAAATTAATTTCTTTATATTCTGCTAATTTTTCCTTTTCTTTTTCTTCTTTTTCCTCTTCTTGTTCTTCCTGGTCTTTATCTGAAATTTGTTTCTTCCCTGCCTTTTTCGCCTCTTGGTTCACTTGGTTTAAAGTATCCATCTGTGAGCCTCTTACCTTTGCTGTATTATTTTCTATATCAGACAGTTCTTCTTGCTTCTTTTCTACACTACGGTTCCTCCCGCTGTCTAGTTTAATTTCTGCCTCTAAAACGCCCGCCCTGCCTTCCATTTTCTTTACAACACTATCTTGGGCACGTGCCTGTTTCATCGCAGCATCTGCAGATAACACAAATTCTGCCGCTGGATTTGGCTGCTCCTGCCCCTGTTTTTGAACTGGCATATTCTGTTCCTGTTGCTTTTTCTTGGCTTCTTCCGCTTTTTTCTGCTGTTCCATCTGGCACTGTCTTAATTGTGTATTCAGTTCTGTAAGCTTTTTTTGAAGTTCTCCCCGCTTCTTCATTTTCTCTTCTACACTAATCTCCCCATTCGAAGCAAGTTCTTGTAATTTTTTCTGTACTTGGGCTATCTGGTTCTTTATATTTTTTACAGCTACATCTTCTCCTTGCATCCCTACTTGGCTCCCAGTTAAATGAGATGGGTTTATTCCGCTAATATTCATATGTTTCTCCTTTCTTATTTATATTGTTTTTACGTTTCCTATGTATATTTCGGCATATCCTCTTCTCATTTTATATTACTTGCGCCAAACAGCCATAATCTGTTGTGAATCTCCTATTTTTATACGCACATTAACATAATATTTAATATAAACCTACTATTTTCACAAGAAATATCAATATCCCCATAATACTTCTGGGCTATTTTCCTTATATTAGCAAGCCCAAACCCGTGGCATCCTTCTTTCTTTGTTGATACTGGCAGATTATTTTCCCCTAAAATAATTTTATTTTTATAATTATTTTCTATCTTTATCATATAAACATTTTTCCGGCGCCACGATATAATATTAATTTCTGGTTCTTCACACTGTTTCGCTGCCTCTATTCCATTCATAATCGCATTATTTAGAATAATACTTACATCAAACGCATTTATAGCTGTTTCTTCTGGATAATAAAACTTACACTGGAAGTCAATCCCATACTTTTCTGCTTCCCTATATTTTTCTGTAAGGATTACATCTGTTACAGGATTTCCACTTTTTATTTTTAGCCCTGTCCCCAGAAGCTGCCCTTGTAATTTTTCTACATATTTTTTAGCTTCTTCCTTTTCTCCCTTTACATAAAGCCCCTCTAACGTCATAATATGGTTCCCCATATCATGCTTTAAACTACGTATATCCTGGTACAGCCGTTCTACCTCGCTAATATGCCGTTCCATATCATTTATCTGCTCTTGCAATAATATGCCTTGCTGTTGCTCCATCTGCCTTGCTTTTAGGTTTTGGAATAAAAGTACTACAGTAAGTATTGTTAAAAAAGAAACCCCATAATAACATACACAAAGTAAATCATAACCCCCATATATGCCAAACAAACTTTCTCCTGTTCCCTCGGCATATAACTTACTATAAAACTGCAGGACTTCATATGCCAGTATGCCTAATATGCAAGGCATACAAAGCAATAATGCCTCTTTTCTATTTACAATCTCTTGTTTATAAGTATATACCCTTTTTATAACCCAAACAGATAAATAAAGCAAAAGAAAACTTGTTACCACATCTACTAAACTTTCTAGTACAAAAGCAATATATTGTAACCACCAATTCCCAAAATAACCAGGCAATTTCATAGATTCATAAAAAACTACTTTAGCAATACAATTCCCTATGCCTAACAATAGCCACCGCAAAGAAAAAAAGGTAACAGAAAGAAAAATTTTTTGGTATATATTCCTTTTATCTAATATACTCATTACTAGAAATGCTGCCAATATGCTAATCCCATATGCAGCTATTTTTTCCATATACCATGGCATCTCATGCAACGCCAGTATAATGCAAAAATATGTCACGCCTACTTTCCATGCTACTCCCTTTTTTAGTACAAATGGTTTTATTAAACTAGAAAAACAAAAGGACGTAATAAAGGTAATAATTACCACTGTAATCTTGGATGTCACTATATAATAAATTTCTTGATTATCCATTTACTACCTCCTTTGGTTGTATTTTAAGAACTGCTTCACAAACTCAGGATATCGTTGTTTTGCTAACAATGCCTTTTCTCCATTTTCTAGGTAAATCATTGTCGCATTATATTGCAGTATATATTTCATATGGACTAAATAGGCCCTATGTGTCCGAAAAAAATCTTCTCCTGCCTGCTTTTCTAGCTCTGACATTTTTCCATAATACTCCGTTTCTTCTTCCATTGTATGGATAACAATTTTCCGGTTAAAAACCTCTGCATATACAATATCAGCTAATTTTACTTTTTTTCGTTCCCCGCCCTTACGGATAAAAAAATATTTCTCCTTATTTTCCTGTTGTACTGCCCTTTCCTTATATTGGGTTTCTGCTGACTGAAATACACTTTTTAACTTTTCTTTTGAAAATGGTTTCACTAAATAATGGAATGCCCCAACATCAAACGCTTGGAATACATATTCCTTTAATGCAGTAATAAAAATAATAATTGTTTTTTTGCCTTCTTCTCGGATTTTTCTTGCAATTTCTATTCCATTTCTGCCCTCCATCGAAATATCAAGAAAAAGAATATCAGCCAATACACTATTTTCTAACAAGGATTCCCCTGAATAAAATATAGATATCTCTGCATCTGCACATATTTCTTGTATTTGTTCTTTTATCCAATTACATATCTCCTTTTCATCATCACATATTGCTATCCTCATAGCCCTGTCCTTCCCTGTAGTCTGTAGTCTTCTTTATTTTGTTTATTATCCACTTTCTGCCCCATATCTGAAAAAACGGGGCTGTTTTTACAACGGCCCCGTTTCTAACTTATTTCTTTTTGTTTCAATCCACTCGTGCCTATTAGGAGCAAGACAATTATGTGGATTGCCTCATGGCAGTAGAGGACACCGCTTTCGCTCCGCCCGCTACTGCCATTATTATTGTTTTGGGCAATTCCTCCCCTACCTAAGAGGGAGGGGATTCCTTGTTATTGGTTGTTAAAATCTTCCTCTTGTATCTAATGTATAGCTTGACATAAGATTCCTAAGTGCCGCTGCTTGGCTAGATAATTCTTCACTTGCTGCCGCACATTCCTCACTGGTAGCAGAATTGGTCTGTACTACCTGTGAAACTTGGCCAATTGCCGTATTAATCTGTGAAACTGCTGTTGCCTGATTATTAGAAGATTCTGCAATATGCCTAATTAAATCTACAACCTTATCAATCGAATTTACAATTTCATCTAAAGCTTCTGCTGCTTCCCCAGCAAGAGCTGTACCATTATTGACACTAGCAATAGAACTCTCTATCATTTCTGCTGTTTCACTTGCTGCCGATGCACTTTTTGCAGCTAAATTCCTTACTTCTTCTGCTACAACCGCGAATCCCTTGCCATGCTCTCCTGCCCTTGCCGCCTCAACTGCTGCATTTAAAGCTAAGATATTAGTCTGGAATGCAATATCGTCAATTACTTTAATAATCTTAGAAATTGTCTGTGATGATTCATTAATCTCATCCATTGCCTCAATCATAGATTTCATATGCCCATTACCAATAACAGCCTTATCTTTCGCACTATTTACTAATTCATTTGCTTGGTTTGCCTCAGATGCGTTTGTCTTTGTATGTTCTGCAATTTCAGCCATAGAAGCAGATACCTCTTCTAATGCACTTGCCTGTTCTGTAGAACCTTGGGCCAAAGATTGGCTTGCTGCTGCTACCTGCCCTGCGCCAAGTGTTACCTGCTTAGTTGACTCACTAATATTCCCTAATGTATAATTATTATCTGTTACTAACTTTAACAAAGCTTTACCAAGAATATCCTCATTGCCCCTTGGATTTACCTTAACTGTTAAATCCCCTCTAGATATCATTTCAGCAATTCCTGCCTGCTCTTTAATATTAGCAGCCATATTAGCAAATTCATCTAGCAACTCTCCAAGGTCATCATCATTTTGTTTTGTACAGTCTACATTTACATCGCCTACTGCCAACTTCTTAGAAGCTGCAGAAAGTTTTGCCATAGGAGTTGTAATAGAACGGATAAGGATTGCACAATAAATAAATGCAACTACTACACTGACAACACATACTATAACAATTGCTGTCATCAATCCACTTACCTGCCATTCAATTAAATCATTAGCAGCAGTAGAATCTGCTTCCATCCTAGCGATAATATCCCTTAATACATCTTCTGCGTCATTTGCTGTTTTTAACCCTGTAGTTAGAAGCTCTGTCCTTGCCTGATCAAGCTCCCCATTTATAACAAGCTGTATTGCATTTGCCACATAAGCTTCATACTCCCTAATATGGCCCATACATATTGTAAAATTATCACCTATGCTTTTATCAAAAGAACCTATCTTCTGTTCAAAAGCTGCAAAATGTTCTTCACCTTCTGCTACTGTAGCATTAATTGTATCTATTGTATTCTGTCTTTCCTGTGAATCCTCTGAATACAAGAAAAGAAGGTTCCTAAGATGAACTTTTACTTCATGGAAATTACTAAAGGCTTCACATAACTCTAATTCTCCTTGGCCATATGTATCAAAACGGCTTGCCCTTGCCTTATTTGTGAGATTAGCAACGATTAATCCTACACCAGAAGAAAACACAATAAAGATTATCATAATAATGCTAAACAGTATTAGCTTGTTCTTTACTTTCATTTTTTTTAAGCTCATATTATTTTCCCTTTACTTGTGAAAAATTCCATACCAGTCACACAGGACTAATTTCCTGCACGGCTGGTATGGAAAATCATATACCGCCTACTCTACTCTTACACTATTTATTATTTAATGCTGCCTGTGCTGCTGCAAGCCTTGCTATTGGCACACGGAATGGAGAACAGGACACATAATTTAACCCTACCTTGTGGCAGAATTCAATAGAAGATGGATCTCCGCCATGCTCGCCACAAATGCCAAGCTTTAACTGTGGCTTTACACTACGTCCTTTTTCTGCTGCCATTTTAACAAGCTGGCCTACGCCATTCTGATCCAGCCTTGCAAATGGATCAGATTCATAAATCTTAGACTTATAATAAGAATCCAAGAATTTTCCAGCATCATCACGGGAGAAACCAAAGGTCATCTGTGTTAAGTCATTTGTACCAAAGGAGAAGAATTCTGCTTCTTCTGCTACTTCATTTGCCAATAATGCTGCACGTGGGATCTCAATCATTGTCCCAATATGGTATTCCATATCAGAACCTTTTTCTTTCTTTACTTGTTCTGCTGTTTCAATAACAATATCTTTTACAAATTTTAATTCCTTCTTCTCTCCCACTAATGGAATCATAATTTCAGGAACAATATCATACCCTTTTTCCTGCTTTACCTCAATAGCAGCTTCCATTACTGCCCTAGTCTGCATCCTTGCGATTTCAGGATAAGTAACAGCCAAACGGCATCCTCTATGTCCCATCATAGGGTTAAACTCATGTAACTCATCACATTTTGCCTTAACAGCTTCTGGTGTTAAGCCCATATCTTCTGCTAATGCCTTAATATCTTCCATATCAGTAGGCACAAACTCATGAAGTGGTGGATCTAAGTAACGTACTGTCATTGGCCTTCCTTCCAATGCCTCATACATTGCTTTAAAATCACCCTTTTGGAATGGAATTAATTCATTTAAAGCTGCTTCCCTTGCTTCTACTGTATCAGAAAGAATCATTTTACGGATCTTTGGAATACGGTCAGGCTCAAAGAACATATGCTCTGTACGGCAAAGGCCTATTCCTTCTGCCCCTAATTTTACTGCATTTTTTGTATCTGCCGGAGTATCTGCATTTGTCCTTACGCTTAATGTCCTAAACTTATCAGCCCATGCCATAATCCTGCCAAAGTTTCCAGATACAGAAGCCTCTACTGTCTTAATATCCCCAAGATAAATCTTTCCTGTTGATCCATCTAATGAAATATAGTCGCCCTCTACAATTTTATGCCCGCCAAGTTCAAATACTTTCGCTTCTTCGTTAATCTTAATGTCGCCACAGCCAGATACACAAGCGGTACCCATCCCACGTGCCACTACTGCTGCATGGCTTGTCATTCCGCCACGCACTGTTAAAATTCCTTGCGCTGCGTGCATACCTTCTATATCTTCTGGCGATGTTTCCAAACGTACTAAAATAACTCTTTCTCCACGTTCCCCTGCTGCTTTGGCATCATTCGCAGTAAAATATACTTTACCTGCTGCTGCGCCTGGGGATGCAGGAAGTGCGCTTCCAATTACTTCGCCTTCTTTTAATGCTTTTGCATCAAATGTTGGATGCAGTAACTGATCTAAAGATTTTGCATCAATACGGAGAACTGCCTCTTCTTCTGTAATCATCTTTTCATCAACTAAGTCACATGCAATTTGGATCGCTGCTGGGGCAGTCCTCTTTCCATTCCTAGTCTGTAAGAAATACAGTTTGCCTTCCTGGATAGTAAATTCCATATCCTGCATATCACGGTAATGGTCTTCCAGCTTATTTGCAATTTCCATAAACTGCTTATAGCACTCAGGCAAATCTTCTGCCAACTTTGTAATTGGCTGTGGTGTACGGATACCAGCTACCACATCTTCCCCTTGCGCATTAATTAAATATTCACCATAAATTTGTTTTTCACCTGTAGATGGGTTCCTAGTAAACGCAACGCCTGTACCAGAAGTATCTCCCATATTCCCAAATACCATTGCTTGTACATTTACTGCTGTGCCCCAATCACCTGGAATATCATTCATCCTGCGGTATACAATTGCCCTTGGGTTGTCCCAAGAACGGAATACTGCCTTTACAGCTTCCATTAACTGTACCTTAGGATCCTGTGGGAATTCCTCTCCCATTTTCTCTTTATAAATTGCCTTATAACGTGCAATAACCTCTTTTAAATCATCTGCGGTTAAGTCAGTATCATACTTCGCACCTTTTGATTCTTTAATCTCATCTAAAATACCCTCAAAAAATGTTTTGCTCATTTCCATAACAACATCTGAGAACATCTGGATAAATCTTCTATAAGAATCATATGCAAAACGTGGATTGCCTGTTTTTTTAGCAAATCCTTCTACAGCTTCATCATTTAACCCAAGGTTTAAGATTGTATCCATCATACCTGGCATAGAAGCACGTGCACCAGAACGGACAGACACTAAAAGAGGGTCTTGTGTATCACCAAACTTCTTACCTTGTAAACTCTCTAATTCTGCAAGTGCTGTAAATATCTGTGCCTGGATTTCATCACTGATTTTCTTGCCGTTATTATAATAATCCGTACAAGCCTCTGTTGTCACTGTAAACCCCTGTGGGATTGGCAGGCCTAGATTTGTCATCTCAGCAAGGTTCGCACCTTTTCCACCAAGCAGGTTACGCATGTCTGCGTTCCCTTCCTTAAATAAATACACCCATTTTGCCATTCTCTTCTTTCCTCCTATTCCATTACTTCCTGTCACTGGCATAATGCTGCCTGAAAGTCTGTTAATATTATAACACATTTTGGCGTTCCGTCCACTACTTTTTCGTTATTTCCTAACCAAAAATATAGAAGAAAAAGTAATTGCCTTAAAATTCCAATTTTTTGTCAAGATATGCCTTTAAATCTTCTATTTTTACTCTTTCCTGCTCCATTGTATCACGGTCACGCACGGTAACAGCCCCGTCTGTTTCTGATTCAAAATCATAAGTAATACAGAATGGGGTCCCTATTTCATCCTGCCTTCTATAGCGTTTTCCAATATTTCCCCTGTCGTCATATTCACAATTATAATATTTGGATAATTCTGTATAAATTTTTTCTGCGCCTTCGCTTAATTTTTTAGAAAGTGGGAATACCCCTACCTTTACTGGCGCAATTGCTGGATGGAAATGAAGGACAGTACGCATATCACCATCTGCAAGCTCTTCTTCATCATAAGCGGCACACAAAAAGGCAAGTGTCACCCTATCTGCGCCAAGAGATGGCTCAATTACATAAGGGATATATTTCTTTGCCTTTTCATCATCAAAATAAGCCATATCTTCTCCTGATACATTTTGATGTTGTGTTAAGTCATAATCTGTCCTATCTGCAATTCCCCATAACTCTCCCCAGCCAAATGGGAATAAAAATTCAATATCCGTTGTTGCTTTGCTATAAAAACTTAATTCTTCTTTTTCATGATCCCTTGCCCGCATTTCTTCCTCTTTAATGCCCAAGGATTTTAACCAATGGATACAAAATTCCTTCCAATATGCGAACCATTCCAAATCTGTATCTGGCTCACAGAAAAATTCCAATTCCATCTGTTCAAATTCTCTAATACGGAAAATAAAATTCCCTGGTGCTATTTCATTTCGGAAGGATTTCCCTATCTGCCCAATGCCAAATGGAATTTTTTTCCTAGATGTCCTTTGTACATTTTTAAAATTTACAAAAATCCCTTGTGCGGTTTCTGGCCTTAAATAAAGGGTACTTTTTGCATCTTCTGTTACACCCTGGAATGTTTTAAACATTAAATTAAACTGGCGTATATCAGTAAAATCATGCTTGCCGCAAGAAGGGCATGGTATATGGTTTTCTTCCACAAAATCCTTCATTTCTTCCTGTGTCCATGCATCCACGCTTCCTTCTATTGCTTTATTATTTGCCTCTAAATAATCTTCTATTAATTTATCTGCACGGAAGCGTTCATGGCAGCATTTACAATCCATAAGCGGATCAGAAAAACTGCCTAAATGCCCTGAAGCTACCCAAGTCTGTGGGTTCATTAAAATAGCACAGTCCACTCCTACATTATAAGGGCTTTCTTGCACAAATTTCTTCCACCATGCCTTTTTTACATTGTTTTTTAACTCTACTCCCAGGTTCCCATAATCCCACGCATTTGCAAGCCCTCCGTATATTTCCGATCCGGGATACACAAATCCCCTTGACTTTGCCAAAGACACAATTTTTTCCATTGTTTTTTCCATTTGTTTACTCCTTCCATCCCTTTTTCTTAAAGGCTATTTATAGATAATATAT
>ERZ808051.2014-NODE-2014-length-11380-cov-3.749359_pt1 | contig 11380 bp, 13 predicted proteins | sample MGYA00380199_ERZ808051 | MGnify/ENA primary metagenome ERZ808051 (study PRJEB31490, sample SAMN06133391) | mouse gut metagenome | isolation source: J11 | host: mice | place: China: Chengdu | collected 2015-05 ...
AAAATGCCTGCTTGGGATTTGGAAAATGGTTAGTTGAGCAATTTATATAGAAACAAGAACACATAAAATTTTGTATGATTTAGGTCCAGACAATACATTATTTGAAAATGCCATTAAAAGAAATATAGATATTTCAAAGGTAGATACCGTTATTATTTCTCATGGACATATCGACCACGGAGGGGCATTGAAAAAGTTTTTAGATGTTAATTTCCTAGCAAATATTTATGTGCAAAAAAAAGCTTTTGAACCACATTATAGTAAAACTTTATTTTTTAAAATACCAGTTGGAATTGACAGTAAACTTAAATCAAATAGACAGATAATACTGTTAGATGGCGATTATAAAATTGATGATGAACTATTGCTATTTACAGTAAGTAAAACAAATAAGTTTTATTCTCCTGTTAATAACGCTCTTTATGGTAAAAAGGGAAAAGATACTTTTGAACACGAACAAAATCTAATTATTTCAGAAAACCAAGTAGTACTTATTATGGAGTGTGGACATGCAGGTGTTGTTAATATAATGGAAGTAGCAAAGAAATATCAACCATATGTTTGTATTGGTGGTTTTCATTTATTTAATCCAATTACCAATAAATCAGTGTCAAATGAACTGTTGAATGGTATTGCAACAGAATTACAAAAATATAAAGATATGGAGTTTTATACTTGTCATTGTACAGGAAAGAAAGCATTTCATTATTTGGCTCAACATATGAATAATTTACACTATATGTCTTGTGGTGATATTATTGAAATTTAATAATTCAAATAGCTAAATTCTAATCTGCTGTAGGGTTGTTTTAGAAAGGTAAATGGAGGCTTTAAATAATTAGACATATCTTGTCAGGTAGTAAAAAAGATATTTCTCGTTTTATGTCGTGGTTTCTATAAGGTATTTTGGATAGGATTCTTTTTGAAAGGAGAAAAATAATGAATCAAGAAAAAATCGGAAAATTTTTAAAAGAACTCCGTAAGCAAAAAGGACTTACTCAAGAACAAATTGCAGAAAAATTTAATGTGTCAAATAGGACAATATCTCGTTGGGAGAATGGCAACAATATGCCAGATTTAGATATTTTAATTGAACTATCTGATTATTATAAAGTTGACCTACGAGAAATCCTAAATGGAGAAAGGAAAAGCGAGAATATGGATAAGAAAATGGAAGAAACTGTATTGCAGGCAGCAGACTATACAAGTACAAAGGCGGAGCGATATAATAAGCGTATACGTGTATGTAATGGAATCGCATTACTTTTAATATTAGTCTATACCTTTATTAAAGATACAAGCCTTTGTAATAATTCAGCAGTTATGATAGGAGTGGATATTATGCAAGGAGGTGCAATTGGAATGTTATTTGCAGGGTTATTATTTTCAAGCCATTATGGTGTAAAAATTAGGGCGTTCAAACATCGGTTAATGAAAAGACAAGGGTAGTTTCCAGTTTGTAGAGATAGAAAAATAGGATTTTGTATATAAGGGAAGTTGGGCAGATAATTGTTTTTAAGTTAAAGGCATGGAATTTCTTATTAGTAGAAAATAGTTATACAACCAGAAAATTCAGGCAGAAGAATACCGCAGCACAAATAAAGGAAAGGAAGGTTAAAAAGTGATAAAAGCAGTTATAACAGATTTGGATAGAACTTTGCTCCGTACAGATAAGACCATATCAAAATATACATATTCTGTATTAGATAAATGTCATAGTAAAGGAATTATTCTTATGGCAGCGACTGCCCGTCCTGAAAGAGCTATTTTAACATACCAAGCTCAAATTGGCTTTAAGGCGATAACTACATTAAATGGTGCAAGGATTATTTTGCCAGATAGGATAATTGAAAATGGCATAGTGCCTTCTAGTGCAGAAGATATTTTAAAGAAGGTAATTATAATACCTAACTTAGTATTATCAATGGAAACCGGGCTAGGTATTTTTTCAAATATTCCAATTCCTGAATGGGATGCAATTGTTTTTGGTGGATTTCCTGCTTTGCCAACAGAAAGCATTATATATAAACTATTACTTAGCAGTGAGGAAAATATACAACATAAAGTGGAAAAGGCTTTAACCATAGATACCTATATGACAGTGGCAGAGGGTAAATTAATACAAATAATGAGTACTGCATCAACCAAATGGAATGGCGTTAAAACTATGTTAGAAGCCTTGGGTATCCAACAAAATGAAGCAGTATATTTTGGAGATGATAATGATGATATAGAATCAATAAAGAATTGTGGAATGGGCGTTGCTGTTTCTAATGCTATTGGCGGGGTCCTTGAAGTGGCTGATTTTATAACAGGGAGTAATGATAATGATGGTGTAGCTTGGTATATTGAGAAAAATATATTATAATGTTTTATATGATTTTATTTCTTTTTTACCTTATCAGGATTTACAATATTCTGTAGAAGGGTAGTATCATATGAATAGTTAAAGTTTGGAGGAAATTATAATGGCTGAAAATAAGGAAAAGTCCAAAGAAAAATCTATCCACAATGGCATTTCGCCTATCTATGTCCCAGATGAGGAAGATGAGGATAAGGCATTTCAAATGCTTTGGGAATACCTTGTCCCACCATACGGGAAAGCACAGACAGCACAAGGGGAAATTATCCGAATTGCAGGCAGGGTACAGCATGAATTTTTAAGCAATGGCTGCATTAACTGGGGCGAGGGTTTTCAAAAAATGCTGGACGCTTTTTTGGAATATCTTCAATTAGGCAATGGATTTAACGAGGAAGATTTAAAAACCGCAAAAGTTTTGGTGCAGCTTTTAAAGGAAAATGGGGATAAAGGTTTTATAGATGATAAATTGCTTATGGTTCTATGTAGCTGTGCTATGGCTTGGGTGAAACAGAACCCAGAGGTTATAGTTCCTTTGGAAGCAGAATATAGTAGATAAACTTAAATTTTTATTTATGGAAAGTTATTTAATCTTGCACTTTTCCTTCGTGTTACGAATCTGTATAAGTGCAAAAATAAGGATAACTTCATTAGAGTTGCTAGCGTTTTTAGCAGTCTACTTTGCAGTAGGATTCACCATTAATAGTATAATACCATATTCTGAGGTTTAGTTAATGGATCTCTTTGACTTTTTTGAATACTTCTGAATGCTATACAAAATAGCTGGTTTATGATATACTCTACTGAGAATTGTGAGGAAGGACATAATAGCATGGAATATAAGTATATGAGAATACAAGGAAGAGAAAACTCCTATATTACTAAGTATCCTAAAGGGGTATTTAGCCTTTGCTGGAATCTAATAAGAGATGAGCAATTAACCAACGAAGAAAAGGAATTGTTTATATCTATTGATAACTGGTTTAAAGATAATCTTCCCGAACCAGAACTTTGTAAAAACAACGAAAAGGTTATTACATTTTTTAAATGTGAGAGCACATTGGAAATGATTGAGAAATTAAAGCCTGCTATTGCACTTTTAGATAGACATCAAAAACCTTATGATGTGGTTTATACAAATTTTGTGGAAACCATCGTTTATGAAGATGACTGGCAGATTGCTGTGCGGGTTGAGAATGGAAAAATGATTTAAAGGCAGAATACAATAGATAAAAGAATTGGGTATTGCAACGCAGATGACCGAAATTTGACTTATAAATGTTTTCTGCCATACTGGTATTTTACATTTATAGATCCTGACGGAAATCCTATCGAAATTACAGGCAACTATGCAGAAGAACTATGACAGGAGCATCAAATGAATAAAATTGTCGAGGAAGCAATTAGGAAAATTAAAGAGTTGGAAGAAAAAACTCCCTGCGGAAAACATATTATTACCGGGGATGTGCGGAAATTATCATCTAAATTATTCAGTCAAATTGAGGATAAAAATATTGAAAATGTTTTTATCCTGTGCGAGGAACTGCTAAATGAGCACTTATGGGCATTGGGAGTAATTGCGTTTGACTTTGCATATCGAATGAAAAACCATTATAACGAATCAACATATGATATTTTTTATCACTGGCTGAAAGATTATGTAAGGGGATGGGGAGACTGTGATGACTTTTGCACACATGCATTTGGAGAACTGCTAAGACAAAAGAAATCATTATTTGTAAAGATAATCGCATGGACAGATGATAATGATTTTTGGGTAAGAAGGGCTTCCGCGGTTATCCTGATACCTGCCATAATGAAAAATGATTATGAAGGAATAGAGCCATTTACAATATCAGATCGTTTAATGTCGGATTCGCATGATTTAGTTTTAAAAGGATATGGCTGGATGTTGAAAGCCTTATCGCAAATAAATCGCAGTTGCGTAGAAGAGTATTTAATAAAAAATTGCAAAGAAATGCCGCGGGTTGCATATCGTTATGCGATCGAAAAATTTGATAAAGAGACAAGAAATAAGCTTATGCAAATGTAATAGGTATTTCTTTACCGCCCACAGCTTTTCTTCTGGCGATAATTCTCTTGCTTTTTTAGACATAAAATATACTCCCTCCTAAGTGACAAGTTTTTGTTATTTCATTTGTCTACCTAGAAGGGAGCATATCACCTTTTTACATTTCTATAGTTCTATTATTATTGCAGAATATACTAAATTTTAGATTTTATTTCCTCAAATCGTCCCATTAAATATCATTCCACTGTAAACAGAAATTTGGTAAGGGTTATTGAATGGCCGGATAGGATTTGGGTATGAAATCATGGTTTTATTAATATAATTCATTGGATCAAGAGAAATATGTTCCATCTGCCTTAATAAAGCATTCCTAAAATGTGTAATTTGTTCAGAATTCGCTTCAATAGTCCCATCTTCCATAGACTGTACAATTAAAGACTCATCTGGTTTCAAAGTTCCATTTTCTTGCACTATTAGCCCACTGGAATCTAATGTACTGCGGAACCGTTTTGTAATATAATCTAAATCTTTTAGGAGCTTATTACTTACAATATGATCGGAAGAAGTATTGCTGGCAAGCTCATGGATAGTGTTAAAACTATTAGCGAGGCGGTTCATATTTTTAATAACAGTTGCAGCAGAGCGTTTCATTCCTATTTCAACAGGATTGCCAGGCTCTGTTAAGTTTTTTAATGTAACAGAATAATTTTTACCTATTAACAATGTATTTGAAGCAGAAGAAGCATCCTCGCCATTTATTTTTAAATGGGCATTGGCAGGCGGTTGGCTAACATTATTTAAACCGAATAGGGCAACGCTTCCACTTGCTCTATCCGTAGAAGAATCCGTAAATTTAAAAGCATAACCCCGGTATTCAAAAAAACCAGGCTGGGCAGCACGGACTTCTAAGGCGCTGCTCCCATTGCCATCTTTTAATACTTGCGCAGATAAGCCAATATTAGAACGGTTAATTAAATTAGCAAGCTTTTCCTGTACCTGGAGGTTAGTATGGTTTTCAGATACTTTAAATTGAAACTCATAAGAACTATCCCCTACAGTTAAATCAAAAGAATATTGGTCTGGTTTTAAGTCTAAACGGTTGGAGGCAACAAAATCACCGGTATTAATTTGTGGCGCAGCAAGCTGTGTAATATCGACTTGGTATGCGCCGCCTTCTGATTCTGATGCAGGGTCATCTCCAACATAATCTGCTTCAAGAAGCTCCTCGTTAGAAGAATAAGCAGCCTTTTGCATAAAAGCAGCATTCTCTTCACCAACGGTATCGAGAAGGACATTGCGGAATGCACGGGAGCTTTCCTTCAAATCAATGGCAAAACATTGCACATGTTCTGTCAGATTAATTTTATACAAAGGAGATTTCTTGTTCAGACGAACGATGCTATTATATACATTACGAAGTTCATTGCGTTTGTGTGTATCATAACGGCAGCTTTCACGCCTCCCGTATGTAGAAATATAATACTGGTACGCTGGACTTATCATTCGTCTCACTCCTTTCTAAAGTAATAAATATCTATTTCTATTATAAATGAATATCGGCTATTTGTCATCTAAAATTGAGATATAAAATACAAATTTGTATGAAAATGTAAGAAAAAGTGGTTAAAATATAAGAAAAGCAGTTGACGCATAAGGTTTGGTGTGGTATAGTATGTGGGTGAGAGATGGAATAAGTCTTTTTTTTGTGCTCAAAAACCAGGACAAGGCTGGTTTGGGCAAAATGTGAAAATTTTGAAAAGTAAGTGGAGGTGGAAGTTGTGCGCACAAAAATCACATTGGCATGTACGGAATGTAAGCAGCGTAATTACAACATGACGAAGGATAAGAAAACACATCCTGACAGAATGGAAACAAAGAAATACTGCAGATTCTGCAAGACACACACAATGCACAAGGAAACAAAATAGGTAATTTCATTATGAGGTGAAACAATGGGAGAAACTGTAAAAACAGCAAAGGCTCCAAAAAGAAGCTGGATGGACGGCCTTAAGGCAGAATTTAAAAAGATTATCTGGCCGGATAAAAAGTCACTTGTGAGACAGACAGTTGCAGTTGTAGCTATTTCTGTTGGTTTATGTGCAATTATTGCTATTTTGGATGCAGTAATTCAGCTTGGGCTTGGGTTCCTAATATAATTAAATTAAGGCAGGGTGATTATATGGCAGAGTCAAATTGGTATGTAGTGCATACCTATTCAGGTTATGAAAATAAGGTTAAAGCAAATATTGAGAAAACAATTGAAAATAGGAAACTACAGGATCAGATTTTAGAAGTAATTGTGCCTATGCAGGATGTAGTTGAGGTAAAAAATGGCGCCAAAAAGCAGGTCCAAAAAAAGATGTTTCCAGGATATGTTTTAATCAATATGGTTATGAATGATGATACATGGTATGTCGTGCGTAACACAAGAGGCGTGACCGGATTTGTAGGGCCTGGGTCAAAGCCTGTCCATCTGACAGAAGCCGAGATGAAGCCGCTGGGAATCAAACTGGAAAGTGAAGTAGTTGTAGATTACCAGGTTGGTGACAGCGTTACCGTAACTGCTGGGGCATGGCAGGAGACGGTTGGCGTAATTAAAGCCATAAACCCAAGTAAACAGAGCGTTACAATTACTGTTGACATGTTCGGCCGTGAGACACCGGTTGAATTAAGCTTCACAGAAGTGAAAAAGCTGTAGGGTATTCTGTGGAGCAGCTAGAAACTGAGAATGTATCTTAATAGCATAAGATACGTGGGAGATAAGGATGTATTCTTGTCGCCAAATACCACAACAATTTAGGAGGTGCCTTAAAATGGCTAAAAAAGTTACAGGTTATATTAAATTGCAGATTCCTGCTGGAAAGGCAACACCAGCTCCACCAGTTGGTCCTGCACTTGGACAGCATGGTGTTAATATTGTACAGTTTACAAAGGAGTTTAATGCAAGGACAGCAGATCAAGACGGAATGATTATTCCAGTGGTTATTACTGTTTATGCAGATAGAAGCTTTAGCTTTATTACAAAGACTCCTCCTGCTGCAGTATTGTTAAAGAAGGCATGTAAAATCCAGTCTGGTTCTGCAGTACCAAATAAAACAAAAGTTGCGAAAATATCCAAGGCAGATCTTCAAAAGATTGCAGAGCTTAAAATGCCAGACTTAAACGCAGCAAGTATAGAGGCTGCTATGAGTATGATTGCTGGTACTGCAAGAAGCATGGGAATTACAGTAGAAGACTAATTTCGGATGCAGATAACTAATAAGAGCGTATAAAGCGTGGGAGGGCATTGCCCGATTAAATACCACTAGGAGGTTAAACATGAAATCAGGAAAAAGATATGCAGAAGCTGCAAAATTAGTAGATAGATCCGTACAATATGATGTGGCAGATGCAATTGCGCTTGTAAAAAAGACATCAGGTGCAAAGTTTGATGAAACAGTTGAATTACACATTAGAACAGGCTGTGATGGCCGTCATGCTGAACAGCAGATCCGTGGTGCAGTTGTATTGCCACATGGAACAGGAAAATCAGTAAAAGTCTTAGTATTTGCAAAGGGAGATAAGCTTTCTGAAGCAGAGGCAGCAGGGGCAGATTTTGTAGGCGGCGAAGAACTGATTCCTAAGATTCAAAATGAAGGCTGGTTTGATTTTGATGTTGTAGTAGCAACACCAGATATGATGGGTGTTGTTGGACGACTTGGCCGTGTACTTGGGCCAAAAGGCTTAATGCCAAATCCAAAGGCAGGAACTGTAACTATGGATGTTACAAAGGCTGTAAAGGATATTAAGGCAGGTAAGATTGAATATAGACTTGATAAAACAAATATTATCCATGTGCCAATTGGAAAAGCTTCCTTTACAGAGGAACAATTAGCGGACAATTTCCAAACTCTCATTGATGCAATTATTAAAGCTAAACCTAGTGCAGTAAAAGGTCAATATTTAAGAAGTGTTACCATGTCTTCCACAATGGGCCCTGGTGTGAAATTAAATGTTGTAAAACTGATGAGTTAATAAAAAGCTTGACAGAAAAAGCAGAACATGCTATACTGCACAAGTATAAAAACTGCCAGAGACAGCAGGTGCCGGTATAACCGGCATAAGGAAAGCGCCTGCCGAGGTTCATAAAAATGCTTAGATAATAAGAATTTATTATGTCTCTCTGTGCAAACAGAGAGACATTTTTTGTGTACAGCCCCATACAAGATACCACTGAGGCAGTATTGGGGTACGCATTATGGCAGGATTAAATCTAACAAGGAGGTGTACCACTCATGGCTAAAGTAGAATTGAAGAAACCAATTGTGGATGAGATTTCTGAATTGCTAAATGGAGCACAGGCAGCAGTTGTAGCTGATTACCGTGGCCTTACTGTAGAGGAAGATACTAGGCTCCGTAAGCAGTTAAGGGAAGCCGGCGTTGTATATAAAGTTTATAAAAATACAATGATTAATTTTGCAATTAAGGGAACCGAATTCGAAGCATTAGCTCCTCATTTAGAGGGACCTACAGCGATTGCTGTATCTAAGACAGATGCAACAGCCCCAGCAAGAATTTTATATAATTTTGCAAAGGATGCAAAAGCACTGGAATTGAAAGCAGGTGTTATAGAAGGGACTTATTATGATGAGAAGGGAATTCAAGTGATTGCAACAATCCCATCCAGGGAAGAATTGTTATCCAAATTCTTGGGAAGTATCCAGTCCCCTGTGGCAAGCTTTGCTCGTGTTATTAAGCAGATTGCAGAGTCCAAAGGCGAAACTGCATAAATCAGAATATAAATACAAAATGGAGGTAATAAAATTATGACAACCGCAGAAATTATTGAAGTTATCAAAGGTCTTAGCGTATTAGAGTTAAATGAATTAGTAAAAGCATGTGAAGAAGAATTTGGTGTATCTGCATCAGCAGGCGCAATTGTTATGACAGCAGGCGCAGGCGCAGCCCCAGAAGAAGAGAAGACAGAGTTTGATGTAGAATTAACAGAGGTTGGTTCTGAAAAGGTTAAAGTTATTAAGGTAGTACGTGAAGCTACTGGTTTAGGCTTAAAGGAAGCAAAAGAAGTAGTAGATGGTGCACCAAAGGTAGTAAAGGCTGGCGCAAGCAAAGACGAAGCAGAAGAAATCAAGAAGAAATTAGAAGAAGTAGGGGCAAAGGTTACATTAAAGTAATTATAAGACTGCTAATTCTGTATAAAAAGAGCCATAAACAAATAAGTTTGTGGCTTTTTTTATATGCACATGGGCACTTAAATAAAATGTGCAAGCAGCTTGGCGGACATTAGGGGACGGGTGCCCGGTTGCGCAAAACCATATTTTTTGCTTGACATATTGACTGGAATGTGTTACCATGTAAAATGCACTTATTGTGGTGACATATACCTATTGTGTTCAACCACACAGGTAGGTTCTTGATAAAAAGACAAGGGGTGAAACGTCAAAATGGAGAAAAACAGAATACGTCCAGTGAAATCCGGTAAGAGTATGCGTATGAGCTATGCAAGACAAAAAGAGGTTCTTGATATGCCAAACCTGATTGAGATCCAAAAGGATTCTTACGAGTGGTTCCTGGATGAAGGGCTCAGGGAAGTTTTCGAAGATATCTCTCCAATTGCAGATTACAGCGGACATCTAAGCTTGGAATTTGTAGATTTTGTTCTATGTGAAGATGATGTGAAGTATTATATTGAAGAGTGTAAAGAAAGAGATGCTACCTACGCTGCACCTTTGAAGGTAAGAGTAAGGCTTTACAACAAAGAAAAAGATGAGATAAATGAACACGAGATTTTCATGGGTGATTTGCCATTAATGACTGCGACAGGCACATTTGTCATCAATGGAGCTGAACGTGTAATTGTAAGCCAGCTTGTACGTTCCCCTGGTATTTATTATGGAATTGCCCATGACAAAATTGGAAAGACGTTATATTCCTGTACAGTTATCCCTAATAGGGGCGCATGGCTGGAATATGAAACGGATTCCAATGATGTTTTTTATGTACGGGTGGATCGGACTAGGAAAGTGCCTGTTACGGTTTTAGTCCGTGCATTGGGATATGGGACAAATACAGAGATATTGGAATTATTTGGAGAAGAGCCAAAGATTGTAGCAAGTTTTGGGAAAGATACATCTGATAATTATCAAGATGGTTTACTTGAATTATATAAAAAGATACGTCCTGGTGAGCCACTTTCTGTAGATAGTGCAGAAAGCCTGATTACTTCTATGTTTTTTGATCCAAGAAGATATGATTTGGCGAAGGTAGGGCGTTATAAGTTTAATAAAAAATTGCATTTTAAGAATAGGATCGCAGGCAAAGTGCTGGCAGAAGATGTAATAGACCCTACAACAGGGGAAGTCCTGGTAGAAAAAGGGACAACAGTAACAGCATCTTTAGCAGAAGATATCCAGAATGCTGCTGTACCTTCTGTTTGGATCCAAACAGAAGAAAGAAACGTAAAGGTCCTTTCCAATATGATGGTTGACATAACGAAGTATGTAGAGTGTAACCCAAAAGAACTAGGGGTGACAGAAAACGTATTTTATCCAGTTTTGGAAGGGATTTTAAAGGATAATGCTGGTGATATAGACGCAATTAAAGAAGCAATTAAAAGGGATATTGCAGATTTAATACCAAAACATATTACTAAGGAAGATATTATTGCTTCTATTAATTATAATATGCACTTAGAGGCAGGCATTGGGACATCAGATGATATTGATCATTTGGGGAACAGGCGAATCCGTGCAGTTGGGGAATTATTGCAGAACCAATATAGGATTGGTTTGTCTAGAATGGAACGTGTGGTCCGGGAGCGAATGACAACACAGGATTTGGATGGAGTATCACCACAATCCTTAATTAATATAAAGCCTGTAACAGCTGCAGTAAAGGAGTTTTTTGGAAGCTCCCAGTTGTCACAGTTTATGGACCAGAATAATCCATTGGGTGAGCTTACCCATAAAAGGCGTTTGTCAGCATTGGGCCCT
>ERZ808051.2016-NODE-2016-length-11373-cov-5.068077_pt1 | contig 11373 bp, 7 predicted proteins | sample MGYA00380199_ERZ808051 | MGnify/ENA primary metagenome ERZ808051 (study PRJEB31490, sample SAMN06133391) | mouse gut metagenome | isolation source: J11 | host: mice | place: China: Chengdu | collected 2015-05 ...
ATACTCCGGCACTGATGGAGAAATATGTCTTCAGCGGAATCAAAAGCCTCTATTGAATGACAGGTACAGAAGCCCCGAAAAAAGCACAGGAGAAAACAAGGGGATATTCTGTGCTTTTTTGCGGGATAGGGGAATCGAAATAGGGGGAATAAGAGAAATGCATCACATGACTGAAGCAGACAATCCCCGATTTTCAAGATCGGCACGGTTAGTGATGTTTCGTGAAACAACCCTGTCCCCGGAACACGGAATGCTTGACAATATCTGGAAAAAATGATATTCTGATTACAACATATCGAAACTTTGCGAAAACAAATTCAGACAGGAGGTTATCAGAAAAGTGAAAGGGAGAATAAATAAGTTTCGGAAATTTTTCGTATTATTGTTGGCGGCTGCGGTGGCGGTCTGTAGCCTGACAGGCTGTGGGAAATCGGACTGGCGCAGCAGGGAAGTGACGGTAATAGACGACAATTATCGCACCTGGTATGAGATTTTTGTCTATTCTTTCTGTGACAGCGACGGGGACCAGGTAGGAGATCTCCAGGGTGTGATCTCGAAACTGGATTACATAGCGGACATGGGCTTTAACGGAATCTGGCTGATGCCCATCATGCCGTCCCCGTCCTATCACAAATACGATGTGAAAGATTATCAGGAAATCGAAGCGGAATACGGCTCCATGGCGGACTTTGAGGAGCTTGTGGCAGAATGCGACAAGAGAGGGATCAAGCTGATCATTGACCTGGTGCTCAATCATACTTCCTCGGAGCATCCCTGGTTTGTTGAAGCCTGCAGTTATCTGGAATCCCTGGAGGCGGGAGAGGAACCCTCTGCCGAAGAATGCCCCTACTATGAATACTATCATTTCGTAAAAGGCAACCCCGGCTCCAATACCTGGTACCAGGTGGGTTCTACGGATTATTACTACGAGGGCGTATTCTGGAGTGGCATGCCCGACGTGAACTTTGAAAGCCAGGCGCTGCGAAAAGAATTTGAGGGAATCGTGGATTTCTGGCTGGCCAAAGGTGTAGGCGGATTCCGCCTGGATGCGGTAAAGGAATTTTACAGCGGAGCCGCCGGTAAGAACGTGGAAGTGCTGACCTGGCTCAACGACTATGTGAAAGCCGCCGCCCCGGACGCTTACATGGTGGGGGAAGCCTGGGACGGCCTCGGCGTCTATGCCCAGTATTATGCCAGCGGTATCGACAGCTTTTTTGATTTTGAGTTCGCAGGCCCTACAGGCGTGGTGACCAAGACCCTGACTTTCAGCGGCGAGACCAACAGCGCTCAGGCTTACGCAAAGGCCCTGACCAGGGTACAGAAATCCATCCGGGAATACCGGGAGGATGCCATTGACGCCCCTTTCTTTGTCAACCACGACATGGCCAGAGCGGCAGGGTATATGCAGTATGATGAGCGGAAAGTCAAAATGGCGGCTCCGCTGAACATTCTCATGAGCGGCAGCGCTTTCGTGTACTACGGGGAAGAGATCGGCATGACCGGCAGCGGAAAGGACGAGAACAAACGGGCGCCCATGTACTGGTCCTCCGACCCCCAGGACAAGGGCATGACCAGAGGTCCCCTGGATATGGAACCCCAGGAAAACCAGTTTGACTGCGCCCAGAAACAGATGAAAGCCAAAGATTCCATCTACAGCTTCTATAAGGATACCATTCTGCTGCGGAACCAGAATCCGGAGATTGCCCGCGGAACCGTGGCCAGGCTGGAGGAGATCACAGATCAGGACATCGCCGCCATTTCCAAGACTTATGACGGCAAGACCATTTACCTGCTCTACAACATCTCGGAGACAGAAGAAAAGCAGGTGGAAATGCCGGCAGCCACGTACGGGGAACTGGAGATCGCCGGATACCTCTCCGTGGACGGCGGGAAAGTGACCATGAAAGATGGTATGGTTACCCTCCCTTCCTACAGTGTCGTGGTTCTGCGGTAAAGGACTAGGTAAAGGAAACGGACTGATTCGCTGCGAAAAAGCTTGACACCGGCACTAAAATCCTTTATATTAAGCTATAAACACAGCGGCGGATTCATTCCTGGATTTTCTGCTGTCATACATCCCGCAGCAGGAGCCATACGCCGGAGAGCGGATCTTTGTCATTTTGATTCTGCTTTGCCGTCAAAGGACTCATTGCGCGGGAATCATTGCTAGGGGAGCACATCGCTGAGATTGAGACGGAGCCAGATCCTCTCTAACCCTCACTACTTGAACCGGATAATACCGGCGTAAGGAAGCATAGCAGCAGACATTTTGTACTTTTCATGTCTCCGGCTGCCGATGTCGTTCCTCCTTAGCTAAAAATAAGGAGGATTTTTTATGTTGTACAATGTCATTCGAGACGGGGATGCCGTGAGCTACATTCCCACCGCTTTAGGAAAGGTTTTGCTGACAGTTCTTTTCGCCGCGCTTCTGGCTGCGGCAGTGTTCTTCGCCGGGAAAAAAGCTTCCCGGACCACTCCCCTGCCTGACGGCGAAGCATCCGGCGGCAATGCGGTAAGACGAAAAGGCGCTTCCGCCAGACTCACCGCAAAGCAGCTGGCTTTCTGCGCCATGGCCATTGCCCTGGGCACAGTGCTCTCCAACCTGAAAATCTACGAATTTCCCTTTGGCGGCTCTGTCACCCTGCTCTCCATGCTGATCATCTGCCTCCCGGGCTATTGGTTCGGACTACAGGCCGGCCTGATTGCCAGCGTGGCTTACGGTGTGCTGCAGCTGATCATTGACCCCTATGTGATCCACCCGGTGCAGCTTCTCGTGGACTACCCCCTGGCTTTCGGCGCTTTCGGGCTCTCCGGACTGTTCACGGATCAGAAGAACGGACTTTTGAAAGGGTACGCCGCAGGCATCGTCGGACGGTGGCTCTTCACCACTGTCTCCGGCTGGATCTTCTTTGCGGAGTACGCCTGGGCAGGCTGGTCTCCCTTTGTCTACTCCCTTACCTACAACGGCATATACATTTTCTCCGAGGCTGCCATCACTTGCCTTGTCCTGGCCATCCCTTATGTGCGGAAAACCTTTGCGAGAATCAGACATCTGACGGTCCAGGCATAATCTCCCCGGATACTTACTTTCGCCCGGATCCGCCAAATGTGCATGCAAGCATGCCCACTTGACTCATTGCTCGCGGGAATCAAAGCATCTTTCCGGAACCGGCTCAGCACCTTATCTGAAATAGGCTGTTCCACAAAACCCATTATGCGGAGGGCATGCCGGAGACGGAGAGCCGCAGTAACATTTGCCTAGCCTTTTACCCTCAGCATCATGGAGTTGCTCGTGAACAGTAGCATAAAATTTTCAGAGGAGAGGCAGTGACCTGTGCGAGTCATTGCCTCTCCTCCGCCTTTGCCGGACCATCAATTTTCCGATAGCCCGTTTTGTTCGAAAATCATGCCGCTAATGCCAGCCTGACCGTATTACAACCGCCAATCCGTAATCACTGTCCAAGCTTATCATTGTAAGCCTGTACTTCGTTCTTTACCACATCCTTGTAGGTATCTATGATAGTAGCCGCAGGAGTTCCCTCCTTGGCTTCCTCCTCACCGTAGCTCATGGTCACGCCCTCATACAGGTCGTCATTCTTCCTCTGGGGAATGGTGTTGGCCATACAATCGTAGTAAAGCTTCAATTCATCGGCTGTCATGTACTGTTCCTGCTCTGCCTTCAGACCCTTTGCATACTCATCCAGAATCATAGCTGCCAGCACGGCGCCGCCCAAAGGATTTCCCGCGCCCTCAGGAATCGCATAGCCCTTGTCCCATACGGGAGTGGAAGCCATGGAACCATCAATAGTGGGCAGGGGGACAAAACTGGTATCCTCATTGTTGCCAAGGATCTTGCCGTCCTCATCCCTGTTGGCCAGCTGCTCCTGATTGATAGCTTCGATGTACATGGCGCCTGTTCCCAGCCAGCCATCATTATAGACATTTCCTTCCTCGTTCTTTGCACGGGCCTGTATGGTCTCCAGTTTGGTGATAAACTCGAAATACTTCAGCATGTTCTCGTCTTCCCAGTTGGACTGCAGAGCGCCGTTTCCGACTTCCTGGATACCTACGATGCCGGAGGCATAGGCGAAGTTCTGCAATTTATAACGAGGTCCAAGTCCCCACTGGTCGATTTTGCCGTCGCCATCGTTGTCAACTGTGAGCATATCGCAGTACTCCAGGAATTTGTCCCATGTCCATTCTCCCTTGGCAAGCAGCTCCCCAGGGGTCTCAAGGGCATTGTCCTTGAACATGGGAATATAGTAAGCCAGCAGATAGGGCCTTGTGGCTGCCGCGTTGGTAAATACATAATACTCATCGCAGTACTTAAAGTTGCTCATGGAAGCCTCATCCATGAAATCGCTGCCAAGGTCTTTCTGGATGTACTCCGTAATGGGCTGGAAATAATTCTTGGTGGCATAGCTGGGGAAACAGGCATTTCCCTCTGTAAATATCAAATCGCTCACATCATTTGCGGAAAGCTCGTTCTGCAGGGCTTCGATACCCCCATTCCATCCGATGACATTCACCGTAACCGTGCCCTCGCCGTACTTCTCTTCGTAGCGCTTGATGGCCGCCATCTCAAAGAAGTCTCTTCCCTCCGGATCCCAGTAGTGGTCAAGGGTTACGTTAGGATCTTCCAGTGTGTCGATTTCCAGCAGGCTCTGCCATGCGGCATCGGATCCGGAGGCCTCTTCGCTCTCCTCAGGAGTCTCGCTGCTCTCCTCTTCCTTGCTTTCCTCCGCCTTGCTCTCCTCTTTGGATTCAGGCGTGGACGACTGCTGGCCGGAACTCTCACCGTTGCCGGCGTTTCCGCATCCTGACAGGGTACCCATCACCATGGATGCCGCCAGCAATGCGCTCAATAATGCTTTCTTTTTCATTTTCTTACCTCCTTCGGTATAAAGTATTATAATCTATTTTATAAGGCTGCGCCTGCCTGCGGCGCAGACCCATAAAATCACAGTTTTGTAGTTAATCATCCCTTGATGCCCGAGCTCTCCACGCCCTCCACAAACCAGCGCTGGGCGAAGATATAGACAATCAATATGGGCAATATGAAAAGCAGTACCGCCGCGTACACCACGCCCATCTGATATGCCAGATCCAGGCGCAGCACATAGTTGTCCACCATGCCGTCAATGGCACGGTTCAGCATGACGGCCAGCGGCTGATGGAGCTGGGGGAAGAATGTCCTGGTCAGTGTATATTCGTTCCAGTGCCAAACCATGGAGAACAGGAACACGGTCAGTATGGAGGACTTGGCATTGGGCAGCATGATCCGCACGTAGGTGGCGAGACTGCCGCAGCCGTCTATCTTTGCCGCCTCCTCCAGCTCCTTGGGAATATTGCGGAAGCACTGGCGGAACAGATAGATGAATATCCCCGAGCGCAGCCCCACGCCGAATAAGGACGGAATCCAGAAAGACCACCTGGAGTCAATGAGGCTGGTGGTAAACTCCGTATAGGGCTTCCCGGTGATCAGGCCCAGCAGCCTGCCTATGCCCAGATAATCGAAGAATCGATACTGCACAAAAGAGGGCAGGAAGATAATCTGGGTGGGTATGATGATACTCAGTATCACCAGCAAGAACAACGGCTCTCTCAGTGGGAACCGGAACCTGGCAAACCCGTAACCTGTCATGGAACAGACCACAATCTGTATGACCGCGCAGCTCAGACACAGGATCAGAGTGTTCCAAAGGGAAGACCAGTATTTGGTATGTTCTATGGCATTCTTCAGGTTGTTCAGCGTCAGGGATTTGGGAATCCAGATCACACTCAGGTCTTGATACTGATTCGTAGGCATGAATACCTTGGACAGAATCTGCAGCAGGGGATAGAGGATGACAAATCCCAGCCCGAATATCAGCAGAAATCTGCAGACGCTCCACACCCGTCTGGACCATCCGTACAGGTTCTTCTTCCCAAAGCGCTTCCGAAGCGGCGCTCCCGCCCTCTCCCCGCTTTTTCGCGTATGCGGCTTCTCAATATGCACTCTCATATGCCGCTCCTTTCTAATTCTCGTTTACATAGAATACATGCCTGGAGGTTATGGCGTATATCACCAGTATGATCAGGAATGCCACCAGGCAGTAGGACAGGCCCAAGGCCGAACTCCCTCCCAAATTTCCTCGAAGCGAATATTCCTCATAAACAAACTTGATCATGGTATTGGACACATTGGTAAAGGAGTCGATCAGCGAGTACACCACCACCACGAGGGTAATGGGGGAGATTCTCACCCAGGTGATCTTCCAGAAGCACTCCCAGGCTGTGGCGCCCTCTATCTGAGCTGCCTCGTATTCCGATGCCGGTATTCCCTGGAGTCCCGACAGGTACAGTATGATCTGGATGCCCGACATCCACACAATGTCAAAGAGTCTGTCCGCAATCTGAGTGAATACGTCCACAATCATCTGCGGCAGTCCCGCTGAGCTTAAAATCTGGGCCACACCATTTGAGGAAAACAAATAGGTGTTCTCCGTCTCCATGGAGGTGTCCATCCCATAGGAACGGAGCACCTGTATGGCGATGCCTGAAGTGATGATCACCGGCAGGAAGAACAGCGCCCTGGCAAATGTCCTGCCTCTGAATTCCTGGTTCAGCACCATGGCAATGAACAGGCTGAAAATAACGCAAATGGGTACCTCAATCACAAATTTGGACAGCCCCGGCCACACCACATCGTCAAAAAAATAAATATCGTCCCGGAACTTATAGATGAAGTTCTCCAATCCCGTAAAGGTATAATGCACCCCGTCAGGCATAATGGTCATTTCCTGAAAGGAATAGTAGAAAGCCATGCCCAGGGGCCTTAGGAAGAGGAACACGAATCCAATCAGCCATACGGAGATAAATGCATAGCCCGTTCTTGCTTCCCTGCGCCGCATTCTGTTCAATTTGCGTTTTCCTGCCATGCCTGCTCCCTCCTTTCCTTTTCCACGTACACATAGTCCCTGGCGGCGATGGTGATGTTGTCCGCCATGACGTCCTTTTTGCCGTAATTCACATACACCGAACCGGCTGCGCCGAAATCCGTCCGGTACACATTGTCCGCAAGCCTCTCATGTCCCGTAATCTCCTGCCCTGCCACAGCCGACAGCACAGGCTCCACTCGAGCGTAGTATTCCTGCACGGACTCTTTCCAGCTCTCGTACCCTGCATTGTACAAGTAATTGTACCGGGTGTCCGAAAGCTCGGCCGCATCGCCGTATATCAGGGAGAATCCCGGATTGCTCCCCGTTTCCAGGGCCTTTAGCAGCGCTTTCTCCGGGTCGGGACTCAAATTGATGGGCTCCGTACCATAGGACACATAGCCATGGAGCACAATCTGGTAAAAAGGTACTGTCTCGTCGGTCAGATTGTACCCTGTGGAATCCGAGGTCACGTTGGCCACATAATCCGCGTACATGGCTGCATAGATATTTCCGGTCTCCACCATCACTTCGTCAAAGGCCTCCGACGCTGTCCGCACCATCTGGGACCACAGCTTTAATGCATCGTCCCGGTGAATTCGATTGCTTCTGGCCGTGAAATCCGAGTATAGCGTAGAACCCAGCGCTCCCAGGCTGATTCCCCGGGAGGCAAGCATATCCCGGTTCTCCATGAATTTCGTGAAAGCCTCCATGCTCATGTTAGGCGTAAGCATTCTCCAGCGGTTTTCTTTCTGTCTGCTTCCCAGATTCAGGTCGTAGGTATACTGCCATGCGGTGTCGTGGGTGGCTGCCTGGATGGCGTCGCTATTGACAGAGTATTTGCCGCTTTTATAGAAATTCAGGAAATCCACATCCGGGAAAAACCGGATTCCCGCCTCCTCGGCGCTGTCCTCCAGGGCCCTGAAGTCTTTCTTCCCTCCCAAAGCCCCCTCATATTTCACCGTGGTGGGTACAGTGGCTTCCAGTCCGTCTTTCTGCCAGCCGCAATAGCGCACCGCCATATGGTCTATGCCTCCCGCTTTCAGATTCTGTATGATTTCCTGCGCTTCTGTATAGGTGGTCAGCTTCCGCACTGTCTTGTACGGGATGCCCAGGAAATAATCCGTGTCCTCTATCCCACCGTACAGGGTCAGGTACAGGGAGGCCTGGGAGGCCGCCTCCTTTTTAGTCATCCCCTCCGAGATCAGATAGTCCTGATAGCACTGGGCCATCCCCACATAGTCCGCGGAATCCTGATCCAGCAGCCAGTACCGCAGCTGGTAGCAGTTCTCCGAATATTGGTTGTCCACCACAACCGTGCTGGCCAGGGATCGGCTTTCCCCATAGCCGTTGGCTACGGAGCGAACGGCGGACATGCTCTGTCTATAGCGGAAAGCCATGTAGACATTGTTGTAGGAGGTCAGTGTGCCTGCACTCATGGCATTCACCGAGGCGCTGGCTGCCCCTTTCTGTGCAGTGGCGAAAAAACCGTAGTCGCCGAAAGAAGCTCCAAACACCGGCATTAACACGTTCCTGGCATTTTTCATGTTTCTCTCCAGAACCAGTACCGGATCTCTGCCATAAATGTCCTGACTGTAAGCGCCATAGGAGGATTTCTGGTTGTTGAACGCAATCAGCGCGCCGCTGCCGTCCGGAATCAGCATATAGCCTTCGTCCCGGGCCCCCGCGGCTCCGAAATAGGGCAGGATACTGATGTCCCGAATACCCCAATAGGACACCGTAGCCCGGTCCGGCGCTACTCTTCCCTCCTGGATGTGCTCCAGGAAATCCGCAAAGGGGATTGTCACCGTAAAGCCGTCCTCCGTCAGCCGGTACAATACGGAAAAAGCCACGGCCGTATCCGCTATGTAATACCAGACCTTTACTCCACCGTCCACGGCTTCCAGTCTGACATTACCGTCATTTACGGCTCCCGCCAGTGTGTTCTTCACAGTTGTGGCCCCGTTCTGGTCTACAAACACCACCTGATAATCGCTCCCCAGGTTCATCTTGTTCACGGCTTTCGCCAGTTCGTCCGCTTCCCTGGCCTCCTCTGTAGGCACGGAAGTAAGCCACTTTCCGGAGGCCTTGTCCTGTATGCCGACATTTCCGTCTTCGTTGATGTAAAAGGCCGCTCTATGGTTCTCCATGGCCAGATAGGTATAACCCAGTTCTGCGGCCCTGCCCGCAGCCTTTTCCCAGTTGCTTCCGATTCGCTGCTGCGGAAGCGGGATCTCTTCCTCTGTGCCGGAGGCGTCCTCCCCTGCCTGTTCCGTGCCTGCAGTCTCCGTTTCCTCCGCGGCTTTCACATTTCTCAGGTCAACCGTCTGCAGTAAAAGCCCCATTGCCAGCATCACTGCCAGAATTCTCCCTCCGGCAAGCCGTCCGTATACGCTTTTTCCCCTGGTCTCCGGCTGCATTTTCCGAAATATCTCCGTAAATTTTCTCATATCCACACTCCTGCGCCCGCCAAACAGGCATCTCGTTTCCACTTGCCACGCCTATAGATAGCGAAGCTTCAATTCATAGAAAATCGTTGCAAAAAAGGAATAAATCTGTGTGGCAAGTCCCGATACCAGCACCACCAGAAACGCAATGATCAATACGCCGCACAGGGTTAAGAAGAGGGACACCAGCGTTTTTGGCCCGCTGTAGTCATGGATTTCCATCAGGCCGATAAACACCAGCAGGGCACTCCAGATCAATCCTATGGCATCCAGATAGGTCAGGTAGACCGCCTCCCCGGACACCATGGTGTGGGTCAGTCCCACCCTGAGAATCCCCAGCAGGACATAGGGCATCATGGCATAGGCCCCGGCCACCCAGATCTCTTTGAGCCGTCCTTTCCCGTCCATCAGTGTGCAGAAGCACCAGTTGGACACCACGCTGATGGCGAAAATCACCACGCTGGTAAGCAGTACCTGGAAGATATTCACTTTCCCCTCCAGCTGCCTGTAGCTGACCCTGAAGTCAAAATCCACATACCCCCAGTCCAGAATCCCGAACAGAACCCACAGCACCAGCACGCCGTTGGCAAAGGACATGGAGCATTTCTTATTTACTTTCATCTCCCGAAAACCGTCTGCGGGATGCAAAAGGATGTAAAAGGGGTACATGTACTTGCTCATATTACTGTAATATCCCTGCCGCCTCATCTGTCTCCTCCTTTTTCAATTCCATGTCCGCCGTCCCCGCCGATTTCTGCGGCAACGGCTTTCTCATTTTGTTCTTTCAGGTAGGCGGCCACCAGCTTCGACGCAATGATCAGCACGGCGCAGGCGGCCAGGATGCCGAAGAAGATCCCCGTGAAATGTGCTTTCATGCTTTGGTTCCGGATATCCTCTTTCACCTCAGAGTACCACCCCGTAGCCACCTTGCTGCGTTCGAAGCATTCCTGGGCTTTCTCCCAGTCGCCGTCCTCATAGTAGGCCCGCCCCAGCCCGAAATAGGCCCACTCATAATTGGCGTCCATCCTTACGATTTCCTCGAACAGTTCCCTGCTTTCCCCATAGAACCCCTGGTTCAGCAGCAGATACGCCTCCCGCACCAGATTCCCGAAATAAGTGGGCTCAAACACTGTAAGATTGTTCTTGATGCCATCCAGCACCAGCACGTCCCCGTTTAAGGTATCCACGGCCACCGGTGAGCTGAAAGCTCCCAGATACGCGCCTCTTCCGCCGAATATAGCCTGCTGGAAGCCAGCGTTGTCAAACCAGAAGACTCTGCCGGAGTACGCGTCCAGGGCGTAGGCGAATCCGTCCCCGTCCACCGCAATGTCTGTATACGTGGTGTTGTACACAGGCTTCTCTCCGGAATAATCCGGCATATCCCCCCAGGTCATGGACTCGTCCGTATAAATATTGTTGCCCAGAGGATTCAGCTTCTTTATCATGTCATCCTCCATGGGAGATTCGCTGTAGGCCGTCACGGTATAGATGAAGCCCTCCCGGTCTATGTCAAAGTTCGCAAATTCCACCGGAATGAAATTCTGCATTTTGGAGCGCTGTTCCTCGCTGGCAAACCGCCTCATGGCAAGCTCATAGAGCCTGCGGAAGGTCAGCTGCACCTCATTCCTTCCGTAGAACCCCAGGAAATTCCCCTTTGAATCGATCATATATGCGCCCTGGGTGGAGTTTTCCGACAGCATATAGATGATATCCCGGCTGTCCACCAACACTTTTCTGGGAAGAAACGTAGTGGTGGAGCTCTCCTGCAGCAATGTGGATTCAGGTCTGGTGATGCATCGGACGATATTTCCATCCTGGTCCGAAACCAGGATCCGTCCTCCCGCCTTGTCCGCCAGATACAGCAGTCCGTCCGTATGAACGAAAATCCCTGTGACGCCCTTGATGCTTATGGCCTCGCCGTCCATGGAAAAGAAACCGATCACCTTGTGAACCCGGTACTCCTGATCCAGAATTACAATCCTGTCGTTTCCCGCATCCACGATATAGAT
>ERZ808051.2017-NODE-2017-length-11370-cov-4.412645_pt1 | contig 11370 bp, 7 predicted proteins | sample MGYA00380199_ERZ808051 | MGnify/ENA primary metagenome ERZ808051 (study PRJEB31490, sample SAMN06133391) | mouse gut metagenome | isolation source: J11 | host: mice | place: China: Chengdu | collected 2015-05 ...
GGTGCGGCTGGCCCTGTGCAAGATGTTCCAGACCAGGCCGAACCTGCTGATCCTGGACGAGCCCACCAACCATATGGACATCGTGGGCAAGGAGGCTTTGGAGCAGATGCTCCAGGCTTTCACGGGGACAGTCCTGTTCGTGTCCCATGACAGGTATTTCATCCGGCAGATTGCCACGGGGATACTGGAATTCGAGGAGAAGAAGGTGGTGCAGTACCCCTGTGCTTACGAGGACTATCTCCATGAGAAGGAAAAGCGGCTGGCTCTTCCGGGTGCAGGCTCCCATAATGGAGCCGGAACGAAAGGGGGCAGCGGTTCTGTGCCGGGTGCAGGCTCCCTTAGCGGGGCAAGCTCCCTTAGCGGGGCAAGCTCCCTTAGCGGGGCTGGGACGAAAGCGGAGAACGGGAGCAGAGACGGCAGCGGTGGAAGCGGCTCCGGCGGCGGGACAGCCACCCTGTCCGATGTCTTCGACAAGAAGTCCTACTATAGCCCCGGGAAGATAAAATCCCGCCTGACCAGACAGCTGGAGAAATATGAAAAGCAGCTGGCGGAGAGCGAGGAACGGGCGGCCGGGCTCAAGCTCCAGATGATGGATCCTGACCTGGCTTCCGATTACGAGAAGCTGATGGAGCTGCAGGAGCAGCTGGACGCGGAGGAGCACAGCCAGGAGTCTCTGCTGGAGCGCATGCTGGAGACAGAGACGGCGTTGGAGGACATGGCGTAGAATAATGCGGAAGAAGGAGAGGTAGCTTTATGAAGAATTTTGAAATCAGGGACAATTTCTATCTGGACGGAAAGCCTGTCCAGATCATATCAGGGGCAATCCACTATTTCAGGGTGGTTCCGGAATATTGGCAGGACAGGCTGGAAAAATTGAAAGCCATGGGCTGCAATACCGTGGAGACCTATATCCCCTGGAACATGCACGAACAGGAGAAAGGACAGTTTCGGTTCGAGGGTATCCTGGACATCGAACGCTTCCTTCAGCTGGCGCAGAATCTGGGGCTGCACGTAATCCTGCGCCCCTCCCCCTATATCTGCGCGGAGTGGGAGTTCGGCGGCCTGCCCGCCTGGCTCCTCAGGGAGGACGGCATGCGCCTGCGGGTAAACTATGGTCCTTTCCTGCGCCATGTGGAGGAGTATTATAAGGTACTGCTGCCGAAGCTGGTCCCCTGGCAGTGCACCAAGGGCGGTCCGGTGATTTTGATGCAGGTGGAGAATGAATACGGGTACTATGCCAACGACAGGACATATATGGAGGAGATCAGGCGCCTGATGCGGGAGGGCGGCGTGGAGGTGCCCCTGGTGACCTCGGACGGGCCTTACCCGGAGAGCCTGAATGCCGGGAGGCTTCCCGGGGCGCTGCCTACGGGGAACTTCGGCTCCAGGACCAGGGAGCGCTTCGAGACGCTTCAGAAGTACACGGAGGGAGGGCCCCTGATGTGCACGGAGTTCTGGGTGGGATGGTTCGACCACTGGGGCAACGGCGGGCATATGCGGGGCAATCTGGAGGAGAGCGTAAAGGATCTGGACGAAATGCTGGAGATGGGGCATGTGAATATCTACATGTTCGAGGGCGGCACCAATTTCGGCTTTATGAACGGCTCCAATTACTATGACAGGCTGACCCCGGACGTGACTTCCTACGACTATGACGCCGTGCTGACCGAGGACGGCCGGATCACGGAGAAGTATCGCAGATACAGGGAGGTCATCGGGAAGCATGCGCCTCTGCCGGAGGTGACGTTTACTGCGCGGATCGAAAGGAAAGCTTACGGAAAGCTGGAGGCCTGTGAGCGGGTGAGCCTGGTGTCCACGCTGGATACCCTCAGTCGGGGCGTGGAGAGCATATGGCCTCAGTCAATGGAACGGCTGGGCCAGAACTACGGCTATATCCTCTACCGCACAAGGCTGCACACGGAGGAGAAGCTTGGTAAGATAAAGCTCTGGGGCGCCAATGACAGGGCGAATATCCTGCTGGATGATGAGCCGGTTCTGACTTTGTATGACAGGGAACTGCTGGAGGAGAGGGAAGTGAATCGGGAGCTGCCCGCCGGGAAAGAGGCCAGGCTGGACATCCTTGTGGAGAACATGGGCAGAGTGAACTTCGGCCCTTACATGGAGATACAGCGCAAGGGAATCGACCAGTGCGTGCAGATCAACGGGCATATGCACAATCACTGGGAGCAGTATCCGCTGCCTTTGGACAATGTGGAGAAGATCGACTTTGACCGGGAATATCTGCCCGGGACACCGGCGTTTTACCGCTTTGTCTTCACGGTGGAGGAAATCGGGGATACTTTCCTGGACTTTGGGGGCTGGGGCAAGGGATGCGCCTTTGTGAACGGCTTTCATATAGGAAGATTCTGGGAGATCGGGCCCCAAAAGCGCCTCTATATCCCTGGGCCGCTGTTAAGGCTCGGGGAGAACGAGATGATCCTCTTTGAGACGGAGGGGAGAGCGCCCGGCACTGTGTCGCTGGAAGAGGAGCCGGATGTGGGCTGAGCGGCCTTTGGCAGGATCCGGTATTTCGAGACGGCAGCGGCCCCTGGGCCGCAAACCGCCGCATGATTAGGGGACGATATATGAAAAAGGTCTATTTAGAGCTTTTAAGGATAATCGCAATCTTCTTTGTGCTGTTCAACCATACGAGGTCGCTGGGGTATTCCCTTTACGCAAATACGGATCAACCGTTTTCCTACTGGGGCTCATTGACGCTGTCCATTCTGTGCAAGGTTGCGGTTCCCGTATTCTTTATGGTGTCTGGGGCGGTGCTGCTGGGCAGACAGGAGAGTCTGGGGGATCTGTTCCGAAAGCGCGTCCTGCGGTTTCTGATCGTTATTTTGCTGTTTACGTTTCTGCAGTATTGCCGGATTGTCCGCGTGCACCCGGAAAACGGATTTCAGATAGGCACATGGCTGCTGTACTGTTACTGCGGAAATATTATAGAGCCCTATTGGTTCCTGAAATCCTATCTCTCCATGCTGCTGATCCTACCCTTTCTCAGGATTATGGCAGAGGGGATGAGAGAAAGGGATTATAAGTACCTGTTCGGCATCGGCGCATTTACCACAGCGGTGGGCCTGGTCCGCATCTATACGGGGTATGCGCTGAACCTGACATTTCCCTTTCACGGGGATATCCTCCTTTATCCGCTGACGGGGTATTTTCTGGCAAACAAAATGCAGGACGGCAGACTTGGCTTTCTGCGGGATAAAAGGATCACAGGCGCTCTCTTTGCGGGCGTGCTGGCCCTGGCGGTTCTGCAGGCGGATCTGTATTTTAAGACAAAGGGGAATTACACGGAGGATTTCCATACGGTGTTCGTGTGGATTCTGGCTGGGCTGCTGTTTTTATTTGTAAAGGAAATAAGGATAAGGGGAGACAGGCCCCGGAAGATGATCCTGGCAATGGGGAGCTGCACCTTTGGGGTGTACCTGATCGAGGATGTGGTGAGGAATCAGCTGCAGGGTATGGTTCCGTTTCTGTCGTCATACATGAATCCTCTGTTGGCCTGCATCCTGTTCGTGGTTGCCTGCACCGCCGCAGCCATGACCGTGATCTATCTGGTGAAGAAGATACCGTATATAGACAGATTGATTTGAAAGTGGGGGACATATGGACGATAAAATGAGGATGCATTGGTCCGCGCGTTCGGTTGCGGCCATTGTCATAGGGAATGTTTTGTACGCGCTGACGGTGAAAGTGTTTCTGCTGCCGGCCAATCTTACCAGCGGCGGAGCCACGGGCATTGCGCTGGCAGGCCATTATCTGACCGGCGCGCCGGTATCCGTGCTTCTGTTTCTGGTGAATCTGAGCATGCTGCTGTTGGGGCTGGTGGTGCTGGGAAAGGCTTTTGCCATGACGACGCTGTTTAGCACTTTCCTGATTCCGGCGGCGCTGGAGGTGTTTGACCGGCTTTTGGGAGATTTTGTGCTGACGGAGGATATTCTGCTGTGTACGCTGTTCGCCGGGCTGGGGGTCGGGTGCTTTTTGGGCATCGTGATCCGGACGGGAGCATCCACAGGCGGTATGGACATTCCGCCTCTGATCTTATATAAATGCTTCCGGATTCCGGTGTCCGTGAGCCTGTATGTCTTTGACGTGTGCATTCTGCTGATGCAGGCGCCGTTTCAGAAAGCGGAAAATATTCTGTACGGAATTTTATTCGTGATGACCTCCGCCTTAGCGCTGGACAAGACCATGATGATCGGTACCACCCAGACGGAGGTGAAGATCATGAGCAATCAGTCCGAGGCCATCAGGGACGCTATCCTAAAGCAGCTGGACAGGGGCGTGACCCTGCTGAATGCGGAGGGCGGGTATCTGCATGACAAGAACCAGATGGTATTCAGCGTGATCTCCAACAGAGAGCTGTTCAAGCTGGAGAAAATCGTCCACGACATCGACCCCTCCTGCTTTATGGTGGTCACCAGGGTCAGCGAGGTGAAAGGGCGGGGTTTTTCTATGGACAAGCATGCGCTCTGATTTAAGAGGGCATTGTTAAAAAAATCACAGGAGGAAAAGAAAATGGCGCTATTACATGTAAACTGTTTTTCGGATGTGCTGGGAATGTGCGTGAACATGGACGTGATACTGCCCCAGGAGACCCGGGGACAGATCGGCATGGAGGGGAAAGGGGCGGACGGAAAGTGCAGGACGCTCTATCTGCTTCACGGTATGAGCGACGACCAGACCATCTGGCAGAGGCGGACCTCCGTCGAGCGGTATGCCAGCAAGCTGGGAATCGCCGTGGTGATGCCCACCACCCATCTGGCCTTTTACACGGACACCACCTACGGAATGAAGTACTGGACCTATATCTCCGAGGAACTGCCTCAAATCTGCAGGGGATTCTTCCCGCAGATGTCCGAAAAGAGGGAGGACACCTTGGCGGCGGGTCTGTCCATGGGCGGTTACGGCGCGTGGAAGCTGGGACTGGGGGCCGGCGAGACGTTCGGAGCCGCGGCCTCTCTGTCCGGCGCGCTGGACATGGTGGAGGATTACCGCAGGAATGTAGAGGCGGCGGAGGATTCTGAGAGGCTGGCCCTGTTTCGGGGGATTTTCGGCTCGGCGGACGACCTGGAGGGTTCGGACAACGATCTGCTTGCCCTGGCAGAGCGGAATGTGGCGGAGAAGAAACCGCTGGCCAGGCTCTATGCCTGGTGCGGCACGGAGGATTTCCTGTATCAGGGGAATCTGAAAGCCTGGGACCATGTGAAAAAGCTGGGATACGATTTGACCTGCCGGGAAACCGCGGGAGATCACCAGTGGAAATACTGGGACGAGAAGATCCAGGACGTGCTGCGGTGGTGGCTGGAGACGGATATGGATCTGCGCTGACAGGAAGGAAAGAAGCCTCCCGGGGCCGGGACAGGGCCTCTCAGGTCCCAGACCCCGGGGACAGCGGGTTTGCAGGCAGCTATAGGGATATGAACGAGGGAAAGCCGGACAATGAGCGCTGACATTGTCCGGCTTTCCCGCCGCCTATGCCCTGCGTATTTACCGGACGTCCGCGGGAGCCGCCACGGTGCTGCGCACCACCAGAGAGACATCGGAGAGGATTTTCACAGGATTTCCGGTAAATTTCCCCTGGAGCAGGCTTAGGAGGAGATAGGCGGTGTTGGCTCCGATTTCCGTGAAGTCCTGCCGGACCGTGGTCAACTCTCTGGCCACATCCGGGGAGGCGGTCCAGTCGTCGAATCCCATGACAGACACGTCCTCCGGTATGCGCAGCCCTCTCTCCCGCAGATTGCGGATCATCTTTACTGCCAGCCTGTCGTTGCAGCAGAAGATGGCAGTGACTTCCCCGGCTCTGATCTGCCCGGCCAGAGCGTCGTAGTCTATATTCATGATCAGGCTTTCCTCCGATATGGCATGCCCGGCCTTGCGCATCATGCTGCAGAAACCGTCGTAGCGCTCCTGCTCGGACTGGAGGAAGAAAAGGTATCCGGCAAACCATATCTTTTTATGCCCGTGTTCCAAGAGCAGCCGGGCGGCCATGGCTCCCCCGTCGTAATTATTGCAGCCGGAGTAATAGCAGGTATAGCCCGGATCATAGCGGTCCAGGAGCACGAAAGGAATCTTTCTCTCCTCCAGGTACCGGTAGTTTTCGATGCTCTTTGCAGGGTCAAAGGAGTAGAGGAGCAGACCCTCCACATTCAGGTTCAGCATTTTGCGGATTGCCCCTGCCTCCTGGACAGGATCCGTGTCAATCCACTCCACGATAAGGGAATAGTCGAAAGCGGAGGCCATTGTCTGGGCGCCCCGGATGATCTGGATATAGGAGCTGTCGTTGTGGTCCTCGGAATACAGGATCAGGGCGATCAGGCGGCTGGCAGGCTCGGCGCTTACCGGAGAGGTGACGAAAGTCCCCTTATGCTTGAGCCTTTTGATATATCCCTCCTCGGCCAGTTCCGTCAGAGCCCTGCGGACAGTGATGGTGCTGACATTATAGATGACGGCGTACTCCGCCTCCGTGGGGAGCTTTTCGTCAACGGCCAATGTACCGTCCTCGATCTGTTGTTTTATGGATTGTTTCACAATGGCATATTTTGCTGCTTTCGATTCCATTTTCTACCTGTGCCTTTCTGTTTGGAATTTACAAACCGGGGGACGTCGGGGGAGGCGGGATGCATCCCCGGTCTCTCTAAGACGAGATTGTATACAAACTATATTAAAGTATACATTATTAAAATGCAAAAAACAAGGTAATTTACTGTAAAATTATTGACTGGCATTAAAATATGTGTTATAAATAAGATAAAATATACAATAATATATGATATAAAGAGTTCATATGCAAATATTCTTGAAAAAGGAGGTACAAAATGTATTCTTTTGAGAAGAAAACCATTGAAAGGATGGAGAAATTCGCATCCAGGCTGCACGAAAAGTATTACAGGCAGCTGCAGACGCTTTCCGCCAGCGCATACGTGACCAAAGAGCCGGTGTCCTTTGCGGAGAGACTGTCCGGGGAGGAGAAGAAGCTGGCAGTGGGAGATCACTGGGGGGATCTGTTCGACTGTGCCTGGATCCATTTTACCGGGGAGATTCCGGAGGGCTTTTGCCGGGAGGAGCTGGTGCTTTTGCTGGATGTCAGCGGAGAGGGGCTGTGCTGCGACAGGGAGGGAAATCCTGTGATCGGGCTGACCCACGGCAGCGTGGTCTGGGAGTACGGCTCCGTTCGCAAGCGCGTGGTGCCATTGACGCTTCTGCCGGAGGGGGACGGCACCGTGGACGTATGGGTGGATGCCGGGTGCAATGATCTGTTCGGCAATTATGTGGAGAGCGGGAATCTGAAAGAGGCCGGCATTGCGAAATGCTACCCTCAGCTGCGGGCCCTGTACTATGATGTGTTCGTGCTGAAAGAGGCTTTCGAGAACCTGCCCCAGGGACCCAGGCGGTCTGCCATATTGAAATGCGTCAATGACGCCATGAATGTCATGTACGACTATACCGAGGAAGAGGCCGTAAAGGCCCGGGAGATCCTTGGAAAGGAGCTGGGCAAGCAGGGGGGAACGCCGTCTCTGACTGTGGACTTCATTGGCCATGCCCATATCGACCTTGCCTGGCTGTGGCCCATCCGGGAGACCATCCGCAAAGGCGCAAGGACATTTGCCACTGTGGACAAAATGATGGATCGGTTTGATGACTACCGATTTGGCTTCAGCCAGCCCCAGCTGCTGGAGTGGATGAAGAAATACTATCCGTCCATATTTGAAGCCATGAAGAAGCGTGTGGCAGAGGGCAAAGTGGAAGTACAGGGAGGCATGTGGGTGGAAGCCGACACGAACCTGGCAGGGGGAGAGTCCCTGGTGCGCCAGATTCTCTACGGAACCCGGTTCTGGAGAGAGGAGTTCGGCCAGGAGGTGGACAATGTATGGCTGCCCGACGTATTCGGCTACTCCGCGGCTCTGCCTCAGATCATGGCAAAGAGCGGCATGAAATATTTCATGACCCAGAAACTGTCATGGAATGAACATAATGACTTCCCCTACCACACTTTCCGGTGGAGAGGGCTGGACGGCTCCGAGGTGCTGGCCCATATGCTTCCGGAGGAGACTTACAATAGCCAGGCCTCCGCGGCCAGCATCCGTACCATAGAGAGGAAGTACCATGAAAAGGGCGTCTGTGAGGAGGCGCTGGCCCTGTTCGGCATCGGGGACGGCGGCGGAGGTCCCGGGACCTATCATCTGGAGAAGCTGGACCGCCTGAAGAATTTTGAGGGATTTTCTCCCGCCAGACAGCGCTTTGCCAGGGATTTCTTCCATGACATCGATCACGACAGGGAGGAATACCCCTGCTGGAGCGGCGAGCTGTATCTGGAGAAGCACCGCGGCACCTACACTACCCAGGCCAGGAACAAGAAATACAACCGCCTGATGGAGCAGGCGCTGCGGGAGCTGGAGTACGCCTCCGTCCTGGGGATGCTCTACGCGGGAGAGGCATACCCCAAGGAGGAGCTGGACAAAATCTGGAAAGAGATGCTCCTGTTCCAGTTCCACGACATCATTCCGGGTTCTTCCATCAAGCGGGTTTACGATGAGTGTATCCCCCGCTACCAGGCCATGTACGATAGGGTGCTGCAGGAGACGGAGAGGATGTACGTTTCCGTGCTGCAGGGGACTAAGGCCGTGAACAGCCTTTCCTTTGGGAGAGAGGAGTATGTGGAGCATGAGGGCACATGGTATCTGGCAGATCTGCCTGCCATGGGATGCGCTGCCCTGACGCAGAAAGCCGAGGCCGGCCACGGGCTGTCCGTGGGAGCGGACTATATCGCCAACGAAAAGCTCCGCGTGACCTTTGACGAAAAGGGACACATCAGCTCTGTCTGGGACAGGGAGAATGAAAGGGAAGCGCTGGCACCCGGAGCGGCGGCGAACATTCTGCAGGTGTACGACGACGAGGACGGCAACGCATGGGATATCGAGGTGTTCTATGACGAGAAAGCGCCCAGGGAATTTACACTGGTATCCCAGAGGACAGCCGTCGAGGGCGTGGACGCCGTGATGTATCAGGAGTATACTTACGGGAATTCCAGGCTGACCCAGAGAATCTTCCTGCGCCAGGGCAGAGGATATGTGGAGTTTGACACCCATGCGGACTGGCATGAGAGACACCGCATGCTGCGGACCCAGTTCCCGGTGGACGTGATGACCGATGAGGTGACCTGCGACATTCAGTTCGGGAGCCTGCGCCGCCCCACCACCAAGAACACCTCCTGGGACAGAGCCAGATTCGAGATCTGCGCCCATAAGTGGGTGGATCTGTCCAGGGATGACTACGGCGTGGCGCTGATGAACGACTGCAAATACGGCCACAAGGTATTCGGCAATGTGCTGGATCTGGCGCTGCTTCGCAGCAGTGATTCCCCCGGAAAGCAGGCGGACGAGGGAGAGCATGACTTCCGCTATGGGCTGTATCCTCATGCGGGGAATGATCGGGCGGCGAAAGTGGAGCAGACAGCGCTTGCATTCAACCATCCCGTGAAAGTATATGAGGGCACGGGAGCCGGCAGGCTGCCGGAGAGCTTCCTGTCCCTGGACCGGGCGGGCGTAGAGATCACCGCGGTAAAGCGCGCCGAAGACGGAAATGCCGTCATTCTCAGGCTCAACGAGCGAAACGGCGTGAATACGGCCGTGACGCTGCAGCTGCCCGAGGCGGTGAGAGGCGCGTTCGCCTGCAACCTGATGGAACAGGAGCGGGAGGCGCTTGCCATGACAGGCGGCGGGCTTGCGCTTAGGCTGAAGCCTTTTGAGATTGTGACCATCGGGCTGGAAGTCTGATGGGAAGAGGACTTGTACTGATATAGAGACAGCTTTGAAAGCAAAGCGAGACAGACGCACGGCGGCAGGGAGAGATTCCTGCCGCCGATTTTGTAGGTTTTACGCCCGTCTTATGAAAGCAATGGCGCCGCGAATTCTCAATTTTGATCCGTGATAAAGCGTCCCGAATTCATTCGTTCATACCCTCCCCGGATTGCTGTATGATTACAGAGCAAAAGAAAGTTATTTTTGCCTTGGTAGGATTTGGCTGTGAAAGAAAGGGACAGGATATAGTTTATGAGGTTATGAATATACAGCAAAATATTACACCTTATCGGTTTGACATGTAAGGCTGGTGCCGCAGAGAGTCTTGAAATTGCAATGGAATGGGCTGTAAAGAATCGGGAACAGTCAGCGGCCATAGTGGAGATACTATTCAGAATCTGTAATCAGTAGGTGATATTCTTTGAGTAGTTCCTGCTGGAATGCATGGTCGGTGGTGGAACGGAAAAAGTCATCTATCCGTCCATCTGAATGAAGAAGTTGTGCAAGCTTATTAATTTGTTCGGTAGCTTGTTCAATCCCTTTTTTATGCCCCTGTTTATTTCCTTCACGAATGAGAGATGCTTGGTCATGCTCATAACGTTCCCTGGCCTCGCACTGGAGTCGGATCTTTTCCTCTGCAGAGAGCTGGTACATCGTGATGGCAGTATTTTTGATAGTTTCTGAATTTCGAGCCAGCATATGAATCTCCTCCCATGTGGTGGCAGAAAATAGTTTTGCCCACGGATATAGCTCGGAGGAACATACTTCTTCCGAGACATTCTCCAATTGGTTTAAGCATAACATACGAAGCGAGAAGTTTCTAGTAAAAACATGAAGATTTTTTTGATTCATCATCAGATACTCGCTGTAAAATTCGTCTACACCTGGAAAAGGGGGATGGGGCAGTATTCCGATATGTACGGAGGGAAGAATCTGGTCGTAATCAGCGCCTTTGCTCAGATTAGAAAAGAGCCTGCACAGATAGAGCAGGGAACGATTTGGCCAGAAAGCAAGAGAACCCATCTGCATCTCCAAATTAATAAGCCTGTTATTGTTTAGGAGAATCCGGATATCCATGATGACGGTTTTGGATCCAAAGGATTCTCCCAAAATGATAGGATTTATGATGACGCAGGAAGAGATATCCTTATAAGGAATATCAAGGAGTGCAGCGATTAGGTGTTTTAAGCCATTATTATTTTCTTGTAGGACGGCCCGGAACATGTAATCATTGGTCAGGGAATAGGGAAGTTTGCCGGATGCTGGGAAAACGGAAAGTTCAGAGTTTTTAAGAGGTTGATTGTGTGGCATAAAGAATCTCCTTTCGAAAAGATGATAAAATAGTGTAGAAATAAGCTGATGACAATCAAAGAATAGCGCTTTGAAATCTAGTAAAATAGATAATATGATAATAACATAGGTATGATGTAAGGGTCAAAAGAGTTGGCAAACAACTCCATAACCCTCCATATAGTACCTTGAAAATTTCACACAACCGTTTTAAAGCCGCTTGCTTTGTATACTTAGGTAACAGTCAGGCTGTCCGTTCCTTAACCAT
>ERZ808051.2019-NODE-2019-length-11355-cov-3.355205_pt1 | contig 11355 bp, 10 predicted proteins | sample MGYA00380199_ERZ808051 | MGnify/ENA primary metagenome ERZ808051 (study PRJEB31490, sample SAMN06133391) | mouse gut metagenome | isolation source: J11 | host: mice | place: China: Chengdu | collected 2015-05 ...
TTTCGTCATAGCATTTAAGTAGACTATATCACGAATATAGCGTAGCACAAATATAGCAGTTTGTCAAAAAATAACCTGTCAAACCAGGTCGAACGATTCTGCTTGACCAAAAAACATCCGTGATATAATATGATTGTATCATATCACGATGTGCAACGTAAAGAGAAGCTGCATAGAAGTGGATGAAATGCTATCACGGAAAGGAGGACTACGATTGAACGTGACCTACAAAAACCTGGATGAGCTCCCCGCCATGCTGACAGCGGCAGAGCTGGCCCGAGCCTTGGGCATTTCCAGGGCAGGAGCCTATACCCTGATTCACAGGAAGGACTTTCCCACGCTGCAAATTGGGAAACGGCTCATGGTGCCGAAAGACAAGCTGATGGCCTGGATCAACCGGAACACGACCGGGGACGAGGGATAGGGGGAATGCGTGAGGGATTTTAGCAAGCACTGGATTTGTATGGCACAAATCCGCTTGGCAGGGGTATCCCCCTGCAACCCCGGCAAGGAAGGAGGAAACGAATGGGGAAAAATGTGAAGCTGACCATCCGCCTGTCCCAGGAGGATATGACGCTTTTGAAATCTCATACTGCAAAAACCAGGCTGTCCCAATCCGCCTATCTGCGGATGCTGATACGGGGCTATGTCCCAAAATCTTATCCGCCAGAGATGTTCTATGACCTTATGCAGCGGTTGAATCAGAGTGGCGGTAAAATAGACGCTGCTGTGCTGAACGGGGTCAGGCAGCTCCAGGAGGTCATAACAGCACCGGAGAAGATCGAGTAATGGCAACCACCGCGATCTGGAAGGTCAAGGGAAATTTGGGCCAGGTGGTGAACTATGCGGCCAACCCGGATAAAACCACATTTACGACTGAAGAAATCCAGGGCCTCCGGGATGTGATGGATTACGCCACACAGGGTTACAAAACCGAGGAACAGCGGTTTGTGAGCGGCGTCAACTGTATCCCGGAAATCGCCAGAGAACAAATGATGATGGTCAAACGGCAGTTTGGCAAGGAGGGCGGTATTATCGCTTTCCACGGCTACCAGTCGTTTGCTCCAGGTGAGGTCACACCGGAACAGGCCCATCAGATCGGTGTGGACTTGGCTCGGCGGTTGTGGGGTGACAGGTTTCAAGTGGTAGTCGCCACCCACCTTGACCGGGAACACATTCATAATCATTTTGTGCTGAACTCGGTTTCCTTTGTAAATGGAAAGAAATACAACGACTGCAAAGCTGCCTATGCCCTTATGCGGCAGACCTCAGACCGGCTTTGCCTGGAACACGGACTATCCGTAATTGAGCAGTCGGAACAGGGCCGTACTATGAGTTACGATACCTGGGAAGCGGAGCAGAAGGGCAACCCCACTTGGTACGGCCAAATCCGAAAAGATGTAGATTCCTGTATCGCTCGGTCATTCTTGTTTGAACATTTCTTGGACAATCTGAAAAAACAGGGGTACACAGTCAAAACGGGCAAATACATAGCAATCCGTCCTCCGGGAAAAGAGCGGTTTGTAAGGCTGAAAACTTTAGGCGACAATTATACAGAGGCAGCTATCAGGGAGCGTATCAAGGCACATGAGCGCACTCCACTTTATCGTCGTCCCTCACAGCCACCGAAGCGGTATTATAAAGCCAAAAACCAACCTAAAAAGCTGACTGGGTTTCGGGCCTTGTATTATCACTATTTGTATCTGTTGGGAAATCTACGTTGGCCAACAGCTTCACCACGGCAACGGCGGTACAATATGGCGGAGATCATCAAGTTCGACCGCTATGTAGAGCAGGCCAAGCTGCTGATGAAATATCGCATTGACACTTGGGACCAACTTGACATGTTCACTGAAGCTGTTCAGGAAGAAATTGACGCTCTTTGCAATCAGAGGAAAGCGCTTTATCACCAAAAACGGAGCAGTCCTCAAGATGAAAAATTCTCTCTCCAAATTCAATCCATCAATCAATCTATCCAATCGCACAGGCGGGAGTTGAAGATATGCGCTCGGATCAAAGCAGCAGCCCCAAGCATTCTGCAAAAAATCCAGGAAATTACGCCTGCTCCGGTGAAAGGAAAGCAGGTCTCGATACACCGCTGCACCCGCTCACATCAGCGGTAGGGGTGTTTGCCCCAGTGGGAGGGTACTCCACCGCTCCAGTCCCCATCAAGGCTAAAGTGAACCGGCCCGCCCCCTACGGGGGCGGGCCGGGCCTTGACTGGTCCTGGGCGGTGGAGTAAAAGTAATGAAGGGCAAATACCCCAAGTGCCGGACCTACGGTCCGGCACTTGCTATCTTGGGAAGCTCCGCACCAGCGGGGCCTTTCCCCCTAATGGCGTCTCACTGCGGGATTTATTTGTCGAAATACGTCTCAATTTGAGACACATTTTTGATTGTACCCATAATTAGAGTTACAATCCAATTTACTTTTTACACCACAGGTTCTTTTAAATTATAGAGTATTGTAATTATGTATATGTTTCAATACCCTTTTCATTGTCCGGAATATCTTGATATTTTTTAACTATTTTTTTAATTTCTGTCAACATTTCTTGTTTTAAAGTAAAACTCATTTTACCCAATTCGCTAAAGGGAATACCAATAAAATTTAACATAAGACTTGCATCCCAATGCAGATTAGCAATAAAGGCTGTAAGCTGCTTATTCGTAAACTCAACATTTAATTCCGAAAAGACCTTAAACCCGCTGAGCATTTCGTTGATTAAATCCATATTTTCTTTGTCGAAAGAATTCAAAATACTCTGATAATCTTCGGTTGAAACTGCACAACTTAGGAGTCGCTCTTTTTCCGAAAGTGAATAGAATTTGTATGAATTGAGGTAATTAACCGTACATTCCATTAATCTCTCTGATTCATCATAGGGTAATTCGCGTAAATCTTGATAATTTTCAATTTTTGTTAAATAGTATGCGATTCCCAAAATTGTAACATAGTTAGATACATTAACATTTTTCGTCAATATTTTTTCAATTTGTTGTGTTGATACTGACATTTTAATGTATTGTTCACCAGACATACCTCTATCGTTCCTATATATTTTCCATTCATTAAAATCATTCTCTGAGGCTGTTTTGTATTCTGAAGGCACATCATCATTGCCATTAATACGTTCAACAAGATAGTCTACAGTTATTTGGGATTGAGCAATTCTCCTATTTATATCGTCAACTAATTCAACTGGTACTGGAATGAATCTCCATACGGTATCGTAGTTATGAAACCATAAATCTTCTTTAATTCCTTCTGCCGAATACTTGATTTTTAACGTAGCATATAAAGAATCAATCTGCTTATCTAGGCTTCGGTCATCACCAGTAATAACATCAAAGATTCTATCTAATTCAGACTTATCAATACGTTTGATACTTCCATTTTCAATTTTGGAGAAATACGAAGGGCTTCTGCCAATAGCAGAAGCGATTCCTCTGGAAGAAATACCTTTTTGCATACGCAGTGTTTTAATGGAATCTGCTAAAATAGGAGTAATTTCTACCTTGGCCATAAAACAATCACCTTCTTTTCACATTAATTGCATTATACAGCTTCCATCATAGGACGTCAATATTTTTCTTTAAGGCAAAAATGGAAATTATTTTCCGATACTACTTGAAAGAGATGCAATTGTCTGATATAATGTGTCTGCCGAATAAGAAAAGCGGCAGCTCTGCAACAGCTGCCACTTATTCGCCAGGGACACGGTTGGTTACCTGGGCTCAATAGATAGATTGTGAAAATAATGTATCATATCCGGTTCCATATGTCAAGAGTGCTACTTCCAGTCGGGAAAGGGGAAAACCAATATGGGCAACCTTGTAACTCAAGGCAAAAAGGTGAAGTACTATATCTTCCGCACGCATATCACCATTCGCGGAATCACCTACTATGCTAAAGATTACGGGTTGCGGGCATTTCGGATTCCAATTTACGAATGAACCGCAACATAGGAGGGGGGGGCATCCCCCCTCCTCCCCAAAAAGGTTGCTTATATATGGGAAGTCGAGATAGATGGCAAAGACTAAAACCAGTACTCGTGGTGTTCAGCACAAAAAAATTGTTGTTGTCAAGCCCTATACCAAAAAAGACGGAACACGAGTTGGTGAGCATCGAAGATCTACGCCGAACTAAACATGTATAAGAATTTTAAAAACGGCTATCAACTAAAGGAGGAGTAATAAATGTATTCAACTGGTGAAAAGCCCGGAAAAGGTACATACCAATGTATTTCGTGCGGTCAGAAGGTTGTTCTAGATGACCATGATGATACGCTTCCACCTTGTCCGAGATGTGATAAAACTCAATTTACCAAGGTGTAATTAAGCCCAGAGGCGGGGAAATGTCAGATGTCATTTCCCTGCCTTCGATTATTAATTGGTTTATTATTTGTAATGTGTCCTGCACTGAGCAATCACAATCTGCCTCATCTCGACCTTATACACGATACGGTTTGTGTCATCAATTCTGCGGCTCCACCATCCGGTTCGATTTTCTTTCAGCGGCTCCGGTTTGCCGATACCCTCAAAAGGGCTGCGCTGAATATCCTTGATAAGAGCGTTGATCCGCCGCAAGGTTTTCCTGTCCTGAGTCTGCCAGTAGAGATAATCTTCCCAGCCTTCTGGGAGAAACAGTAAGTCAAGCATCCTCAGCCATCCTCTCAAGTTCCTCCAGTGATTTCTTGATTGGAACTGCCTCACCGGATTCATACCTGTCGATGGTCCGCTTTAACCGGGCCTGATTTGCTGGGGAGTAGAACGGATTAATGCTCAAATCCAGGGGCAGGCGCTGCTCACGTACAATGGTTTTGGCGAACATAGTCATGGCTGTGGTCATGTTCAGTCCAAGCTGCTCCAGAACGGCCTCAGTCTGCATTTTTAAGGTGTCGTCCATGCGAAAAGATACAGTTGCCATATTAGCACCTCCATTGCTTTTATTGTAATCCATCATATCATTTTTGTCAATACAGTGCGTTACAAAACTGGAAAGTAATATGTCTCACTAAGAAAAATATTTTGTCGAAATGCGTCTCAAATCGAGACGCATTTCTTTGCTTGCAATTTTGCTATTCTGACAAAAATCTTATTTGCGATTGCCTTGAATCAAGTTCTGCTATATAATTGTACTATTCGTGGGAAAGCAGTATGGAAAGAGGGACTGAAATATGGCGGAGATTCATGATCTGATTGACCGGGTAACGGAACCAGAACTAAAGGCTCAGCTGTTAGCGGCAGTGGATAAACTGAGCAAACAGAAAAAATTTGGATTGGTGTTTGAAGACCACTTGCCGGAGTGTACGCCGTTATATGAGGTCCCTGTTCAAAAAGGCCGTCTGGTATCTTTGAAAGGTGGCGAAACTAACAATCTTTATGTGGTTCTCACAATTACAGATGGTATAGCAGCTTGCTTACCGAAGAACGGCGGAGAAGTTGCAAAATTTCCCGTGAACGAGCTTGTCTCTGTAGCAGAGTTCGGGGAACCGATTTACCCCTATTTGAAGCCCATAGACACTGTATGCAATGCACCGGACAGCAGTCTTTGGCACACCCTGATTGAAGCGGATAACTACCACGCCTTACAGCTTTTGGAATACCTCTACGCCGGACAGGTGGATTGCATCTATATTGATCCGCCTTATAATACCGGAGCAAAAGATTGGAAATACAATAATGACTATGTGGACGGAAGCGATACCTACCGACACAGCAAGTGGCTGTCCATGATGCAGAAGCGGCTAAAACTCGCCAAGCGATTGCTTAATCCTGAAAACTCAGTATTGATTGTCACCATTGATGAAAAAGAATATTTACATCTTGGCTGCTTGTTAGAAGAAATATTTCCCCAAGAACGAATACAAATGGTTAACATCATAATTAACAAGAATGGAGTGTCAAGGAATAGTGAGTTTAAAAGAGCTGAAGAGTATGCCTTTTTTATTATGTTTGGAGAGAGCGCACCAGACGAGATGGAAACTGCTATATACTCACCTTTTATTGATGAAGAAATAGGCGGCTTAGGCAATAGCAGTGAAGAGGAGGTGCGATGGGAAAGGTTATTGCGAGGCGGTTCTAACTCACTGAGAACAGATCGCCCAAATCTTTTTTATCCGATTTATATTGATGAGACTACACGAACAATAAGAAAATTAGGACAACCTATCCCATTGTCGGCCGACTGGCATAATGTTATTGAATTACAAGGATTGCGCACATTGTGGCCACTGAGGCCAGATGGGACAGAGGCAACTTGGCGAATGCAGCCTTCATCACTCAAAGAAAAAATCGAAAAAGGATTAGTTCGTATTGGCGCTTATGACAAAAAGAACGATAGATATACTATTCTTTACCTTGCAGATGTACAAGAAGAACGTATCAGGAAAAAAGATATTGTTATAACAGGTCATCGATTAGATGGATCGGTCATAGTTGAATATGCTAAGACAAAAAAATCCATACCAACTACAGTATGGGGCGGTTCACTGTTTTCGGCGTCTGAACACGGAAGTAAAATAATTACAAAGATTTTTGGAGACAAACGATTTTCATTCCCAAAATCTTTCTATGCAACAAAACTTACTATGGCACCGTTTATCATTAATAATCCTAATGCACTTGTTGTTGATTTCTTTGCCGGGTCCGGTACCACCCTTCACGCCGTCAATCTGTTAAATGCTGAAGATGGTGGCTACCGCCGCTGCATTCTGGTAACTAACAACGAGGTATCCGCAGATGAAGCTAAAACACTGACAGCCCAAGGTTTTCAGCCTGGCGATGAAGAGTGGGAGCGGCTGGGGATCGCCCGGTATGTGACTTGGCCCAGGACTGTGTGCAGCATTGAGGGCCATGACATAAACGGCCAGCCATTGAAGGGAAATTATCTGGGCAGTGACATACCCATGTCAGAGGGTTTCCAGGCCAACGCCGCCTATTTTAAGCTGGGCTTTTTGGACAAGACTTCTGTGGCCCTGGGCCAGCAGTTTCAACAAATGCTGCCCACACTCTGGATGAAGGCTGGAGCCAAAGGCCCTTGTCCTCAACTAGAGGTTGGAGATGTTCCTCCCATGCTGATATTGCCCGAAAATGGGTTTGCAATATTGTCAGAGGAAGCAGCTTTTGAGGAATTTGCTGAGAGAGTAAATGAAAAACCGGAAATTGAGACTGTGTATCTCATCACTGATTACGAAGCAGGCTATCGTGCAATGTCAAAAGGCTTGAATGCCCCTCGAACATTCCAGCTTTACCGGGACTACCTGGATAACTTTAGGATCAATACAAGGAGGGACGTGCGATGAAGGACGAGCTGTTTCCATTTCAAAAGCGTGCAGTCGCGGAACTGAGGATGAAAGCCGCTGATGCGTTGGGAAGCTATCACCGTACAAAAACCCCGCAGGTTATCTCCCTCCAGGCACCTACTGGAGCAGGTAAGACCATCATTATGGCTGCTTTTGTTGAGGAGATTTATTTTGGCGGAGGGGAATACATCGATCAACCAGAGGCTATCTTTGTGTGGTTGTCAGATTCCCCCTCCCTCAATGACCAATCCAAAGAGAAATTTCAACTCCGGGCAGACAAACTTAAGTTTAATCAGTGTGTTACAATTAAAGAATCCTCTTTTGATATAGAGATGTTGGAAGATGGCAAAATCTATTTTCTTAACACCCAAAAATTGAGTAAGACCGGAAATTTAAGCAAGCATTCGGATGACCGGACCTATACAATTTGGGAAACTTTAGAAAATACAGCGAGAGAAAAATCTGACCGCCTATACTTTATCATTGATGAGGCCCACCGGGGAATGCAGGGGAAAGAAGCTGGGAAGGCAACCTCTATCATGCAGCGATTCTTGAAGGGCAGTAAGGCCCTAAAGCTGTCCCCTATGCCTGTTGTCATCGGAGTAAGCGCAACCGCTGCCCGGTTTAACCAACTCGTAGGCAGTACCACCTCTGATTTGAAACATTGCATTATCACTGCAAACCAAGTGCGAAGCTCCGGCCTGCTGAAGGACCGCATTGTTATTACATATCCAGACGATCCAGAAAAAAATAACGATATGGCAGTGTTACAAGCAGCCGTAGACGAATGGAAAAAGAAATGTGCGCACTGGTATCAGTACTCCTATGAACAGCACTATGCCCATGTCAATCCGATTTTTGTCATCCAGGTGCTGGCCGGACGCAATGGGGCTCATTCAGATACTAACCTGGATGACGTGATTGCCCAAATCGAGGAACGGCTGGGGGCCCGCTTCCAGGAACATGAAGTCGTACATACCTTTGGTTCCACCGCTGCGTTGGAGATCAATGGACTACCAGTACATCATGTGGAGCCGTCTGATATTACCTCGGATAAGCGTATCCGAGTGGTGCTGTTCAAAGAAAACCTGTCCACAGGTTGGGACTGTCCGAGGGCAGAGACCATGATGTCTTTTCGTCGAGCCGAAGACGCTACCTACATTGCTCAGCTTTTAGGCCGTATGGTACGCACCCCGCTCCAATGTCACATCCAAGTGGACGACTATCTGAATGATGTTCGGCTGTTCCTGCCTTACTTTAATCGTGCCACAGTGAAGAACGTAATCGATGAGCTGCAAAATACGGAGGGTGGCGACATTCCCACTGTAATTGATGAGGAGTCGTTAGAGCAACCAGTTTATGTTTCCTGGTCGATACGCCCTACCCGGAAAAAAGAACATATCCAGTTGCCCGGACAGTTTGAAATAGGAGGGCATAATAATCCTCCAGCGGCTGAAAACGGTGGTTTACCGGAATCTGCTCCGACAGCAGGTGTTGGAGTGAAACAACCTCAACCTCAGCAAGAGCCTACGCCGCTTTATCCGATCTTGCCAACAGCAACGCAGCCAAATAGCGTATACCAGGAGGAACTGGGGGAGCAGCTGACAATTCCAGGTGCTGGTGAGATAGATCGGGAGAAAATCATCAAGTTTATCAATGAGCAAGGTTTATTAACCTATTTGGTGCGTTCGGTGAAGATAAACAGCTATTTAAAGTCTTTATTAAATCTTATATCGCTTTTAACACAAGCTAATATTTACCCTAAAGCGGGAGAAGAGGTACGTGCTGATGTTATCAATATGATGCGCTCGTATATCGACAATTTACGCCAAACAGGACGATATGAAGAACTGTCGGCACAAGTGCTTTCTTTAAAATTGTCTGTACGAATTTTCGATATATTTGGCGAAGCACTTGACGGCGGGAACGCATATAACCTCTTTACCACATCTGAGAATGACCTTGACCGACAACTCCGTATTGCTGATACAAAACTAGGCGGGTATGGCTTCACTAACGCATATGGGCGGAAATTTTGTGACCCAGCTGACCCAACAGTCTATAAAATTGACTGCATTTTATTTGCTGCGGATGATGACTGTATGGCGAAACTGCATAAATACGCAGAAGAAAAATTTCACAACCTGGACGATCAGTATCGCAAGTATGTGGTGAACAAATCTGAACAATGCAAACAACAGTATTTTGAAATTGCAGCTGATAGTGATATTGTAAGTAAGCACAATTTCAGCTTGCCAGGAACCATTAGCGTGCGCATTGATGAAGATGGAAAGGAATATTACAACCACCTATTTGCGGATGACGAAGGTATCGCTAAAATCAAATTGAATAATTGGGAAGCAGGAGTATTAGCAGAGGAATCAAAAAGACCCGATTTTATCTGCTGGCTCCGGAATCCATCAAAAGCAAAGTGGAGTCTGTGTATCCCTTATGAGATTGACAATGAGATTAAGCCAATGTATCCAGATTTTCTAATTGTGCGGCGAGATGACTTTTTGACTTATGTGATTGATATTTTGGAACCGCATGGCGACAGTTATAAAGATAACTTGGGAAAGGCAAAAGGACTTGCCAAATATGCTATGGATGAAGCGAGAATTGGGAGGGTACAATTAATTCGAGAAAGCAAAGATCCTTCAGGCAAGCTACGCTTTAAGAGACTGGATTTTTCAAAAGGTGCTGTGCGTGATAAGGTATTGAAAGCCATAAACAATGATGAACTAGACCATATTTTTGATACAGATGGATTCTTTGAGCAGTAACATATTCTGTCAGAAATGCGTCTCAAATTGAGACGCATTTCGACAAGTTTTATGCTTTTAATGCGAAAATTTGACACTATACTTTTGATTCATTATAATATAAGTGGGGAAGAGTAGGCTTTATATTACAAAAAAATATCGTCTATATACAAATCGCTTAGTAAAGCGTACCAGAATCCGTACCAGAATGAGCGTATAAAGCAGTAAAACAGGATGGTACAAAATAAGCGTACCACCCTGCTCAAACCGTTGAAATTACTGCATTTCTTCACTTCTAATATCACTATGTTTTTCGTTGTAAGCCCATGGGGTTCAAGAGGCCGCTGGTTCGAATCCAGTCACTCGGACCATCTCATGATAATCCGAACGCTGTCCTCCAAGTGGGGGACGGGTTCGGATTTATCATTTCTATCGAAAATGTTTTATAGCAAGCAGAGGGGCGGAAAAAACACATTTGTGTCTTCTTCCGCCCCTCTGCCGTTTTTACATAAATTTGCGATGTGAATTATAAAAATTGGTGACAGATTGGATCTGTAATGGTATAATGTAAAAAACATATTTATGGGAGTATGAGCGATGTGCATTGAGACAGAGAAGCTAACCGAACCTACCATAGTAAAGTGTGTGAAAGATTTTTTGATAAATAAACCAAATGGAAACTGGCATGACTATATGGCGAGAGAGTCTGCCCTCCATGGGCATGGTCCTGATTTAGTTCTTGCTGGCGGCAAGCGTAACAGTGAATACTTTATCATTGAGTGTAAAGGGCGGTCATACGCGCAATCAGCTGACTCAGTAAACAAGGAAGGGTGGCTGAATGCATTGGGGCAGCTAATCACCAGGATGGAAACGGAGCGTGTGATTCAAAAGGGCAAAACAAAAGGCAAAATCAACCGGGCCTATAAATATGGTCTGGGGCTTTACTGGGTTACTGCACAGGTTGCGCTTCGCCGGATTCCTCCCAAAATTGCGAACACCCTAAATCTATACATTTTTTCCGTCTATGACGATGGCTGGGTAAAAATGTGGACACCCAAAGACTTTAAGCGCAAAGACTCATATCCGGAAGATGCGTTCAAACGGTCCACACAATCTACGGAGGAAATGACATAATGGATAAACTGGACGGTCTCACCATGGATCTTGAATCCTCCAGCAGGGACAAGCTCCACACCGTGTTCCCGGAGTGCTTCACCGAGGGACGGCTGGATATTGACAAGCTGCTTTCTCTTTGCGGCGAATACATCACGGACGACTTTGAGAAAT
>ERZ808051.2020-NODE-2020-length-11354-cov-4.497827_pt1 | contig 11354 bp, 8 predicted proteins | sample MGYA00380199_ERZ808051 | MGnify/ENA primary metagenome ERZ808051 (study PRJEB31490, sample SAMN06133391) | mouse gut metagenome | isolation source: J11 | host: mice | place: China: Chengdu | collected 2015-05 ...
GCTGTGGAAGATATGAAATTTTCATAGCCTGGAAGAAAAAAATAAATTTAAGCGTCAGAGCTGTGTTTCTAATAAAACAGTTCCACATATCCTCCATAAATGTGGTACACTAAAGAGATATTTTCATAACACAGGAGGGCGCAACTATGGGTATACAGGAGAAAGTAACAAGCTATCTGGAATATTGCGAATTTCGCAAGGAGTTGGACAAAAAGACCTTGAAAGCATACCGAATAGATCTAAGACAGTATTTTGATTTTTTTGATTCGGAGGATCCGCAGAAAGAACATATTGAAAATTATATTACAAGTCTGCATAAAGAGTTCAAACAAAAGACCGTAAAGCGAAAAATCGCCACAATCCGGGCTTTTTATGCTTATCTGGAATGCGAAGATCTGATTGAGGAAAACCCTTTCCGAAAAATCAAAGTGAAGTTCAAAGAGACAATTAAACTCCCCAGGATCATTCCACGGGAAGAGATTGAAAAATTATTAAACTTTATGTACGCATATCCTGAAGCAAGCGGAAAAATCAGTCCAGATAACAAATACTGGCTTCGGGATATGGCAATTGTGGAGGTTCTGTTTGCTACCGGTGTCAGGGTGTATGAGCTTTCTAATATAAAAGCTGATTGTATTAATATCAATTCCGGATTAATCCGAATTATGGGAAAGGGAAATAAAGAAAGATATATCCAAATTGGGGAGGTCTCCGTATTACGGCTCTTAAAGAAATATTATGATGCGAATGAAGAAGCAATCAAAAAAAGTGGCTTCTTTTTTATTAACCAGAGAGGAAATCGTTTTTCCGAGCAATCTATCCGGAATATGTTAAAAAAATATACAAAGCTAGCTGGAATTGAAAGAAATATCACTCCCCACATGTGGCGACATTCCTTTGCAACATACTTAATCGAGGAAGGTGTAGATGTCAGCTGTGTCCAGCAAATCTTAGGACATAGTTCCATTAAAACCACGCAGGTCTACATACATGTTGCAGCAAAAAAACAAGCAGAAATATTAAAAACCATGCATCCAAGAAATCAAATGAACATTGCCGGAGCGGCATAAGGATATCACTATTATTTCATTCATTATAAGAGTGCTATATAATCTGTGTAAATTGTACAGACTGAAATTCAAATTATCATTGTCATGCATGCAATGAATAAGATCATAGCAATGTAAACATATGTTTCTTTATTTGATGCATGCTTTTTTATTATGCAGAAATACAAAATCCTCATTTTTCAATTGGATTCTTATTTCCAAAAACATGTGCCACTCTCCTGCTACCATTTAACCTTGAAATATCTGCAAAAATTAAGCTGTTGCATCAAATGTAAAATATGGTAGACTAAGTATTATAGAAAACAATTTTTCGGCAGTCTACGAGGAGGATAACAAATTGAAATATTCAAACAAAAAACGAAATACAAGACGTAATGCGATAAGGAAACGTAAAAATATCCAGAAGTTGATTGTTTTGATTGTGATTATAGTAATTACACTCATTCTAACTATTTTCTTTTTCTTTCTGCGAAAAAATACTGAAAAAGAAAATGTAAATAAAGTAGAAGATCATCAAAAAATAATAGAAAATAAGAGCTCTGAGGATATTGATCCTATAGATGCAATTGAAATGTACCACAAATTTATAGATAATACTTTACTTCCGCAGTTTAATGAAGCAAATGGCGGCAGAATTTCACTGAATTATACCCCTACATCAGCCCCCGGCAATGTTGATACAGGTATTGCTAATTATGAGAAACCGCCAGAAGCATTGGGTATTGTTTCAGAGTATATAGACGATTTAAATAATGACAATATACCAGAACTAATTATTGTGCGAGTCGCCCAGGAAGCACCAGATTCTGCATTATACACCAACTTCGCCTATATTCATATATATACCATGAAAAATGGCAAGATTACAGAACTTGCACAACCTTCCAGGACAATGCGGTATGGTATTTTACAACTAACAGATTCCGGTAATTTCCATTTGTTTATTAAAGAAGAAAACGGACAGAAATACCTATGTGTTTTGAACTGTATGCGTTCCCCAATGTCACAGTTTCACTACATATTTTATATGGATATATTTCAAATGGAAGAAGCAAATTTAGTTTGCCGAAAATCTGTAACCAGTAACTATACGTATATCTATGATACAACCAATATTCCAGTACATGAAGACTATGCAAAACAGCAAAGTGAAAGAGAGATTATTTTTGAAGAGCCAAATCAAAGCATATCCTATGCAAATTCTATTCATGAAATGAAGCAGCAGTTTGATATTTATTTTGACCTTGGTGATAGCTTTATTTCCGAACTGACTCACGATGCGGCCCGGCAGTTCGGTTATGAAGAAAATAATGAAAACTTGCTACCTTATGACTTTACATATTCCGGGATTCTGCCGCAGACAACTGAATTATTCCGGCTGAGATCTGAATGGCTTCCTAATGAAAGCGTACAGTATTGGGAATATTTCAGTGATGTCAACGAAAATTTAAAGAGTGCTGATATCACTGCTGTTCAGGAAACAAATTCTGTGGATGAAAGTACAGAAAATGAAGGGATACCGACAGCCGATGAAAGCAACCTGGCAGAAGAAACGCCGCAAACAGTTTCTAATGAATCACTTTCAGAAGGGAACGAAAATTCTATGTCAGCGGAACAAATAGAGCAAATGATTGTAAATCATTATAATGCACCTGGTGCAGAAGCGAACGGTGGAAATTATACCATCCTTAGCCATGAAACGACGGAAAATGAAACCCAATACGCATTTATTTTAAGGTTTCAGCTGTCTAACGAAAAAGCCCAGGAAATTATTGATATGGGAGGCATGCCAAGCGCATATAGACTGGTTGGCACAGTGACCGTTAACAAAACAGATGGTACAGTAGTAGGGGATTTTCCAGGATATCAGGACATATGGAATTTATGGACAGAATAAGGCAGCTTTGACATATTAGATTTTTATGGGAATTATCGCAAATAGAACGTGCTGGCGGCAGATAATCTATCCGTCGCTTACGCAGCTTCCATACAGAAAGCCTGCCACTGGCAGCCTTTCTGCATACAATGGTATCTAAAGCTGTTGGGCATCCCGCCCAATATCAGTATGAAAAACCAGCCTTTAGCAATAAACTTGCACAGACTGATTTTTCATACTGCTCCCATTCTGAATAGCTATAATTTATTTTCAAACCGAAAAACCGGAGCGTCCTTTTCATCCCACTTCACTTCTATGATCATGGTATGCCGATTCGGATCATACAGAGGATCGCCCTGTATTTCATCATAGCACCTTGCATGAAACACGCACAGATCCTTTTTCCCATCTTCCGATTTAACAAATGAATTATGTCCAGGTCCGAAAATACCCTTTTCCTCATCTGTCTGCAAAATTGGAATCCTGCTTTTGCTCCAGTTATTCGGATCCAGCAGATCCTCATCCTCTGAAATTGTCAGCATACCCATACAATATGCGCTTCCCGTTTCACTTGCGGAGTATGTGAGAAAGATCTTCCCCTCATGCTTCAAAACCGCAGGGCCTTCATTTACCCAGAATCCAACCCGCTCCCATTCGTAATCAGGAGTAGTTAGGAGCTTCTGGACTGTTGACAGTTGGTTTGGTACCTGTAGTTTCCCGATATATAAATTGGAAATCTTCTTCCCAGTTCCTGTTTTCTCAGCCCATATGTAGTAGTAATCTCCTTTATGCTCCATGACCGTCGCATCTAATGAAAAATCACGGAAAGAAAAATCATCCCCTTCCGCTGCTTTCATCTGTCCCATTTCTTCCCATTCATCTTCGAAAGGATCACTGCCCTTACATCTTAAAATATACGGACGGATCGCCCATATGTCATCTATATCTCCTGCCGCATAGTAAATAAACCATTCCCCCCATAAATAATGGATTTCCGGCGCCCAAATATGGATGCTCTGTTTTCCTGTATCATGCTTTCTCCATAATACTTTTTCCTCTGCACATGCTAAATCTTTGATATTAGAAGCTTTTCTGAGAATGATCCTGTCATATTCCGGAACAGAAGCCGTAAAATAATATGTATGGCCTGTGTGCCGATACTCTGGAGCGCACTGTAATGCATGCCCTTCGGGCGGGTGGACTTCGTCCGGTAGAGTATACCCATGGGCACACCGTAATACATGCCCTTTGGGCGGACAGACTACGTCCGGCAAGGTATAAATATATGGATCCGCCCGGTTGCAGATAAATGGTTCATTAAATGGAGTTTTTTTATAATTTTCTTTATTCATCGCCTGTTCTCACCTTTACTCGAAGCATATTCCATGAAAATGGCTGTATCCTGCATTCCACTGAATTTACATTTTCTGTCTTAAATTGTATAGTGGAAGGAACAACATTTTCATGGAGATCCTGATTATTTGCTTTTAAATCATCATGATATAGCATAACCTGTTCCAGCGTTTCATCCGTGATCTCGAACCCCTGCATCTCTAATGTTAATTCAGACGCCTCACCTCTCCTGTTTACAACAAAAAATACAATTTCCTCCTGGCTGGGGTTATAGACAGCCAGCTGATCCAGATAGGGGATCGCATTCCCTTTTTTTGATTGGTACTGCGGGCATTTCAAAACAGATTCCAGCAAAACGCCTCTTCCATATTTTGACATATAGGAAAATGGGTAAAAAATTGGCTGAACCCATACTTCACCGCCTGTTTTGGTCATGATCGCCGCACTGATATTTGTCAGCAAGGACTGGCAGGCTATTTTTACACGCTCACAATTCTTCACCATGGCCATAAGCATTCCGGCAAATAACAATGCATCCTCCATTGTATAGATCTGTTCACTGAAAGCCGGCGCAACTTCCCAATCCCTGGAAGCCACTGCATCCGCTACGGCATCTCCCGGGATTTCCCATACTCCCCACTCATCAAAACAAATATGGATTGTCCTGTTTGAGCGCTTTTTGCTTTTCACCATATCGCAGATGCCGATTACCGTTTTTATGTATTCCTCCATCTCGACAGACTGTGCAAGGAATTCTTCTGTTCCCTCCTCTTGTCCTCCATAATACTGATGAAGCGAGATATAATCCGCAAATTCATACGTATATTCCAATACGATTCTTTCCCAATCCGTATAGGTATTTACGCTTGTGGACGAGCTTCCGCACACAACCGTCTTGATCGAATCATCTAAAGATTTCATTGCATGTGCCGTCTGTGCAGCCAGTTTTCCATAATCATCCGGTGTTTTATGTCCGATCTGCCAGATTCCGTCCATCTCATTTCCCAGGCACCAGATCGGGATCTGGTATGGTGCCTCATGGCCATTGTCCTTTCTCCAGTCACTGTATACGGTCCCGGCCGGCAGGTTGCAATACTCCAGTAAGGATACCGCATTTTCAACTCCTCTGGTTCCCAGGTTGACCGCAAAGATCGGAACAACATTGGCTTTCTGTGTCCAGGAGATAAATTCATCTGTCCCGACTTCATTGGTCTCGATGGACTTCCATGCAAGCTCTCTTCTTTTAGGTCTTTTCTCCTTCTCTCCGACTCCATCCTTCCAATCATAGCAGGAAACAAAATTTCCTCCCGGATAACGGACACAGGTCACACCCATTTCTCTGACTTTTTCAATCACATCTTTTCTAAATCCTTCCGAATCCGCCTGTTCATGTTCTTTTTCATAGATTCCATTGTATACAACTCTTCCCATATGCTCTACAAATGAACCATATATGAGAGGGCTGATCTCTGTCTTTTGAAAATCTTTATTTACGATTAATTTTGCTCTATACATATTTCTCCTACTCTTTCACTCCTGAAGTCGCGATCCCTTCGATAAAGAATCTCTGTCCGAATAAAAACAGCAACAGCAACGGCGCGATTGAAATGACTGTTGCAGCCAACGTCGGCCCGTATTTAATAGAATTGCTTCCTACGAGAATAGCGAGCCCCGCCGATAATGTTCTTTTTTCCACAGAGCTTGTCAGCATCATCGGATATAAAAGATCGTTCCAATTGTTCATAAAATGATAGATCCCCAGACTGATCAATGCCGGCTTAGATAACGGCATCACGATTTTCCAATATATCTGAAGATTGTTCAGCCCGTCTATTCTTGCGGCTTCTTCCAATGACTTTGGGATCCGCGAGAAGAATGATGTCAGCATATAGATCCCATATGCTCCTGACGCACGGGGCAATACCAGCCCTAATAAGGTATCCAGGATCCCCAGCTTATACTCCTCAATATAAAGAGGGATCATGATGATCTGGAACGGCACCATCATAGTCAATAAGATTATGGTAAATAATATTTTTTTCCCTTTAAACTCCATTCTTGCAAACGCATACGCCGCCAATGAATCCAGGAGCAGGCTGATAAATGTAACACTTCCTGCGAAGATCACCGTATTTTTCAGCATACTGAGAATCGGGATCGCCTCTGTTACATATTCATACTGTGTGATCACCCATTGTTCCGGTAAAAATGCAGGCGGATATTTGATCACATCCGCATCTGATTTAAATGAGGATACAACCAGCCATACCAGCGGAATAAATACCAAAAGGGCCACAATGCACAATATCACATTTCCGGCCGCGGAAAATGATCTCTGTTTTATTTTCTCCTTCATGATGCTTCCCTCCTGTCGGTATACTTTCTCATGACCACAGTTATCACTGCTATAATTATAAAAAGATACACTGAAATTGCAGAAGCATAGCCTAAATCCTGTTGTGTCCTGAATCCCCTGTCGTAAATATAACTTACCAGTGTTTCTGTTTTATTCTGCGGACCGCCGCCTGTTAACACATAAATCTGATCAAATGCCTGGAAGGCCAGAATGAATGTAGTGACCGCACAAAATCCAATGGTTTGCTTGATAGACGGGATCGTAATATAAAGAAATTTTTTAAGCCCCATTGCCCCATCCAAATCTGCTGCTTCATACAACGAATATGGAATATCCAATGTAGCGGCGGTAATGATCGTCAAGGTATATCCAAAATTTCTCCATACTGTGACCAATACAATGATCGCCATAGCATATGTAGGATTGGTCATGATATTTGGCATGATGATCCCCACTTTTTTTAACAGGAATGACAGCATACCGGAATTCGGGTTGAGCAGCATAGACCAGAGGATGCTTATCGCCGTCATGGAACACACATATGGGATATAGAAAGATGCCCGCAGGAACTTGCATAATTTTGTGTTTTTCTGCATGAACATAGTTAAGATCAATGCCACTAAAATCTGGATCGGTACTTCGAGTACAGTAAAGACCATTGTGTTTTTTGTGGCATTCCACACTCTCTCATCCTGCATCATTTTCAGATAATTTCCAAATCCCGCAAATGATATATCATTCATATACAAATTCATGTTCAGCATGCTTATAATAAATGCAGATATTAACGGGATAAACACAAAAATCGTTAATATGCACATGGATGGCAAAATAAACAAATATGCTGTTTTTTGATTATGGACAGATCTTTTTTGAGGACGGTTCATCTTTTATTTGTCTCCTTTCAAAAGGAAAGTTCTGAAACGAATCAGAACTTTCCCTGCCAGCCATTATTGAGCAACAATCTCATCCAGGCGCCCTGACGCGTCCTGAACTTCTTTTGCCACATCAGAACCTAAAAGAATATTTTCCATCATCGGCTTCATGACATCGTTATCGATCTGGCTGCCATATTTGTATCCTAAGTGCCAATCTCTTCCGATCGATGATGCCTCGGAAATATCATTTAAAATGTCATTTGACTTAATTTCATCATCTTCCAATAATGAATAGGACCATACCGGGAAGCCGTTCTTTACCGACCATTCTTTTAAAATTTCATCTGTAAGCCAGTATGCCATAAATTTATATACCGCATCTTTGGTCGCATCATCTGTCCCCTTTGGAATCATATAAGAGCAGCCGCCCTCTGCGGAATATGCTCCGTCACTTCCTGCCGGCATAGCAGCAATTCCGTAATTCATGCCCAAACCATTTAAGATATTAATATTCCACGGGCCTGAAAAATACATTGCGATCTGTCCGGCCTGAAACATCGTATCCGCTTCCGCAGCAGCCAGACCATCCGGTGACACACCGGCATTTTTTAAATCCTGCAGCCATGTAAGGGTTTCGATATTTTCCTCTGTATTCAGAAGGTTTTCGTTTGTTGCAGTGTTAATTACGTCTCCGCCGTTGCCCCATAAGTACTGAACATAGTATCCGAAATCTGTAGGCAGAGCCAGTCCATACTGCCCTTTGTCCGTATTTGTAAGTGCCTTCGCACACTCTTCCAGCTCATCAAATGTTGTAGGCGGTGCATCCGGATCCAGGTTTGCGTCGCTGAACAAATCCTTATTGTAGTATAAATACTGCAGATTGTATTGCATTGGCACTCCATATAATTTATCACCTACATAAGATTTTGCCACAACGCTTTCGTAATAGTTCTCCTCATTGGTTCCGGTCACTTTCCAAAAATCGCTGATATCTTCCAAAGAATCATTGTTCACATACTCCTGCAAGTATTCAATACCGACCAGGACGAAGGACGGCGCTGTATTTGTAGAAATTGCAGCCGGTAATTTTGACTGCAGGGTGTCATTATCCATGATGTCAATTTCCACAGTGATCCCATCTGTATTGGTCTCATTATATTTTTTGATGATCTCTTTCAGAATGTCTCCATCAGAACCTGTAAAAACGGTCCATAATGATAAAGTTGTACCTTTTTCATCTCCGCCGCCTGCTTCGCCATCGTCATCTCCACCGGCTTCGTCAGACACCGGTTCATTCTCCTTTGATCCGTCATTGCCGCAGCCTGCAGCCATACCCAGCACCATGACACAGACGAGTAAAATACTGATTAATCTTTTCCATTTCATAATATAGTCCTCCTATTGCTATTGAATCCCTTCTTTAACAAAAGTCCACTCCTGACAGCCATATCCAGTGGGCCCCCATTGTCCAACTGCTGCTTCATTTGTCGTCAGATTATCAATGACTTCCAAATATTTCTGACTATTGACATTTACTAAATTATAAAATCCTCCTTCCGTTTTTTGCAAATTCCAAAGCTGGCTATTGGACATTGCTAACACATTTTGAACTGCAGCCGCACCATCTTCTGTCGATGCACCATTGATATCTAATGCCAGTGAACTATTCTTATTGGTGAAATAAACACTGTTTCCATTCTTGTCTATCTTCCAGACCTGACATGGATAATATGTAATATCATATTGCTGCAATGCCTGTCCCTCTTTGACAGACATCGACGGAACCTCAAGGAACTTCTGGCTGTTTCTGTTTTTAACCATGAAATATCTTCCCAGGTCCTGATTCGATTTAGAAACTGCAATACAGTCCACCTCTGCATAACCTGCGGCAAAAGAAAGCTGAATTGTATTTGCTCCCGCATTCAAAGGACAGGTTACCTCACTCCAGTAATATTGATGCCAGTTTGGTGTCGGCTTATATGTAACACGATATCCGCCTTCCCCGTTCACGGTAACATTATGGCTGCTTTCAGTTCCGCTGCCGTTATTATACCGAACATAAATGGTATAATTGCCACTTTCAGGAACAACAACTTTATCGAACGTCACACTGCTGTCGCTATAATTAATGTACCCTACTTCCTTTTTATTAGATGAATCCTCGCAGTCAATAATCTGCACATTATTCAGTTTGGCATTTTCTGCTTCATATATATCCATCGTAAGCGGAATACCTGCTGCTTTTAAGGAGCTGCTATGCTCTGACGGATTCCCTATATTTGCGATTTGGTATAATTTCGTATCACCGTTGTTCGTCTCAATGCACTGGCTGAATGCATCTAAATAGATGATGTCTTCTCCATCCCATGTAAGTGCCTGCGGATATCTTTCCCAGTCTCCTTCTCCAAAATTGTAGTTTACAAACAGATTTTGTCCACCCTCCTGTATATCACCAGCTGAATTAACAACCCACTTTGCTCCGATGATCACCATTCCGTTAGGTCCGCCTGCATCCACCCATTTTACATAAGGGGAGGAACCTAAGCATTGACCATCCGCAGTCTTTACTAATATCCCAAGGTCGCTTTCATTCCAGTTCAAACCATCGTCCGAAAATTTGCAGTATACCACGGAACTATTCTGGTCATAGCTGGGTCTGTTTACCACCTCGTATGTTGCTATATATTTCCCGTTTTTCATTTTAGAAACAGTAACCATACCGGGGCGGTCATTCTTGTTTGTAATAGCAACAATGTTCGATTCATCACTCCATGTAACCCCATCGCTTGTATAGCGAAGTGATAAAGACTGCAGCACGCCTTGATTCTTTAAACGCTCATCAGAAAATGCACATACAAGATGTCCGTAGTCATCCATATATAAAAATGGCTCCCATATCGTGGATGTTGTGGATTCCGGAGACCTGTCATAATCAAAAGGTCCGCCCACATCAACTGTGCTTACATATTCCCAGCTTGAGCCGATATTGCTGCTCTTATATATTACGATTCTCGATGAACTCTGATCATCCGGAACAAGATTGCCGGCTAAAACAATCGTACCTGCCGGCATATCACCTACAGCCTGCGGAAGCTCATATAACATTGGCTGTGCTTTACGGTTTGTACCAAAGTTTGTATCTGTAACATCTGAGACATGCTGCCAGGTTTCTCCATCATCCGTACTTTTATATATCGGCCACACCTGCTCTCCATTTACCCATGTATGCTGGTCACATGTTGCCAATAGCGTTCCATTATTGCTCCCACTGTTTTTAAGGCACAGGATCCGTCCATATGTCAAGGCCTGCTCCTTATCAAAAGAAGACGCAACATCCACTTTGAAAACCTCTGTCCCATTTTCAATTAGTTTTGCCTCTGAAACATTTCCCAAGCTTAATGCGATCGCACCTGTCAGGATCATACTATACAACATCTTTTTGCTTTTTTTCATATTATCCCGCTCCCTTCTCGATATATTCATTACCATTGCTGAATATAAGGCCCCTCCGCTAATGCACGCTTACAATACGTAAGCGGCATAGAATGTAAGACTCCCCGATTAATATAAACGGTAATTCTTAAGTCCGCATTCATCATTTGTACAATTTTACGAATCGATCCATATCTTTATCAAATATTTTAGTGCATAAGTCTGAAATTTTCCTTAAAAATTCAAATTTTTTTCTTCTTTTCTCTACTTTTTTGATTATATGCAATTATTTTTAGCATTTTTTCACAAGGCATTGATTTTTTTCAACTTTATAGATATCATTATCTATAATTACGAATAAATGAGGTGGGCACTTTGAATATACTTAT
>ERZ808051.2022-NODE-2022-length-11352-cov-4.807007_pt1 | contig 11352 bp, 8 predicted proteins | sample MGYA00380199_ERZ808051 | MGnify/ENA primary metagenome ERZ808051 (study PRJEB31490, sample SAMN06133391) | mouse gut metagenome | isolation source: J11 | host: mice | place: China: Chengdu | collected 2015-05 ...
AAAGAAAAGGCATATATCTGTTTTCTTTGGCGGGTAGCAGCCATCACAGAACCTGATTCCTGTCATTTTTCTTTTTAAGAGGCTGAATCTTTTTTCCATTAAAAGCAATATCTTCCCTAATGATGAAAGAATCAAAAAAATAGTGTATTTATTATAGGGAAAAGTGCTTCATTTTTTACACCTAAGAATGGCTGCAGAGCTTGATTTTACTGGACTTGTGGCATTTTTTGCCATGAACCTATGCGGTACATGAAGAATCTATGTTCTTCATAGGGCAGGGGGCAGATGTCCACCCCCTGTAAGAAAGAGCCCTACTCAAAAGGAACCTGTTCAATGGTGGTGATAAGTTCTCCCAGTTCATCCTGCCTGGAACTGGCATGCCTGTTCTTGATTACATACATAGAGTACAGCAGATGCATGAACTGTGTCGGGGTTTTTGGAGTGTAGCCCGTGACAACAGATGCCATTCTTTTGTTGAATTCCTCTAGAGTGGTTTCCATGAAGCTGTTGTTGATGGTAAAATACTTAACCTTATCCTCCTTAGCTTTATCCTTGGCATTCGCTTCTTTTCTTTTTTCCCGAATAATGGAAATAAGGACTTTCTGCTCTTCAAACCGCATCCTTTTATCTTTTGCTTTAGGAGGCATGGCTTCTTTTGATATGATATCCAGGTTGTTCTGCATACAGATTATCCGTAATATATGTTTATTGACTTGCCGCCTGCCGTTTAGGATATTGAGAGCTTTGACGATATAGTCAAAAGTCAGGGAGGAAGATACTTTTTGCAGGGGTTGGTATTCCTTTTTGTAGAGATTGCTCTGCTTTATCGCTGAAAGCATTTTCCTGTATCCTCCGTCTATATTGTTGGGAATGGATTTGCCGTTATGTAGGCAGTCGCATAGGAGTGCTTTCGTGGCGGAATCTTTATACAGGCTGTTCAGCATCTCCAGTATGGAATCCCTGTCATCTTCGGCTTCTTCCAGTCTGTATGCCTTTGGGGTGTGGTAGGAAATGGAGACAGGGATGTTCAGACGGCGGGCAAGCTCATCCACGAGCCTTTCGGGATAGTAGTAGAACTGGCTCTGATAGATGGAATATGCACTGTTGAACAGCTTCTTGCGGTTGATTCGCACTGTCAGGTCTTTTGCCACATACAGTGCCTTGCCGATGGAGGGGTCTTCTATCTTCAATATGTTCAGATGGTTCTCCAGAGTCTCCCTCATATCCTCCTGCTGTCCTGCCTCGGCGAAGATGTCATACATGTCTTCTGCTGAAATGTCAGGGGATTCCACATATTGGCGGGCACGGTAGCACTGGGAGTTCGCCTGCTTCAGCAAATCCTGTACAATGGATTCAAGCGAGTGGAAATAGGCATAAGGCCTGGAGAGGAGCTGGCTGGACACTTCTTCATCTCCAGTGCGGTAGATGAAGGCCCTACTGCCGCTCATGGAATCAATCAAGGTCATGGCAGCATCTGTAGAATCGTTCAGATAGGACATGAATCTTTCAGTCCCATAATTATTGACCATTGCATGGCCTTTTTCTATCACATCCTTGAAGAGGGATTCTAAGGCATCAGGGTTTGGCCTCTCATCTGTCCAGCAGTTCACATAGAGGCTGTAAGGAATTGGAAGTTTCATGTCCCCTAAAAACACATGGAGGTAGTACTTGCCATCTTCCAGTGCCGAGAAATGATGCCCAGGAATGGTGATGGCCCCATTGTGCAGCCCTTTCTGCCTGTCGTCTGTGGATGTATTGTCGGTGTATACAATGTCTTTTTTAGGGATTGAGAGCAACAGCTTTACTTTTCCGTTGCCGTCCTGCTTATAGACTTTGGCACCCCTGATATTGGATTCAGGGAGCTGGTGGATGATGAGGGCATGGTCAAGTTGGATGACATTCCCTGCTGAATCTTTCTGCGGGCGGAAACGGTTGAAAGCCTGCTCAATCTCGTCGAGGTTCATCAGCTGTGGACTGAACACTGCGAACACAGGGGTGCTCTCAGGGCTGTACTTCGTGAAGTTTGTGCCAGCATCCAATAAAGATGTGGCAAGGATGGTGTCCGCCTCCCCCTCATTGTTGAAAAGGTCATCATGGTTCACGATATGGTCAAAGACATCATTTTCATAGGTGACAGTCCCATCTTCGTTTATGATACAGCCTTTTTCACTGGCAGTCACGGAGTAACAGTTCTGCCCCATGTCTGCCAGGGTTGCTTTCACCCTTTTTATCATATCGGTGCTGTTCAGGCGGATATATGGCTTGCTTTCATGTATGGCGGTGTCCATGACCAGATTCTCAAATCTCTTCTGTTTAGCATATCTGATATCGACTGACTTGAACACAGGCTTATAGTTAGGGTCTTCAAAGAGCACGATGTTGTCGAAAGAAAAACAGCACATGTTCTCATATGTCGCCGTAATGAAAGTATAGGAATCAGCCAGGTTCTCGTTGATTATCCGCATGATGGTATCAATGGCTTTCTCCCTGAAAGTATTTGCGGAGATGAGGGTCTGGCATTCATCTATCACTAATCTTAATCTGCAGTCAGGGTGTTCCTTTTTGTAGCTGATGATGCTGGGGACCTTATCATATACGGCGGATATCTGCCGTACATCTTGTCCATTCTCATCCAGTTCCACACCTGCTACCAGTGCTTCAAAGCTGTAGTCGTCGCTTCTTTCATTCTGGAGGTTCTGTACCCTGTTGGGGCAGAGCAGGCACAGGAGCTGTCTCCCATCTGATTCTGCATTCATCTGGCGGAAGATGGCATCAATGGAATAGGTCTTGCCTGAACCCGTAGGGGCGATAATGAGGTTCTTCGCACCATTTTCCAGCTCAATCAGGCTCCTTATGTATTCCATGTTCCCCTCTTCGGGATATTTGGTCAGCTTTTCCGTAAAGTTTCTTCTGGCAACAGCAGGGGCATAGACCTTTGTGTTGTACAGGAGCTTCAGGATGTGCTGGGAGTTGTTCAGGAAACTCTGGAACCTGTCGGTGTCGGGGCCATGCAGATAGAGTTCTGGCAGTTCAAATGCATCAATATCCATGTTCTTCAAATGCTTTTGCTGTCCATCCATATATTCATCTCCTTAAAAGTGTGATGCAACCATTATAAAATATTTTTTGGATAATGTAAATCTGATGAATGGAAGAGATTCATTGACGAAGAATGCCAAAAGCCAGTGAAATCGAGGGCTTAGAGGCATTTGATGACAGGAAAAATCTTATGAAAATGTATAAAAGATATAGCTGTTTTTATTTATATCTGGTTACAGGGATATGGCTCCATGGATTTCAGATAAAAGGAATCTGCCATGTAAAAGGAAAAAGGTAGGTTTGTGCATCATAGGATGGGAGCTGCCATCTGAAAGAAAATGTATATATCTGTTTTCTTTGGCGGGTAACAGCCATTACAGAATCTGGTTCCCCTTATTTTTTGTTTCAAGAGGCAGATTTGATGAACCTATTCTATGTTACCTGAAAAATGTCAAACATTAGCAAAATATTGATATTAGCAAAATATTGCCCATAAATATGTTGCAATCTGGTGGATTTGATGATAATATAGGTAACATATTGAACATATTTTCGAAAGAAGATGAATCATGGAATTTTTTGACAATCTAATGGAAAAAGCGAACAGGAGAAAGCACAGGGAGCATTATGAGAAAGCGGAAGAAGCCCTGACTGGCTTGGAGGACTTGCCAGCATTCAGGATCCCATATGAGATATTGGACATGCGGCCACAGGAAATGCACATGAACAACGAAAAGGCATATGAGTATCTGGCGAATGACATGGTGATGACAAAACCTGACCATAAGGCCATGCAGGAAATGGGGCAGTTCTACTATGATAAGATGTGTTTCCTTGCGGACTGCATCAACTCAAGCATCGCAAAGAAGCGGATCTATGACAGGCTTGGGCTGGCAGGGAAGTTTTCAGAAAGCCATGATTTCCTGGACAGGACCGCTGGCTTGCTGAATAAATATTATGATGCAATGGTCTCACAGTACAAGACATGCGAAAGCGGGGCATACGGCGAATATAAGGTGAACGAAAAACTGAAAGCCTATGCCAAAGGGCATGGAGGAATCATATTAGAAAACATTCGCCTGGAGGTCGGAGCCGACAGGGAATCGGCGGAAACAGATACCCTGTATATTACGGCTGGGGGAATCTATTCGATTGAGACAAAGTATTTTGGGGCATATAAAATAAGGGTGGACAGCCAGGACAATTGGTATAAGGACAGGGGGGATGGCTGGCAGCCTATGGATAAGAGCCCGAGCAGGCAGTCGCTCTTCCATGTGAAGAACCTTGCCAGCTTCTTTGATGAAAAGGGGACTGCATTTGGCAGGCTGCCTATAATCCCTGTGGTGGTCATGGCCAATCCGAAGACTGTGTTCCAAAATGGAGGCAGTGTGGGAGTGTATTCTATCGACCACATGAATGAGATGCTCCGCGGAGCCCATCCTGTCATAGACATATCCACACAGTACCAGATACAGAAGCTGATTGTAGGCAGCACACTGGAGGGGAAGACATACAGGTTCTATGACTATTATGGGTATCTGCGGAGCATCAACGGAAAGATGAAAGAGTGGTTCCGCTATTATGATGGGATATTCCAGACCATATTGAAGATATTTGAACTATGCGACTACACAACATATGTATATAAGGACACATGGAGGATCGTGAAAGCTGAAAAGCAGATACTTGGCGACAGCCTGTACTATGAATGGGTCAATGCATATAACCAGATGCTTACATTTAGGAAAGAGAGGGTGAGATACAATGAGAACTTTGGGGAGCAGTATCACGAAATGGCTTTACAACGAAAATGACAAATGTGACGGTATCAGGAACAATATGGCAGAGAAGTTTGCAGGCCAGCAGAAGATACATGCATTCATTCCTGAAACCTGGAACTACTGCCTTGAAGAGAAGCATCAGCAGATGATTCCAACCGAAGAGGCATTGAATATCTATAGGAAGCTGCAGAGGGACATGGATGACAGGTACAGGATAGATATCGAGAAGATGCTTCTTTATGGACAGGCACTGCTGAATGCAAGCTATATCCTGAAGATTATGTATTCTGTCATGCCGATAAAGCAGGACAGCTTTCTGGCCATGACTGGGCTATATGATTACATAGAATATATGAACGAAGAATTCGAACCCCATGTGCTGAGGGGAGTCATAGAGCCAATCTTCATGCTCCTTATGGACTGGAAAAAGACCATGGACAGGCAGGGACATGATGGAACGGAGTATTTTTCCTACTACAATTCAACGGAAGCGATATGCAGGAATATGTATGCCATGTGGGGATACTGTGTCAATGTATTTGATATGATGCAGGCATTCATTAAAGAGGCAGACGGCATCGTCTTTGAAGCAGACGGAGGAAACAGGTTTGCGAAGATAGATGATGCAAGGCAGTTCATTGACGATATGAAAGGAGCTGCCATTTCGATTTATACAGATGCTGTGGGCATGATGGATAAGGATATAATCCTGGATATTATAGAAAGACATCAGGTACAGGGCACATGTGCGGATGACAGCCCGATGAATGACAACAGGAGCAATGCCATAGCGATGTCGGTGCTGCTTGTTGTTGGCTTAGCTATACTGTTGGCTGTTTCGCTTTTCTTTTTCCCGAGGCTTTTCATACCCATTATTGTGGTTGCGGTAGTACTGGAGGTTGTCAATAATATAATTCCTCAAAAGAAATGATGGAATATAAAGAGCTGGATATCAAAGAGAAGCAAGGGAATCATTTTTTGCAGATAGCAGTACAGAAAATGGGATAAAGGGGACTCTGGCTTTCAGGCTGGGGTTCTTTTTGTATCTGAAACAATGGGCTTTTGGGTTCAGGCTGATGAAGCGGACAGGTTCATGCCCCCAATGCCTGCTTGGCCAGTAAAATCAAGGGTTCCCGCACTCTAAGGACAGGAAAAAATCTCATAAAAATGTATAAAAGATATAGCTGTTTTTTATATCTGGTTACAGAGATATGGCTCCATGGATTTCAGATGAAAAGAATCTGCCATGTAAAAGGAAAAAGGTAGGTTTGTGCAGTATAGGATGGGAGCTGCCAGCTGAAAGAAAAGGCATATATCTGTTTTCTTTGGCGGGTAGCAGCCATCACAGAACCTGATTCCTGTCATTTTTCTTTTTACAAGGCTGAATCTTTTTTATAATAGAGCAATATCTTCCCTGATGATGACAGGTTCAAAAAAATAGTGTATTTATTATAGGGAAAAGTGCTTCTTTTTTTACACCTAAGAATGGCTGCAGGGCTTGATTTTACTGGACTTGTGGCATTTTTCGGATGGAGCCATCCTCCCACATGGATGGCACATAGTTATAAAGGAATGTATTTACCCCATTTCCAGTTATAATCTACAGGGCAGATGCTTATAATAGAGTGACCCCGAACACAAAGGGGGAGGCCCTTATCGGGCCAGCAACCTGTAAATGCATAAAGATTGGAGGATGGCGGTATCTAAACGGTCATTTTTTCAAAGGGTTCACTGCATGTTGCCTTAACAGGAACAGGTTAGCTGAAAATACAAGATAAGCCTTATGTTCATGAGAACACAGGCTTATTTTTTTCGCTTTCTCTGGAAATTGATGATTTCCTCTTTCCGTTCATTGATTGCGGTGACTTCTTCCTCTGTAGCAGTGAACTGTAGGATGTCCTCTACCCTGCAGTCCAATATCAGGCACAGCTCATTCAGGGTGTTGGAGTTTATCGGTTCAGAGTGCCCCATTCTTCTTAATGTATTTGATGAAATTCCCCAGTGATAGATAAGCTGGTATTTTGTGATTCCCCTTTCTTTCATGGTAGACCATAGCGGTTCGTACGAAATCATGTATATCCCCCCCTTTCCTGTCAGGGTTTCCAGTATCTTATATGTTCATTCTAGTATCAATATAAAATATTAAACATCCATTATATTTAATGGGGGTTATATATTGAATATAGGCCTTGCAAAGGGGTGGCAAGTGGGATATAATACTGTAGGGGTATATGGAATATGCAATTCATATATAAGCGGATTCCCGATTGCTTATGGACAGGGACATATCCCCAGACAAAATACATAAGGACAGGATAGCAGATATTCCTGTATATGAGGAGGAAGAAAATGAAAAAGAGAGTTGTGATTGCTTTGCTGACAGGATTGGTCATTGCATCCCTTGCAGGGTGTGGAACAAAGACAGAGGCAACAGGCCAGGAGGTTTCTGAAAGCAGTAGTGCTGTTGAAAGTGAAGCAGGGACAGATGGTTCAGTTGCTGATGAAAGTACAAGTGAAGAGGTTTCGGGAGACAATGCTGATGAGCCGAGTGATTTTGCGGGGGCAGAGAACGAGAGCATTGTTCTGTATGCGGAGATTGAGAAGTATCCGAGTCTTTCACCGTTAAAGGATTTAGAGTATGAATCTGCAAATGGAATTCTTGATGCAGCAGAGGATATTGTCATCTACAATGGAGATGGTTTTGAAGTTGGATACATCAAAAGTGGTTCTACTATTTTAGTAACGGAATATGGTTTAAATGCTTTAGCAAGATTCAAAAACCCCATTGATGGAACAGATTACGATTACTTGTATGTGACAAAGGACTATATAAGAGATGGTGATTTAGTTGCACTTACCACTACAGAGCTTGAAGCAATGATTAAAGAAAGCCTTGGAAACCGTAACTATGATGCTCCTGTATTCACAGAACCTACAGAGGATATGGAGTTGTATGAATTCAGGATTCCTATGTATTACAATCCTGAAACTGATACACCTATCTACTGGGTATATGAATATTATGATAGATCAGATGTTCAAATGTTACAATACAAGACATATTCTGTAGTTTGTACAAAAGATACAGATGATTATATCATCTGTCAAATTTATTATAAAGATGCTATTACAGATGAAGAATTCAATAACTATGGGCATTGATATGAGTGCCTGATTCTACTTTAAGGAGAACCACTATGAAAAGGAAGAAACTTTTGGCTGTTGTAATGATTGCGGTGATGATGTCTGGAGGTTGCGGGAACAAAAATGCAGAAGAAGCAACAACGGACACAAATGTCGTAAACAGTTCTGTTTCAGAAGAGGAACAGATAAAAGAAAATGAAACAGAAGAAACACAGTCTTTTACATCTGTGAAAGAGGAAATTCTTGCCAAAGCAGAGACAACAGATATTGACAGCCTGATTGTAGAAAAGACTGATGACGAATTGGATTTGAAGCAGTATCTCTTTAGTTATGAAGACAGGACCATGGACAAAAATACAGCAGAACAGTTATTCTATCTTGACTGGTTCATGGATGATAGTGCTTCAGATGCTGAATCTTTTATTACAACAGATAAAGTTGACTTGTATAATATCAATGGAATCAGAGTTGGTTATACACTTAAAGATGCATGGCTTGAAACTTTTGGTGAGTGCAATGGTTGGTATTTCTTCTATCTTGATGGAAATCAAAGATTTGCAAGGGTTGAAGATGTGAAAGCCAACAGCATAACAAGGGAACAGGCAAAGGCAGAAGAGGAGGCAAATAAACAGGAAGAACCCACTGCGAAGACAGAGGCTCCTGTGGAACAGCCTGTGGTTGACAGTCCGACTGTAACAGAACCAATTGAACAGCCTGTAGAAAGTGATAAATACACTCCTGAAGAAGCAATAGCAGTTTATCGCTCTTTAATGGAAGCAGGAGGAATGGTATGGAGTCCTGAAATCAAAGATGTAACAAGTTGGGGTACAGGTTGGATTTATCTTGAAAAAGGACAACCTGAATATACTGCGGAAAGCAATCTTGAATCTGCTGCTATTGGTGGACATGGAGGTAATTCTTGGACTAAATATTATCTTGAAGTAACAGGTTCAGATGAAGATGCAGTTTATATCACAGAATGGACAAGTAATTGATAATTAAAGAGCTTGGAGAAATGTAGGCTCTTAAACTGCCTTGTACTAAAATAAAATAGAACTCTGCCTTTAAAAAGGAAAATAGAGGGAATCAGTTTCTAAAATGCTTATTGCTCATTCAAAAAAGTATAAAGAGTATTGTATTTCCGATACTGATTCCCTCTGTATTAGTGCTGAAAATAGACACCCATTTCCTTTTAAAGGGGCAATATGCAGCTCTTAAATGAGCGGATTTTCGCCTATCTGCACAAAATACAAAAGGACAGGATATTACATATCCTACAAACGAGGAGAAAGAAATGAAGAAGAGAATTGTAATTGCTTTGGTGACAGGACTGATGGTGGCATCACTTTCAGGGTGCGGAGAGAAGACAGATACAGAAAACCAAAGTCCTGAAAACAGCAGTGTGGTTGAGAGTGAAATAGAGACAGAGAATTCTGATACAGATGAAACCATAAATGAAGAGGTTTCGGGAGACAATACTGAAGAGGCTGGTGACTTTGTAGGTGCAGAGAACGAGAGCATTGTTCTGTATGCGGAGATTGCAGAGTATGGAGAATATGGAGGACAGAAAGATAAAACTTTTGAATCTGTAAATAATATTCTTACGGCACCCGAAGATGTTCCTGTATTTAATGGAGATGGTATTGAAGTTGGATATATCAAAACGGGTTCTACTGTTTCTATTACAGAATATGGTCTTAACAATTGGGCAAGGTTTGAAAATCCAATTGGCGGAACAGACTATGATTACTTGTATGTTATGAAAGATTATGTAACTGATTCTGAAGAAGTTCATCTCAATGCTGTAAGCATGGCACAGGGAATTGAAGACTATATCAAAAAATATGGACTTGAAGAAGCTAACTATACATTTCTAAGTGAAAAAAGTTCTGATATGGAAGTGTATGAATTTAGAATGGATTCTGAATTTTCTAATCAAAGAATGTATGATTATTGGTTAGGAGAAAATCTTTCTACTGAATCATTTTATACTTATTGCTATGAAACACTTTATATTGAATGTGAAGATGATACAGATGGTTGGATTATCTGCAGGATTTATTACAAAGATCCAATTGAGCTGGGATATTGAGAAAATAATAGTAGAGGGAAGAAAACATTATGAAAAATAATAAATTGTATGCAATCCTTATGGCTGCAATTATGGCACTTGCTGCTGGATGTGGGAACACAGAAGACACAAGCAGGACAGAGACCATTATGACAGAGGGTAGTGCCAGTGAGACAGTGGAAATGGGAAAGTCTGATGTTGTAGATAAGGAGATGGCTGAATCTGAAAGTTCTTCCACAGAAGCCAAAGACATCAACAGCATGATTGTAGAGAAAGATGATTCAGAGCTTGACTTAAAGGAATATTATTACAGTATGGAAGACAGGACATTTTGTGATACAGGAGAAGACATTTTTGGTTCTATTAGATTCGATGAAACTAATTTAACCAATTATGTAACTACAGGAAAAGTCCCTATTTATGCACAGAATGGTGTGAGGATTGGCTATACCAATGAAAATGTTGACATTATTGTAATGGGAACTTATGAGGATTGGTGCCGTTTTTATTTGTATAAAGATATTAGGTATGCAAGACTTTCTGATATTGAAGCAAATTCAATCACTATGGATGAAAGAGATGCAATAGCAATGGCAGAAGAAGCAAGTAAACAGGAGCAGGCTTCTGCGGGAACAGAGATTCCTGTTGAAAATGTTCCTGCGGAAAATCCTGTGGCTGATGTTCCTCCTGCAAACGAACCCGTTGAAACACCTGTTGAGAATGATAAATATACTCCTGAAGAGGCTATGTCAGTTTATCGTTCTTTAATGGAGGCAGGTGGTATTACATGGAATCCTGCTCTTAAGGATGGAGGCAGTTGGGGTACAGGCTGGATTTACCTTGATAAAGGTCAAGCTGAATGGGCAGCTAGTACTGATTTAGAATCTTTTGCTATTGGAAATCATGGCGGCAATTCATGGACAGAATTTTATTTTGAAGTAACAGGTTCGGATGAAGAAGCTGTTTACTACACAATATGGAGTCCTTAAAATTAAAAGAGCATAGATTTATCTAGGCCCTTAAATAGAAAAAAAGATTATCTATTCGATGAAGAAACAGATAATCTTTTTTATTACTGACAATTAAGCAAATAGGAAAACCTCTGTGGAATAGGTATGCTATGAAAGGCACAGCTTTCCTTTAACTCCTTGATAAAAGTGTAGAAGCAACAGGCAAAGGCATCAGCCATATGGTCATTATAGAGAAGCTCTTCATCCCTTGTCCATGCATAGGATTCCATGATGTAAGGGTCAAAAGTCCCCTAATATAGCACCTTGAAAACTTCACACAGATTCCCATCAACCGCCAAATGTGGTA
>ERZ808051.2023-NODE-2023-length-11344-cov-3.146002_pt1 | contig 11344 bp, 9 predicted proteins | sample MGYA00380199_ERZ808051 | MGnify/ENA primary metagenome ERZ808051 (study PRJEB31490, sample SAMN06133391) | mouse gut metagenome | isolation source: J11 | host: mice | place: China: Chengdu | collected 2015-05 ...
AGTGAGGAAATTCCTTTTTCAGCATATCCTTTACATAATCAAGACTATCAGCTCTTGGTTCATCAAAATGGCTCACAAACATGGAACAAGAATTTAATGTAGATACCCCAATAAAAAAATATTCTATAAAATCATGATATCGCTGCATCATCTTATTATCTTTTACATATTTGAGAAGTCTTTTACTGATCTCGATACGGTCATAATGATGTTTTGCATTTTTCTTATGGATTGTTGATGAATTCTGTTGTCTATAATAGTAGAGTTTTCGTTGAACAACTGTCACAGATTCAAAAAGCATCTGCAAAACACATACCCAATAATTATCTTCATACGCCAAATGTTCAGGAAAGTACAAAGCATTACGTTCAATCAAATCTCGCCGATATACCCCCCCCCACACACAACCGTACTTAGAAGATAGCATCATGTCCATACGTTCTTCATCGGATAGTTTCTGAAAAACCATCCTAGTCATAGAATCACTGGAATACGAATCATCCACATCATCCATCTTTCCCGTAGCAGTTTCATCAACATTTTCATGCATGCAATATATTACATCCGAACCATTTTCCCTAGCTTCTTTCATTAATATCTCATACATGCGCGGATGAATGAAATCATCTGCATCTACAAAACCGATATACTCTGACTGGGTTAATTTCATTCCCAGGTTTCTTGCACCTCCCTGCCGGAGGTTTTCCTTTGAATCAATTACTACAATCTTTTTCGGATACTTACTCTCATAATTTTTCAATATATCCAGGCTGTTATCCGTTGAGCAATCATTTACAAGCACAATCTGCAAATCTTCATAGGTCTGAGCAAGCAGACTTTCAATACATGTTCCTAAATACTTCTCCATATTATATACAGGAACAATTACGCTTAACGATATATTTTCCATTCTTCCATATCCTCTCACTTATATTACAGTATCATAAAATCATATTCGAATCATATCCACCTTGATATCTAAACATCCGCTTGTTATCAAATGAATTATCTTCTTTTAAAAAAACTATTATCATATTATTTCTTTTCATTTATTTTTTCAATAATATATGAAATATCCTGTTCTTCATTTTCAATTATCATTTTTTCACTAATATTATTTTCCCTTTTTATAAGTTTTATAACCTCCTCTATTGATGTTGGACAATAAACATTCTTCATTTTTAAAGCACCTTCTATTACTCCATGATCAAAAACTATATTTTCTATAAGATTATACACATATAAGATTTGCGCTCTATTTTTTAACTGATAAATATTGAGTGCAGCCGAAGATATCACGGTTATTATTGTGTTAAATTCAAAAAAACTTACAAAAAGTTCTATTGGAATCCAGTTAAACTTCGGTAAATCGATTACTTTAATATCGTTAGATTCTATATTTCTATAAAATTCTCTATTTTCCCGAGGATGCGGTTTTACCAAAATAAAATGAGTGTCTTTAACAAACTTAGACAATTCGTAAATCAATTCGTTTTCTACAGATTTACTTGCACCACATTCTTCTATTGGATCTCCCAACCATAATAAAATTTTTCTTCGATCATTTGTATAGGATAATAATTCACTTTTTATAAAATTCAATTCACTGTTTAATATGCAATTATTAAAAATATTACCCTGCTGTAAAATCTTACATCCCTTAAATTTCCTGCATTTCACCCATTCAGGGTGTTTTAGGATAACTGCATCTAAACTTTTACTCTCCCCTATAAATTTTTCTTCTTTTATACCCAGAATAAAATTTATAATTGATGTCCTCAATAAATTTTTCCGCTCCTTGTTTTCATAAATCCCTAAACCTTCCTCAATCAAAATCAAATATTTCTTTTTTCTTTTTAACTTCTGTATTACTTTATAAGTAAGTGCATGCGCATCAGAAAAACAAAAAACCATAACCCCATTATCAATGTCTTTCAAATACTTTCCAATTACAGAAAAAGAAAAACCATACCCAATATAATAGAACTTCTTGAATTGTTTAATAATTTTATTTTTACATTCTAATGAAGGCAATACATAAACAGTTGAAAATACATCTTTTATTATAGAAAAATCAATATTATAATCTGCAAAATCCTGCCAAATCAAAATATTTTCGCAAATTGTGTTTTTTTTGATTATGGTTGCATAATATATAGAATTTATTAAATGATAGGGAGTAAATGCTACAAATAATATCTTCTTTGTTAAATTCATTAACCTTCCACCTTCTTTTCTTTTAAAGTCCAGCCCATTTATATGGATTACCTATATACTCAACCGATCCTGTAAAAAATTGATACAAACTTATTCCCAAAGTAAGGTATCCCAATACCCTAATGCCTATGTATCTCACATCTCGTCTATTGTAGAATTCAGGAAGTTTAACCAACAGATAATAAATAAGTGGTTCAAAAAATAATGTCATTCTATATATTATACCTATAAAAAGTTGTAGAGGAAACAACACGAATAGACATGTCAAAGATATAGTTGCCATTTGGTATACTTCATCCTTTTTTCTTTTCAAATTCCCTATAGCTAATATCCATGTTATAAGAGCAGTGGAATAAAATCTAATCCCTACAGCACCGTTTCCTACATATACATAATATTTATTATCTGAAGCAAAATATAAACAAATTATTGGGGCAATAACATAGGCACCTGCAACAGCCAAAATCCCATAAAATGGAAGCTTATATTTTGATATTCTTTTTCTATTATTAAACAAATAGCAAGCCATACAAATAAAAAGCAAAATAACAGCCGCATTATGTATGGAAATTGCAAGGAAAGATAGAACTACCGCTTTAACATATTCTCTTTTCATCAATTTTAAATATACGAATATACTAATCGAGATAGCAATTGTGTGCCTTACTAAATAGAACGCAGTGAATAAATCTAATGCCATCAATGCTACCAAAACAAAATAATATTTTCTAATCCTTAATTTTCTCAACAACTTAATTTTACTTATATAAACAAGCGAATGTGTTACAAATAAAAGTACTCTGAAATCTCTAAACATATGATATATTATCCACTCCAGCAATGTATATCCTATCTCAAAAGTAGATAACCTAATATATGTTAATAATGGAACGTTTGCCCCCTCAAAATATATGCGATAGTGGTATATATCAATGTTGGGATTCCAAGATGTATTTCTGAAAACAGAAAATATGATATATACTATCCCCGTAAAAACAACAATTAATCGTTTTACCCTTGGATTTATTAAAATACCATTCTCAGTACCTATATATATAAACACAGTAAAAAATATCCAAGCAATGAAATATATACTCATTAATTAATCTCCCATCTCCAACAGGATACAAATAATGTACCAGATTCACCAATTAATCTCTAGGATTTTCCTGCAATGCATCCCTGTAAAATCTTTCAAGTACCAAAATATTTGTTTTTCTGTCAAATCCTGCACTTCTCATTCTGGAAATATTTTTTCTTCGATCAATGATTGCAGTTTCTTCCAGTATTTCCTTCAAACGCTCCGCCCATAATCCTGGAGGTAAATTTATATCCATAAACTCCACATCTCCGGATATATTTGCTTCTTTCGTCGTTTTATCTGATACAAGACAAGGTAATCCGGAAGCTTGTGCTTCCATCAAAGCTACACTTAATCCCTCATAATGGGATGGTAAAAGAAAAACGTCAAATACCTGAAGAATTTCATTTACATCCATTCTTCTACCCAATAATAACACAGCATCTTCAAGTCCAAGATTTTTCACCAATTCTTTTATAGATGTAAATTCCTCACCTTCACCTATAAGTACAAGTACAACATTCTTATCATTTTTATATAACTCATAAAAAATTCTTATAATATAAGTATGATTTTTTTGATAATCAAATCTTCCCACATGTCCCACTACTTTTTTCCCAGACAAACCCATTTTTCTTTTTATCTCTTCCCTGATCTTTGGTTTGAAGATATAATTATCAATATCAATCGCATTTTTGAATGTAATATAGTTTTTTTGATTGCATATGCGTTTACCAAACAAATCTTTCCCCGCCAATTCTGAACATCCAACAAAATGCGTGGCATAAAATGGCAACATTTTTCTAGCACAATCCAAATATACTTTATGTAGCGCCTCTTTTATGGTATTTATTTTTTTATGGTTTTTAGTATTATGGCTATGAGCCACACGAACGGTTATACCACACTTTCGCGCGATCCGTAATATATCCATTCCAGACTCATTTATATGGGAATGTACAATATCATACTTTTTTCCACAAAACACTTTTTTTATTGCACTATGATTCTCTATTATTCCATCCCTAAGTAATGGAATATAATATATTTGACTGCGAGATCTGACACTCTCCGAAAAATTACTATAATGGTCTTCTTTTTCATAACCCAGGAACATAAAATCTATACTAAATTCATTTTTATCTATTGTATCGTAAATATTATACATTACAGTTTCCGTTCCTCCCATATAAGGGATTCCACTAACAAACAATATCTTAATCATTTTATCCCCTTTATATCACAGTTCTATACTATAATAAATTATATAATTCTAAACTTGATTAGTTTAATATCATACTCCCTATTTTCCAGACACTAGACAGTATTCACTCTTATCAGCATCTGCTACTCTAACAAATCATTCACACGTTTCCTCTTTCTTTTCAACTTCCAGTCCATAAATCCACAAATTTGAAATTTAAGTAAATAGATTGGCCAATTTGACTCAACATTTATCCGCTGAATTTTAGTACATTCACTCCCCCCCCCTTAAAAATAACAGGAAAAGAATTTGTCATAAAACTATACTTGTACCCCCCCGCCTTTATCATATCAGATGCATTCTTCGTATAGTGCACTTCCTCACCACCACACCAACAAAAAATTTCAACTTCTCCATCCAAATTTTCTTCGAGTTTCTTTTTTGATTGTACAATTTCATAATTCAGCAATTCTTCTGTATCATCCAAATTCATACGATGATGAGTGCTTGTATGACATCCTATAACATGCCCATTTTCTTTTATTTTTCTCAATTGTGGATATGTCATATACCCATTTTTTCCTATTAAATCTGAAGAAACCATAAAATAACCTGTCATTTCATAAGTTTGCAAAATGGGGTACGCACAATCATAATTCCCGGAAAGTCCATCGTCAAAAGTTAACATAATTCCAGGTCTACTCCCAGGTAGTTTCCCACAGTCAATAAATTCTTTAAATTCATAATAAGAAATATTATCAAACATACTTTTGAGATAACTAATCTGCTTTCTAAAATTGTCAGCGTCTTCTATTTTAGTATTATGATAATTTATCACCCTGATATATTTATTTTCTAATTTTCTGCCCAATCTCCATAACAAAAACTTAGAAATTCCAATTTTATCAAAAATATAAGCTAAGAATATCTTTACTTTAAACCCCATAGTTCCCTCTACCTATTCTTTCTCACTTCTTTGACTGAACAAATCATTTTTTCCCAACCAGTTCGCTTATTATTAACATAGTTGCCCTGCTGCATATCTTTCATCCCATTCAAAATGGCTTCTCCCAGCTTATCTTCTGTTGTCAGATAAGCTCTATTGTAATCACTTAACAATTCTCTAGCATATGGATAGCCCAAAGCAACAATAACTGTCTGAAACATTTTCGCCTCTAGCAACGGCATCCCGAACGATTCAATTTTTGATGCCATAACAACACCATAGTTACTATAACATTGAAATAATTTATCGCGTGACATTTTCCCAACACATTGAATTCCAGGAACCTTTTTTGACCTTTCTACTATTTGATTTGCATATTTGTTTTCACTTCCATCAATAGTAAACAGTATTTCAGTTCTTATTTTATCCTTATTAATTTTCTCAACTGCCCTGATAATTGCCATGTGATTTTTATATGAAATGGCAGCGACAGGATAAATATATCCCCTTATCTTCTTTCTTGCATATTCTATTTTCCCTTTAATATTCGCATCTGGTAAAACAACCTCAACATCCCCCCTAAACCCGCTCTCTCCTACCAACCTTTTTATATTTTCCGTCTGTACATACATTTTATCCGCATTTTTCCAGGTACGTCTTATATAAGGTCCTAAGATTTTTGAGTAAATAAAAAATGGGCGTTCTTCGCCCTTAAAAAAAGAAAAGGAAATATTATGTTTTAACAATAACACATTATGGAAATACACCACCTGCTTCCAGTTCCCTTTTGGAAGCGCATTATTTTGAAGAGAAACCACCACATCAATCTTTTGTTCCCTCATCAATTTAGAAAAACAGAATTTCTCCCAGAAAATTCGATGGAACCAAGAACGTTTAATACTTGGAATCCTTATATTATGTAGGTATTCTGTTTCCTCAATTTTTACAACACTTGTTACAATATACCAATGATCTTTTGTTTCAAATTTTCTTAATTCATCACAAAAATCATTTAATACTGAAAGTGCACCACCACTCTCAGCCGCCACGTCAATTACTGCAATATTCATATTATTTCCTCTACACCACAATTCCTCTTCAATCTTAATTCATATCCCTATGTTGTGAAATGCCCCATAATCACTCTATACACATAATCCACACTGTAATGTTCCTTTAAATACAAAAACGCCTTTTCCTTCATACTTTCAAGCTCCGTGTTAAGTACCCTTTCCACAACCCTCCCAAACTCCCCCACATCATTGCTTTCGCACCACCAGCCAAATCCACCCTCAACCACAACTTTTCCGATATCCGTATTTTTGTCCGTGCACGCAAGAACCGGCAATTTTGCCTGCATATAACCCAGCAGACGGCTTGGAAAATTGGGAATCGTAAAACGATGATCCAAAAAAATCATTCCTACATCGCAGGCACTTATCAACATATCATATTCTTTCTTTGGTAAATTTTTCATTAATCTCATATTCTCTGAATTAAACTCTTTAACAAACGCTTCTAGTTTCCCATACTCCGTTCCCTCACCTACAATTATAAAATATGCTTTTTTGTTATTCTTCTGTGATTTTAAACATTTAATCAGAAAGGGAATTCCCTGAGGTTTACCAAGATTCCCCCCATATACAAAAATCTTTTTATCTAATGGTAACGAATATTTTTCCCTTATATGATTTCTCATCTTCTCATCAATATTAATACTGTCGGGTATCACACTATTTGGACATACCTCTACTGCATTCTTATTAATAAATGAATTTTTAGATATCACATAATCCATATTTGCAGGCGACATACAACCAATATAATCTGAAATTCTGTATAATTCCTTCTCCTTTCTCCGAAAAAAACTATATATAAGCCCCTTCCATCCAACTTTGCTCATCATTCCCATATCTACAGCGTTTTGAGGGAATATATCCTTTAACATTAAATAAGTAACTGCCCCATCCCGCTTTTTCACATATTTAACCACATTTGCAAACGTAATAGGAGGTGTCGTATACAAAACAAGATCAAATTTTATGTCTGGAAAATATCTTTTTATTGCTTTTTTAAATTGCAATTCAATTAATAACGTCGAAATCCCTTTCTCAATCAAACATACATTTTTAATATTTCCCGTCTTTACATAAAGGATTTTAATTCCTTGTTCCATTAACATTTCAGTTTTTTTATTCTCACAACGCTCCCTTTTGCATACAACATAAACATCTTGCTCTTTCGCAAATCGTTTTATCAAATCAATATAAATTGATCCTTCATTCCAATTATTAAAGTTTCCCAATGACAGGAATAAAATATTCATTTTAACACTCGCTTTCCACTTGTTAGTATATACACTACTATTCCTTTTCCCCCTCGTAATCCACATATTTCCTGTCCACATCAAAAATTACTATTTATTTCTTCCCCCGTAAATCCCATCCCCATTTCTAACCCATATACTCTTCATCCCCAACTTTTTCGGCGCTATAAAATCCTTTTGCGGATTATCCCCGACATAAACCATTCTGCTAAAAGGAATCTTTAGTAGCTTCTGCATTAAACAAAATGCCTTTGTACAGGGTTTCCTGAATTCGGTTCCACCCAATTCATCTGTCACAATAATATATTCTGCTTCTATTTTCAGGGCATCAAGTTTTGCCCTCTGACCTTCGGGGCGGCCGTCAGTAATAATCCCTATTTTCTTTCCCATTGCCCGGATACGGGAAAGCATATCATAAACACCTTTATATAACTGGATGTCCGGTTGCTGATAACGGTAAATCCTCAGGGCATCCTCCCGAAACCAGAGTAAATCTTCAGATTCAAGCACTTCATCGATCGCCTTCCCGCCCCTTTCAAAGACTTCCCACATGCGGTCGGCTATCTCCGGTCTGCCAAGAGCCTCTGCAATTTTTTTGTAGCCGCTCCTCACATACTCTTTCTCCGGGTAAAGTGTATCATCCAGGTCAAAAATAACAGCATCCACATCTTTGATTAGTGTTTCAACATCAAGAATATTTTGAATTTCTGTCATATTACCCTTATACTCTGGTCAAACCTGCTAAAAACAGCACCATCCTGTGCCGCCCCGCTGACAAAACCCAGTTTCTCCCCTGAAAGTAAACGAAGCAAAGCCCGCGCGCTGTTTGCACCTGCTTTCATGCTTAAAGGCGCACCCCCGCCAAAACGCGGATTAATCTCGATATAATAGTCCTCCCCCGTGTGGAATTCCCGGATCAACTGAACCGTAATCGGTCCGCATGGTTGGAACTCACTGACAAGTGTTTTTATGTTATTTATTATTTTCCCATCCTGCAAAATCTTGGTTTTAAGGACTTCCCCCGCCCTGACCGCCAGACGAATCCTCGGGGTAATAAAAACAGGGTTCCCATCAAAATCACAGAAAATATCAACTGTATATTCCGTCCCATCCACAAAAGGCTGGATAATGTAATCCGGCACCCGCTCCGCATAAGCCCTGAGTTCATCACAATCATTTACCTTATAAGCAAAAATGCTGGAACTTCCATTCCTCGGTTTTATAAAGGCAGGAAATCCTCCCCGATATCTTAAATAATCATCGGTCGGGCGATGGGCTTTTAGCCCTACGGAATTAAAGAATTCCGCAGTAAGCCTCTTATCCCTGCAAATCGCTATCTTATCCGCCCCGCTGACCAAAACCTTTGTCTTTCCAAACTTCCCCTTATTTTCTGCCAGGATAAGCAAATCTGTATCTATAGTTGGAATCAGGGCATCTATTTCCTCATCGTTACAGATTCTAACCAGTGTCGGGATATAAGAATCTTCTATAATTCCCGGCAATTTAACCGCATGGTCACAAAAAGACAGCGCAGGGGCAAAGTCTTCCATATCCCCTCCATATATTATAAGGTTTAACAGGTCTTTTTCTGCCGCCGCCCTAAATGCCTGTACCAGCTCCACGCGCCTTCCTATACTTGTAAATAATATTTTCATCTCACTCTTCCCCTTTGTATCCTGTAAATTCTTCCATTGTTGCACAGGTTTGAGAACGGATTCCCTGCTGCTTTAACACCGCAGGGATGGTTTTAAAAATGATTTTAACATCCCCACAAAATGTTACATGCCCTACATACCATACATCCTGGCTAAGCCGTTCTTCCCAGGAAGTTGCATTCCTCCCATTTACCTGCGCATAGCCTGTTAGTCCCGGTCTGACCTGGTGCCTTCTGCGCTGGACTTTGCTGTACCGCGGCAAATATTCCACCCGAAGCGGTCTGGGACCTACCACACTCATATCCCCTTTTAAAATATTGATAAGTTCCGGCAGTTCATCCAGACTTGTTGCGCGCAGCGCCCTCCCAAACTTCCCGAGCCGCTTTTCATCCGGCAGCAGGTTGCCCGCGCAATCTCTTGCATCCGACATGCTCCGGAATTTATACAGCTTAAATATCTTTTCATTAAGCCCCGGGCGTTCCTGTGTAAAAATTGTGGGTGAACCAATTTTTACCTTAACTAATATCATCGTAATAAGCATTACCGGGCTCAAAAAAGTAAGTGCTAACAGCGCACAGACAAAGTCCATCGGCCGTTTTATGTAACCCTCATAAACTCCGCGCTTTTGTCCCTGCAAAGTATCCTGCGATATTTTCCTTTTACTTTCCTTATTCCCAATCTCCCTTGTACTACCCAGTTTTTTCTCTTTTTGCTTCATCTTACTCCCCGCCCATTACTTAATATGTTTTTCTGCCATTTCAGCACGCTATCTCCCAATTTGCACCCTTTATTATTTTTACAATGATTATTTAAAAAGGCTGCTCCCATAATCTCCAATCAGATAATTTCATTTATTCCTGCGACCTTTAGAGAAGTTTATCATTCTCTTTCCCGATCATTTAAAGCATCTTTCCACAATCTCGATCACCCGCTCCTGCTCTTCCTCCGTCATTTTATTATCGCTTGGCAGGCATAATCCCCTTTCAAAAAGATCCGCACCGACATCCATGGCATTCCCTTTCTCAAGGTACGCATCTGAATTGCCCCTGCCGTTCCCCTCCCTTGTTACAAACCCATTCATCCGGTATACGGGCTGCATATGCATTGGTTTCCAGAGCGGTCTTCCCTCCGCGCCAAACGCCGCAAGCACTTCGAGAATCTCCGTGGGACAGGATTTCCCCGGTTCACTCACATAGAGGCTGTCCCGCTCCCCCCTCACCTGTCTGCACATAGCATCCCGGTCAATCAGAATGCAGCTCAACCAGTAATTTGGCTCACTTCGCCCGCTATCAAACGGATTCATCCGCACAGGAAGTTTCATATCTAAAAATCTATTTTTATATCTGTAATAAATTTTCTTTTTCTGCGCGATATGGGTTTCAAGATATGGCAACTGTCCGCGCACCACACCTGCCACCACATTGCTCATACGGTAATTGTAGCCCAGTTCCTCATGCTGATACCACGCCGCTGCCTCCCTGCTCTGCGTAGACCATTTCCGTACCTTATCCGCATCACTTTTTTTATCCGTCAAAAACATCCCGCCGGATGACCCTGTTATAATCTTGTTCCCATTAAAAGAGATTATCGATGCTGTCCCGAAATTTCCTGTCTGGACACCCTGATATGTCGCCCCGAATGACTCTGCTGCGTCCTCCACAATCAGTGCGCCATGCTCCTCACAGATATTCTTGATTTCTGCGATCTTGCCCGGGACACCGTAAAGGTGGGCTACAACCACAAGCCGAACCTCCGGATATATTTCAAACGCCCTTTTAAGCGCCGCCGGATCCATATTCCAGGTGTCAGGCTCCGTATCAATAAAAACTGGTTCGCCGCCCTCATATACTACAGGGTTCACGGTTGCATCAAAGGTCATGTCCGAACAGAAAACCTTGTGACCAGCAAGCGTCAC
>ERZ808051.2024-NODE-2024-length-11333-cov-9.127932_pt1 | contig 11333 bp, 15 predicted proteins | sample MGYA00380199_ERZ808051 | MGnify/ENA primary metagenome ERZ808051 (study PRJEB31490, sample SAMN06133391) | mouse gut metagenome | isolation source: J11 | host: mice | place: China: Chengdu | collected 2015-05 ...
AATGATACTATGTGTTAATGTTTCCTATATCTATCTAAAAAGGCAAGCCTTTTTAAACCACAAAAAAAGAACCTTTTACCGGTTCTTAATGAGATATTGGTTCCTTTATCTTTCCTTCCTTATTTTGTTGTATTTACTAACTGGTAGCATCTGCCGCCATATCCTCCATCAGATCCGTGATCACATCACCCTTCGACTGGAATTCACAGGCATTGAACGGGATCCCTCCTGCTGCCTGTGGCCAGAGTGCCAGTGTATGATCGACATAGTACTTGTCAAAGCCGGATTCCTTGATCTCTTCCGGTGTAAGGTTCCTTGTCAGCTGGTACACGATCGCACAGATCATCTCGAAGTGGGCTAACTCCTCTGTGCCGATATCCGTGAGGACACCAGCCACCGTATTGTATGGCATGGTATATCTCTGCGCAAGATAACGCATGGATGCCGCAAGCTCGCCGTCCGGACCTCCATACTGGCTAATGATAACCTGCGCAATCTTTGGATTGGTCTGGGTAATTTTAACCGGATACTGTAATCTTTTTTCATAATTCCACATTAGTTATATCCTCCTTCCCACGGCCAATCCTGCGTGGCCCATTTCCATTCCCGGCTGTCCATGTCAACGATACTGAGCACAAGCGGACCATACTTTTCCGTGTAGTCCTTCACAAGCTTGTTCTTCAGTGCATTGTACTGCCTGAAATTTTCCATCCCCTGCTGATCATACGGATGGGTATCAAGATAAAGATTCAGCTCCTTTAGTGCGAAATCGACCTTGCTGATCTCAAGCAGAAGCTTCTGGCGTTCTGAGTCCATACATGGTTTGCATCCGATGTTCATCCCTTCACTCTCCTCCCTAAAAATGGTTTGTTGAGTTCAGGAAAGATCGTGCCTGTCTTAAATGCCTCATCAAGATTTTCGTACATATTACAATTTCTCTGCCATGGTACATATGCCATTGCCGCCGGAAACTGCTCCGCATATGATATCTGTGGTTTCCATTCCTGCATATCCGCACTGCTCCTTGTTGTTTTTGAATAGTTACTATCATAATATGTCGGATTTGCGAAAATGCTACTCTTCTACCGTTTTCCGAAACGGCCTGGCAAACAGGAAGACACCAAAGATCAAGCCGTTCATCACCAGTCCGGCAAGAAACTCGCCCCTTGTGATCGTCTGGTTTTCAAGCACTTCGGAAGTATAGTTGTTGGAAATGATGGGAACCAGATTATTGTTCATAAAATGCAACACTACCGGAACCCAGATATTGTTCGTTTTCATATAGGCATACGCAAAAAAGATACCAAGCGTAATGCAAGTGACCTGTTGTGACAGGACCATCAGGAGCTGGCTGTCCTGCGTGTAGTAAAACAAGTCAACGGGAAGATGCCACAGCCCCCACACGACACCGAGCAGCAGTACGCCGCCCCGCATGCCGAAACGTTTCTGCATCAGGGGCTGCAGATAATACCGCCAGCCATACTCCTCGCCCAGAAATGCCGTATATAGAAAAAAGAAATTCACAGGAAGTACAGCCGTCTGAATCCATGTGACTGGATTTGTCACCAGTTCTACGAGAAGACTCCCCTGACCGCTGCTCAACAGCGCGATCACTGTCCGTAGCAGATAGAGCGCCAAAAACAAAAAGATGCAGAACCACGAGGAAGCCCCGCTGTTCCAACACAGGCCATACGCCCTGCGCTTTTCTTTCTTCGTTGCCAGCAGTATGATCCACCCGACAATACTCGAACCGATGATCAGCAATTGGGACGCCACCAGCCATATGGGAATGAAATACCCATTGACGACACTGATCCCTGCATAAGGATAAAAAATTGAAATAACAGCCAACACCGCCAGCATGACAGTCACACAGATAAAAAACACATAAAATCCTCTTGGAATCAGGGGATCTTTTTTTGGAACGCACAATACAGCCAGCATCACACCCGCCGCCGGATAAAACATCTGCGCGTTCGGAAACAGATCAAGATCGATATTTTTGCTGCTCCCATACCACATCAGTGCGCCCATCAGACAAGTGACACCGTATGCGACTGCGATATAGATGAGCAGTTCCCTGCTTTTCTCCGTACTTTTCACTAAATTCACCCTTTCTATCTGATTATAAACTGTACCAGCTTCATGTCCTCATCAAAAGCGATGGTAAATTGGATCGTTCCCTCCTCGTAACGCCCTACCATGACCACCCCGCCGAAGGATTCCTGCGTCTCCTGATCGACATTGCCCAGAACGATCGTCTTTGCGATCTCCTGAAACGCACCGCACTTTTCATGATACGGATCACTTTGAGATGCAAAATTTTCTGCTGTGAGTATTTCCTGGAACGAATCACTCCCCATATCGATGATGCTCTGATAGTCTTGGTCATTGAAATAGTCAACCGCCTTTTGCGCCTCCGCTTTGACTGTCTCCTCGTCAAACTGCTCCGGCAGTGGCTGCGCGCCACATGCCGTAAGTGTCAATATCATCATAAACACCCCGGCAATTTTGCCGATCATCCCTTTTTTCTTAAATAAATTTTTCATAGTTAACCTCATTCCTTTCCTTATATATAAATATAACTATAAACCAAGTACTCCATCCGATCAGAAATCAGAATCGTGAACCTCCTGTTTCGCACCATTGTGTTGTTTGAATTTCATGACGATACAACCGCACCGCCGTCGAACACGCTCTAGCAAGAGACAAACCAGACATTCCGATCCGCTGCTTTCAAGATCCACTCAACCATTATCAGGAAACAACAGCGTGACAGAGAATACCTCCCCTCTCTGGTCTGTCTGCATCTCGCCGTGGTACTTCTCCACGGCATTGCGCACATTCTCCAGACCGATCCCGTCATGTCCTGTCTTTGAAGACTTTCCCGGTGTGTATGTTCCCTTTGTGGTATTGGACATCTTTATGACACAAAAGTCCTGAATCTGTTCACCTTGCAGCTGCAGCCAGAACTGCTCGTTATCTTTCCCCGCATCCAACGCGTTATCCAGCAGATTGGCAAATATTGTCGTCGTGTCCATCTCCGACAGGAAATCAAGACGGACGCCCATCAGACTGCACTGGAACTTCTCCTGATCCAACTGCTTTAATTTGTCATTCAGGATCATGTTGAGCATGCGGTTGTCCGTATAGTACGTCATTCCGAGCGCATTCAGCATCTGGTGCACGTCGTCGACATAGTCCTGGTATTCTGCGATCTTCTGCGACTGTTCCAACATCTGCAAGTGGTTCCGGATATCATGGATCACCTTGCGTGACTTCGCATAGTTGGCTTCCAGATCCGCATAAAACTGGTGTGTCAGCTCGTTCTGCTGTCTCATCAGTTCCAGTTTGTGCTTTAACTCCTGCGTCTTTGACACATCATACCAGAAGTAGAGACAGTACAGGTTGATCACCAGCGTGAGCGCACAATACACGACCAGCCACTCATGTCCGAACCGCATCAGAAAGACATCGGAGCTTACAGTGAACAGAAAAATGAGAACTGCACTGATGACTGGCACCAGAAGCATCCCACGGATCTTGAACTGCGGCTGTAAGGTCATATACCTTTTTCGGATCAGCATCCTCATTACAAAAGTGACCGCTATCAGAAAACATGCCTTCAAAAGAATCATCATGTAGACAAATGTTTTATATTCTAAGGAATACACCTCGCACAGCTTCGCCGCTATTAATATCGCGATCAATTGTGTCGCGTACATGCAGAACATAAATCCGACCTGGTACAATATCCCGGTCCTGTTGTGGTGATACAACAGATATCCGACAAAAATATAATAGGATGTGATCATGACCATCGTTACCGCATCATTCTGCCAGATTCTTTGAGGCATCACGGTCAATGATGCGAAAATGATCCATGCCGCGCTCCTTGCGATGCGGAGCAATATCCTGTTTTGTGCCGTTTTTTTATCGTGCGGCAATAAAATGACCAGATACGCGGAACAAAATGTCAGGCAGGCAATATCCAGAAACGCGAATACCCAGTCCGCAATCGTCGGCATCTGTCAGCCTCCTTCCGTCCCCAGACCCGCTGATGAACTATCAGAACTTTTGTTCAGCATGCCTTTTCCCAGATCACTTCTCAGGCGCTCAGACAAATAGTTCGTCAGTTCCTGTTTCCATTCCTTCTGCTTCTTCTGTGACAGCGGGAGCCGATCCCCGTTATCCATGAAAATATCCAGATTTCTGACATTTTTCACATGAAGGAAATTCACGACAAAGCTTTTGTGCGGCATGGAAAATCCCATAGCGCAGGTGCGCTCATAGATACCGCTGATCTTTCCTGTCATTTGGTAAACACCCTGTATCGTCACCATGCGGATCCTTCTGTTTGCGAACTCAAAATAGCAGATATCGGCAGCGTCGATGCACACCGTTCCTTCATTTGTGTGAAAATCCAGGATCCGCTGCTTGTCAGTCTTTTTCACATAGCGGAAAATTTCTTCCAGCACCTGCTGCAGCCGTTCGGACGATATCGGTTTCAGCAAATATTGAAATGCATGGACCTCAAATGCGCCAGCCACGTAATCGCGGTACGATGTCAAATAAACGATCTTTGTCACACGATCCCGCTCACGGATCTGCTTCCCTGTCTCAATGCCGTCTATCCCTTTCATGTCAATGTCGAGAAAGATCACATCAAAGGAATCATATGCGGCAAGGATCGCTTCCCCGGAGTCAAAACAGGAGATCCTGATGTCGTGGTTCCATTCCCTGATGATGCCGGAAACCATTGCGCATATTGCCGGTTCATCATCGCATATTGCAATCTGATACATTTTATACCACCCTGCCCTCTGTCCCTAATCTCGTTTGGCGTTTCCGCATCGCTGTCACAGAGACATCTATGATGTAATTCAGTATATCGAATGCAGCCGAAAAAGTAAATTTGATTTGGACAAAAGATTGAAATAAATGTATGAAATACCGATTTTGGTACATACTGAATCCATAAAACAATGAACGTTCCTCGTTTCAACACGCTAAAACTGAGAAAGGCATGGTTACTCATATGTATCAAGTATTTGAAGAAAATAAGAAATATATGTCAGAACTGCTCCATTCCGACGAATCTTTTGATATCGTGAGCAGAGAGGTGCTAATCGGTGACAAAAATGCCGTATTCTACTTTGTCGATGGATTCTGCAAAGATGTATTGATGCAGAAGCTGCTACAATTTCTGATGGGCTTAAAGGCTGATGATATGCCGCAGAACGCAAAAGAGTTAAACCAGCTGATGCCTTATGTCGAGGTGGACACTACCAAGGACTTCAACGAAATTGCAAAAAATATACTCTGCGGGGTGTTTGCAGTCATCATCGACGGTTTTGACGAGTGTATCCTGATCGACTCGCGTACCTATCCCGCGCGCGGCGTGTCAGAACCGGATAAAGATAAGGTTCTGCGCGGCTCCAAAGATGGATTTGTGGAGACCGTGGTGTTCAACACCGCACTGATCCGCCGCCGGATCAGAAGCACGGATCTGCGCATGGAAATGCTCAGCGCCGGAAAAGCATCCAACACGGACATCGTAATATGTTATATGGACAGCCGGGTCGACAAAGAATTTCTGAGAAAAATACGCGACCGCATCAAGGATATAAAAGTCGATGCATTGACTTTGAATCAGGAAAGCCTTGCCGAATGTCTGTTTACCTCGAAATGGTACAATCCGTTTCCAAAATTCAAGTACACAGAACGTCCTGACACTGCGGCGGCGCAGATCTTAGAGGGAAACATCATTATCTTAGTGGACAACTCGCCCTCCGCGATGATCCTGCCGATCAGTATACTGGATATGATACAGGAAGCGGACGACTTTTATTTTCCGCCCCTCACGGGTTCCTATCTCAGACTTTCGCGCTTTTTGATCTTGATATTAACGTATTTTATCACACCCACATTCCTGCTGCTGATGCAGAATCCGGACTGGATCCCGCCCGCATTTGACTTTATCGTGGTGAAGGAGGATATCAATGTTCCTCTTATCTGGCAGTTTCTGATCCTGGAACTTGCAATCGACGGCTTGCGGCTTGCGGCAGTCAACACGCCGAATATGCTGTCCACACCCTTGAGTGTCATGGCAGCGCTGATCCTTGGCGAGTTCTCGGTAAAGAGCGGCTGGTTCAATGCCGAGGTCATGCATAATGCTATAAAACCTTATAAAATCAAGGCTTCTAAGCCTATTACATATATATTTACACCAGTTTTACACCAAATCCCCAATCAGCCAATTCCCCTCATCACTCTAAAGAATTCTTCATTGACAAAATCATCTTCGACTGATATATATACATTTTCCGTTGTTTTATAAGATGCATGACCTACTATTTTAATAAGCGCATTAGGATTCATATTAAGTTCAGCCATTCTAGTACAAAAAGTGTGCCGACAGATATGACAAGTAATGTTAGGTAATTTTTCTTCATGGTTAGTGTTATATTCATTCACTATCTTATGTGCATACTCATTGAACCTAGCAGTCAATATGGGTAATCCTGATCGGGTGTGCAACACAAAACCCTTATATCCATCAACACATGAATTAAATTTAAGTGAATCAAAGTAGGTGGTTTCTTTTAATTCTTTTAGCAGTTCATACACATCATCTGACATTGGAACCTTTCTTTTACCATTTGTAGTTTTAGTTGCGTCAATGTGATATGATGTTCTGCTTTTATCATCTCCCTGGATAAATTGATGATCCACATTAATAGTTCGATTTTTTAGATCAATATCATTCCATGTAAGCCCTGTCATTTCTCCAACCCTGAGTCCCGTCAACAGCATCAACTTAAACCCTAGAAGATAATTATACCCCCATCTTGCATTCTCGCAGGCGGTCAAAAACAAATCAGTTTCTCTCTTTGTTAAAGCTGTTCTGGTGCTAATTTTTTTGTATGGATCAATGCATTTCTTGGCAAAATTCCGTCTAATCATATCATCTTCAAATGCCATTTCTAAAATTCCATTGATGTATTTGTGTATACATTTGATAGTACCATTAGAATATCCTTTTTCTGAAAGCTCCTTATAAAACAAAACTATATCAGATTTAACAAGCTGATTGAGTTTATATTTCCCAATCCAGCTATTTCCAATCCAGCGATCATATTCTGTCCTATACTTAAATTTTGTTCTTGGCTTGATGTTAACATTTTGTTCCAAATATCTGTCGAACATTTGGTTCAAGGTCATATCTGTAGTGTATATGCCCTGCAAAATGTCTTTATTGATTTCTTTTTCTTTGATTCTCAATTCATTTAGTGTTGGTGCATAAATAGTTTTTCTTTCTTTATGAGCATCATAATAGCGATACATGTACGTACCATCTTTGCGCTGTGTCTCTCCTTTGTTTAATACTTTTCCTTTATTATCTTTCCTTCTTTCCATAATAATTTATTTACCCTCCTTTTGAAAGGAGCCTCAATGTGAATATAATTATATCACATCAAGACTCCTTTGTGAATTGCATAATAAATACATCATTTAAATCATAATGTATTTATTCCATCAAGATATTCTTCAAATCTTTTTCTTTTTATAAGTCTATGACTACCCTTAAATATTACAAACTCACATCCGGGTTCGTTAGACAAATCTCTAATTTGATTTTCTCCAATACTAAATAATGCAGCTGCTTCTGGCAATGTCAAATTAATTTTCTCCCAAATTGGTATTTCGATTTTGCTCATATACATCATCTCCTGCTTCTAATTATTTCCAAAAAAGTTATTTTTAAACACTTATGAATATATTTATTACTTCATGTCCCCGTACTTCCAAATCCACCGTCTCCTCTCTCAGTATCAGACAACTCATCTACCTCATTAAATTCAACATTTAAATACGGCATTACCACAAGCTGTGCAATTCTATCCCCCGGACTAACAATTCTTGCAGCAATAGAATCATTATGTAACGCAACCATATATTCTCCTCGATATCTCGAGTCGCACACACCTACACAATTCGCTGGGCGTAACCCTTGCTTAGATGCGAGTCCACTTCTAGCGAATACCGCACCAAAATATCCAGATGGTATTTCAATCGCTATTCCTGTATTTATGAACTCTGTTGTATGTGGCTCAACTATTACTGGTTCTTGAATATCTGCATATAGATCATACCCTGCGTCACCCTCATATTGTCTTGTTGGTATTGCTGCTGTTTTCGTCAATTTCTTTATGTTTATCTTCATTATTATAATTATCCTTTCTCAACATTCATTTTTGTGACTTTCAATTTACTAAACTCATTTAAGATTGTTTTATTGATTTTATTTAATATGACGTCATAGTTACCACACTCAATATTATAAAACGGTGCATATGGTGCAAAATTATTATCCATTACATCAATCTTTATCTCATTCGTATCTGTGTATGCTGTTACTCTCCCACGAAGAACTGTAACCTTTTCGTGTTTCATAACAGCGAAATTATATACATATTTTTCTTCCGCTGCGTCATATTTGAATCCCAAATCTAATAATTTTTTTGCTGTGTTGTCAAAAATAATGTAGCTGTTTTCATGGATTGATTTTACTTTACTCAAATTTATTCATCTCCCTTTTGAATTTTCTTTTGAATTTCCTTGTAATCACATGGGATGCATTGTCCCCAATAATATGTTTTATCTTTCACACTGCAGTATACTTTTACTCTTGCCTTGTCTTCTTCGTTAATTAATGAGTGAATGCATTGTTCGCACTCACTCGTTAAAATCATGTCTGCCATAATACTATTTCACCCTTTTTCAATGATTGTTGAATATCTATTACTTTCTGGTTTGATGACCCGCACCATGGAAGTGTAACATCACGTAATGAGTCTATATATTGTCCGTCCACAAGTACATCTACATTCTTAATTATTTCTATCCGTTTTCTGTCCTGCTTAATTAGAAATGCTTTTTCATCAACTTTGACATGTTTGTTGTTCAATGGATTTGGATGATAATATGATGGTTGAAATGTAAATATTGTATCATCAAAATATTTGCACGTAGATATTGTATTCCCCGTATATAACCAAATGGATTTCTGAGGACTTGAAAGACGGATTCTATTGGCATTTGCGTTCAATATATTGTGGTTGTTTTTGCCATCACCGACTATATATTGTGCGGAATTATATTGTTTATTTACCTCAGCGACCAACTCCAATACACCATCAAGATTACTTTCAAAGAGCGGATCACCGCCGCTTAGTGTCAGACCCGAAATATAATCCTTATCAAGTTCTTTAAATAATTCTTCTTTAGCCGATTCATCAAATGGGATACCGCTATTAGCATTCCATGTTTGAGGATTCTGACACCCTTTGCATTTATGAGAACAGCCTGAGAGCCATAGCACGACTCTCAAACCTTCTCCATTGTTCATGTCTGGATAAGTAATATTATGATAATTCATTTATTTTCTCCTAGACTTATAATAAATTCTTCATATGCATTTATAATGTGTTTTGGTAAAATACTCTTATACTTATTAAGCAAAATTTTATGTCTTTCTGTGCTTGTGCAATTACTTACCGCAAAATTAATTTCATGAGGCAAAAGGCAACATGTATTAGGAGAATACAACTTGTTCCCACATATTAGTAAGTCTTTATCAAGTTCTAAATTATCACATTGATACTTATTATCTTGAATCCATTGTGCAAAATTCTGAAAATTCATCCATTCACTACAAACATTACATCCAATATAGCTTGGTTCCTTTTCTAATTCATTTGGATTGTAACACCTAAGTAACATCCATCTCCATTTTTTATATTCAAATGTAGATTTTCTATTGCAGTCGTGTGTTTTATAAATGCCAACTCCTATATACTGTCCATATTCTAATGGCATATATGGATCTTTAATTTCACCGCTATAAATTTGACTTACAGTTACTATTGTTTCAAATCCAGTTGCAGTAAATTTAATTCTTACATGAGATTTGTCGTGATAATCTATAATTTTATATGCCCCATAATTATTTGTGTTATAAACTTTGTTTACTAATTTCTGTCTATTTTTGTCTAATCGAATTTTACCATTTCCAGATTTTACACATCCACAAGATATTGCCTTTCTTAAATCAGATGCACGAATGTGATAATTTTCATTACCACATTCGCAACTACATATACAAAAATTTATTCCATCTTTTTTATATATATTTTTTGCATATAGTTTCCCATAATATTTATTAAGATATTTTTCTTTAGTTCTTCCACTTATCACATGCTTATCCTTTGAGAAATTTCTATTTGCTTTGCTTCATTATATCGACTCTGACCATGTATTCTTGTAAATCCCAAATAGCCATTCATTCTGTCAATCTTTGTAATCTTGCTACTTCCACACTTAGGACAAACATCCATTTCTACCTGCTGATATCCGCAATCTTCACAATAGCACATCGCAAGATTTACACCTTCATAAAAGCCTTTCTCCATTGCTCTAAGAACCAATGTCTTAATTGCTTCTATGTTATATCCCAAATTGTAACGACAATATTGGATTTTTCCACCGTTGAAATATCCCCAAAACCTTTCTTCTTTATCCTGTTTTTCAATTGGAGACATTTGCTCAGACACATGGCAATGGAAACTGTTACTTACATATGGTTTATCAGAAACATTTTCAATGATTCCATATACTTTACGGAACTGCTCAATCTGTAATCCACAGAGGCTTTCTGCTGGTGTGCCGTAGATTGCATATAAAATTTGATCTTCTTCTTTAATTCTATCTATGTACTGTTGGATATACTGCATTACCTCTAATGCAAATTCACCATCTTCACGAATAGATTCACCGTTATATAGTCTCTGCAATTCATTAAGTGCTGTAATTCCATAACTCATAGTCATTGGTGGAAGAATTGATTTAATCTTGTCTTCTGGTTTTAAATTTCCACCATATAATCCACCTTCGCAGAAAGCTACTGGATTTACACTTGCCCTTAGTTCTCCTATATAATCATAAGTACGTTTGTGTAATCCTCTAATAAGTTCAAGATAATATTCTAGGACTTCATAAAAATCTTTTGATTCTTGTCTTGCTTTTGCCAATATCATCGGTAGATGAAGTGACACAACGCCTAAATTACAACGTCCTTCAAATATTGGTTTATCATTTTCGTCTGCCGGGCGCATACCGCCTCTCTCATACCATGGCGATAAAAAGGCTCGGCAATTATGACTATATATCCCACTCACTTCAAAATGCTCACTATCAGTTGTTACATCGTAACTATACATAGTTGTTTCAACTGGTAAAACTTCAATTACTTCTGCGTTTGTATTATAATG
>ERZ808051.2025-NODE-2025-length-11319-cov-3.628803_pt1 | contig 11319 bp, 8 predicted proteins | sample MGYA00380199_ERZ808051 | MGnify/ENA primary metagenome ERZ808051 (study PRJEB31490, sample SAMN06133391) | mouse gut metagenome | isolation source: J11 | host: mice | place: China: Chengdu | collected 2015-05 ...
ATTTTGATACCTCCGCCATAATTATCCGTAATATTATTATTTTCTAAAACAACGTATGCCGCATTGTCTAAGGAAATCCCCGCAAGCCCGTCCTTCAAATCATCATCTGGCTGATCAGATCTGCATCCGTTGTGTTCTAATGTATTCTGGCTGAGGTAGAAGCCTATTGTCCCGCGATTAAGAATGATTCCTTCTTTATCATTTTCGCTGACCCTGTTATTTAACAGGTAGCATTTATACGCACCGTCTGAATAAATTCCTGCCGATGCATTATTTGAAATGATATTATTTTTTAAAATAATATCACTGGGACAATCTAACCGGCCTTTGCCTCTTGCACTCGCAGACTTTAGCCGGTCATCCAAAACCGTCCCTGTGTCGTCTCCGCTTACCGGCGATGCATTCGACAATACAATCCCTGCCATCCAATCAGAATTTCCATTATTATCCAGTATTGTGTTCCCCTCTATCAGCCCTTGGGACACATCGCCTGCAATATATAACGCGCCTGTCTGGTTATCAGACATTTCATTATTGCAGATAATTAATCCTTCTGTCGGCCCTTCAATATATACTGCTTTTTGCCGACATCCCTCTATCGTATTCTGTGTTATATTCAAATTATTACAATTCACAAAATACATCCCATAATCTATTTTTCCTTCTATGACAATGTTACTTAAGCAGATTTTTGAAACGCCCTGAGCCATAACTCCACAGGTTACCCCTTCCCCAATGAATCTTGCCCCATTGCCGTTAATTATCGTATTATCATGCAAAACAACGGTTTCATTTATCCTGATCTGATCCGAAATAATGTCTATAACAGCATCCGGATTTTCATCTATTACCTGTTGTAATTCCTGTGATGTTGCCCCCCTAAAGTCTACTTTTTTGCCATTATCACAGTAACTATCCTCTTTTGTCCTAATTGCCGCCTCAATATTTGAAATCGAAAACTCCGGATAAAGAAAATCCTCTGTATCCAACCCCAAGCGCTCCATTTTTTTGATCACCTGCAGGTTATTCACATAATGATCCTGATCCTCTTTTTCCATCCTTTCTAATCCCGGCAATGAATGCCTAGAGAGCAAATCCATTCCCATTCCATCATTGGCGCTCGCCTCACTATCTTGTGTATTTTCCGGTTCACCAACACTCTCTTGCGCCTCTTGTGCAACAGCGATACCCGCAAAACCAGAATTCATCCTCGCACAATAAATACCTGTGGCTGTGATAAAATATGCTATGGACATGCCAACAATTATTTTGCCTTTTTTCATACTCAGATTTCCAAATACCCTTTCCAGAATTCTAATGTTCTAAGCTTATATCCCTCTTCACGGTAGGCTTTCTGCGCCTTCGGAAACTTAAAAGAAATCGCAAACAGCATACCTGCAGTCTTTGCCAAATATCTCACTGTTTTCCCGAAAGAACGTTCTGTAATAAACGCCTTTTTAGCGGCTTCATCATAATACATTACTCTTTTTTTTCGATAGCACTGAGGTGTCTTAACCCTTGCCACAGAAACAATATTATCCCCTTTTGTCGGAAGGAGCAGCCCGTTAAAGGTCAGATTCCGCTTTATCTTTGTTATCAAAGTATTATTAATCCTAAGACTTTCCTCATATACCGGATAACTAAACCCCATAGGCAGTTCCTCTAAATTCTGCCCTCTGTAGCCCTCCGACATAACCTTTTTGTGCAGGATTTCTCCATCCTGCTCCATAAGCCATGCCGGCCCCTTTAAAAAGTCTTTTATCCCCTGGAGATATAAATCCACATTCTTGTACCTGTAAAACATTACCTCCTGCACACAATGCTTAAACATCGTTTTTTTCAAATGTTTTTTTCCATACCATGGACAATGAAAAGAATTATCAATCAGTTGATTCCGTATAATATAATATTCCAAAAAAGAGGTATACTTGTTTTCAAACGGCTCATGCCATACACAAATACCGTTCATCAAAATCAGCCTTTTCATATTTCTGAGGCCGTATTCCAAATCATCTCCCCGGATGAATATGGGAAGCGGCAGATTATCTTCCCGGACAATATCTATAGGAAAGCAACAGTACCACCAGGCGTTATATTCCGTATATTCCTCCAGTTCATTATATAAACAATTATCACAGCGACATAGATCCAGATCATTTTTTAAAGAGATTAAATTTCCTCCATTCCAGGAAGCCCCAGCCTCCACCTGTCTGTATTGCTGATCCGTTCTAAGCATCGCACCGCCTATAAAAGCATTTTTATATTCATCCTTTATCATAGACAGCAGTATATACGTCTTTATCAACGCTTCAGGCTCTATGACAATGTCATCATCCATCAGCAGGACATGCGTAATATGATATTTGTCATTGTTCTGCAGCATCTCAATAATATCTCTTGTAAATCCGCCTGCCCCGCCCAGATTTTTATTGGGATAGATATGTATCTTGTCTGATTTCAATCCCGCCGCATTTAAAGTTCTTCCATTATCCGCTATAAATATTTCCAGACATCCATACAACGGAGAATCTTCATTTTCAAGTATTGTCTCATTTAATATTTTTATGTTCTTCTCTATGAACGCTTCCCTCTTAAAGGTACAGATACCAACTCCGATTTTCACATTTCTAATATACCTTTTATCAATATCAGTAATATATGCTCCTCCGTAATACCTGCTGTCATCCTCTAATGCCTCCAACGCAAAGGTGTACATCCCTTTGTTGCTGCCATCTATATAGGGAATTATAAAATCTTGCGGCAGCGTTGATTGCAAGATAACTTCCGATATTACTTTTTCCGATATATTAATATTTACTTTTTCTTTATTTATAAGTAAAACTCTAAACTTACCTGATATTCTGATTTTTAACGATATATGCTCTATCCTGGTATACTTAACCCATTTTTCTATAGACAATCCGTTGAAATAGGTATCAAAATAAGCCTTTCCGCGTTTTTCAAAATCAATTCTCTGGTTCTTGTATAAATACTGTGTTCTTATTTTCTCGTATGATTTTTCGTCTTTCCTGTCCAGCCTGAAATACAATTCTTCTTCTGTGCATCTGCCTATTTGCGGAAATAATATTTTTTGTATTTCCATATCAAAACCTCTCATATAAATTTTTAGGTAATACTCCACTTATGCGGAAATGTACACGGACCAAATTCATCACTTACATAATCTCTGATCGTTATCTGCAAAATATTTCTGACATTATCGTATAATTCCCCATACTCACCGTTAATACCGATATCCAAAAAATATTTTCCCGGCAGCAGCATAAGCTCATCAATTCTAAACTGCACCTCACCTTCCTTTTTTAAGACGGGCAGTTCATCACCTGGTTTAGCGAAACAGCTTCCATAACAATACTGCCAGCCTTCGTTGACAAAATCCATATTGAAGTTTACCTTTATACCTTCGTTATCTGTCCTGTATTGTATTTTCAAGACAGCCTGATCTCCTGTATTAAAATACCGGCGCTCCTCTCCATTTTCATCTTCCAATGTTACCCTTGTAAAATATACTTCCTGTGTTCCATTCCTTCTGGCATCCGGATGCACATTTTTCGTAAGTGATAATATAGAGCGCCTGTTTCCGTCTTCAAAACTTTCCCTGCTCTGATCCGCCAGCCGCTCTATCCGCTCATCCTCCATAGAATCCAGATAATGCATACCTACTAACCGCGGCTCGCCGTCTTCACGTATTACACCGCCCTCTATCCATATCAGTCTATCGCATATATTATATAGCTGCTCCATAGAGTGGGATACGATCGCGATCGTAACTCCCTCCTCCTTAATATCCTTTAACTTCTGAAAACACTTCTTTTGGAAACTTACATCCCCTACTGCAAGAATCTCATCTATCAACAACACATCTGCGTTTACATTAATTGCTACAGAAAAGGCTAACCGCATATACATACCTGAGGAATATGTCCTCACAGGATTGTCAATAAATTCTTCCAGTTCTGAAAACTCTATAATATCATCTACCTTCTTATCAATCTCTTCCTTTTTCAGGCCAAATATTGTGGCATTGATATAGATATTTTCCCGTCCGCTCATATCGGGATGAAAGCCAGCTCCCAGTTCAATCAGACTTGACACGCGTCCTCTGATCATTAGACTGCCTGTATTGGGTTTCAAAATCCGGCTTAGCAGTTTTAATGTTGTACTCTTTCCGCATCCGTTTTTTCCTATAAACCCCACTGCCTGTCCTTTGGGTACGGAAAAGCTGATCCCCCTTAATATCTCTCTGTTTTCAAATCTGTTTCTTTTTGAAAATATCAGTTTTTCCTTTAGCATTGAGCCTTTGTCAAAGTACACCTTAAATGTTTTCCCGACATCGCATACCTCTATCACTTTTTGGTCTGACATCACAACTCCTCCGCAAAGTTATCGCCGAGCTTAGCAAAAATGCATTCACCAATAATTAATATTACAATTGCACATATCTCTGAATACAACAATCCCCCACCTCTTGGCATACATTTCCAATATAGTATATAATGATACGCCTCTATAACCGGCGTCATTGGATTGCATTTAAAAATCCATGCCAGCTTCTCTGGTATTGCATTCATCGTAAATAAAATCGGAGTAAGGTATATCCATGCCATTAGTATAACTGTCACTATATGTTCTAAATCCTTGAAGTAAACCGTTCCTGCAGCCACAATCAACGTAAAGCCCAAAGCCAAAACATACTCTACCATCATTACCATTGGCAAAAAAAACAGTGCCTTTACACTTATACCGATTCCTGAAATAAGTAAAACGGCAAAAACAATGACAAAACAAAACAGCATATTTATAAAATTAGATGTTACGCATGCCAATGGCAGCACTTCTCTTGGGAAATATATTTTTTTTACCATTTCGCCCTGATAGCGGACACATCCGGAGCCCTGACGTAAAGACATGTCAAAAAAAAACCATGGTATTATGCCTGCTATAATGTATGCATAAAAGTGATCCAGTCCTGATCTGACGATTACAGAAAAAACCATTATATATACTATCATTTGACATAAAGGATTAATAAACGTCCATAAAAAACCCAATACCGATCCCTTGTACTTTCCTCTGAGATCACGTCTCACAAGGCTTTCAATCATATCTGAATATAGGAATATTTCTTTTATGTGCTCAATCATCTTAATATCCGTTTCTCCTGATAATGACATTTTTCAAATCCCGGCCCCTGACATTTCTGACCGCTTCTCTTACAAGCCTGCGCTCATATCTCCAGTCATATCCATCTTTTTTTATGATTCCAAACAGCCAGTTTCTAAAAATTACATGAATAAATAAATCAACAAAATTAACTGTTTGATCTAAAAAGTTCCCATGCTCCCTTATCATAAGCAATCTGTTTCTGACAGCATAATAATCTTTCCAATCATATCTTCTCGGATATGTATCCGAATTTTGTTTGGTTTTATGGTTCAGCTCCGCTTCAGTGATTACGAGAATTTCGCTATATTGATGTATCCTAAGAGAGTATTCTGTATCGTCATACAAAATAAAATATTCTGCATGAGGCAGTCCAATCTGTTTAACCAGTCCGGTATTTACAACCAATCCGCAGAAGGAGGCAATATCACACGCAAAAAAGGGCTGTGCATACTTCTGTTCCTTACAGTTTTTTAACATCAATCCCCTTTTTTTTAAATCTCTCCTGTGAAATGTATCAATCCTTCCATCTGTTTTTACAGTACCTGCAAACGCCTCATACTGCGGCTGGCGCTGCCTTGCCCGCAAAATTTGTTCCATATAGTCCCCGGCTATCATTGCGTCATCATCTATGATCAATAGGCACTCTGCATCTTTTTCCAGTGCAAGCCCTATCCCTTTGGAGAAACCTCCTGCTCCTCCAATGTTCCGCATCAGGTTAATGACGTCTACCGCTTCATCCTTCCCTTTTAGATTTTCAAGGTAGGCTGTTGTCCCGTCTGTGGAGGCATTATTAACTACAATGATGCAGGACGGGGGGATTGTCTGTTTTTTTACATTGCCGATACACTCCCTTAGCAGTTTTTCCCTGTTATATGTCACGATCACTACCGCATACTTTGTACGTACCATAATTGTCCCTCTGATGACTCCGGTATCTGTCAGGAAAGGCCGTCCCGCTTAGTCAAGCCCCTCAGCCTCTGACACGCAAACATCATCCGGTGTAACAGATACCCCCGCAAAAGATTACAAAAGCTTCTCCAATATCTCTTCTTCCAAAAAAATTCCATCCGCGTCCGCTGTGCATTCAAATTCTGCGCTATCTTTTCTCTGCTGACTCTTTCTGATGTGATACTGCCCTGTCTGACACGGTAATAATATAGCGGCTGCCCTGTCAGAGCTACCTTTTCCGCATTTTGGACGATCAAGTGGCTCAGCAGCACATCCTCATACTTCCTGCACTCTGAAAATTCTGCCATAAGCCCATCCTTTTCCAGAACCCTTTTGTGATAAAGCTTATTCCACATTACCGTCTCAAACTTCTTGTATCTGCCATGCCAATTTTGCAACATCTGCCCTGCCTCCAGGCACTTCTCCTTCCACTGCCCGTTTTTCCCTGCCCGGAATTCTGCTTTGTTCCTCTCAAACGCGCAGGCCCCAATATCAGCCTGGTATTTTGCAGTCAAATCATGGAGCTTTTCTATATAAATAGGCGACACTATGTCATCCGAATCCACAAAAGCAAAATAAGCCCCGTTTCCGTGGTCGAAACCTGCTTTTCTCGCCGCCATAGGGCCGTTGTTTTTTTGATGGATAACACGAATTCTGCTGTCCGCCTCCCCATACCTGTCGCACAATATCCCGGATCCGTCCGTACTTCCATCATCCACCAATATTATTTCCAGACGCCCATACGTCTGACACAGCAGCGATTCCACACATTCACTTAAAAACTGGCTTGTCTGATAAACCGGTACGACAACAGTTATCAGCGGTTTGTCTGCTTTCATCCATGAATCCACCAACCACTTCCCCCATGCGCTCCCAGGAAAAACGGTACGCTTCCTTTTTTATATTTGCTGTAAATGATGCTTCCCTCTTGTTTTCAAAAAAATCAACTGCCGCCTGTGCAAGCTCCCAGGGGCTTTCAGGCTCTATTACATAGCCCGTCACCCTATTTTCAACCACATCCGGCAGGCCTCCCACCCTGGTTACAATCACAGGCTTTTCAAACCCGTAGGCAATCTGCACGATCCCGCTCTGAGTAGCAGATACATAGGGCAGAACCACCAGATCCGACGCTGCAAAATACTTTTCCACTTCACGATCCGGTGTATACGAGGCTACTACTTTCACCTTTTTTTGAAGCCCCAGCTCTTCAATCAGCTTTAAATAGTCTTCTTTGTCCTCCCCAAACTCTCCCACTACCCAGAGCTGTGCATTCCCCACTTTATCCAGGATCGCAGGCATCGCCTGAAGCAGGTACTTCAGTCCCTTATACTCCCGCACAAAGCCAAAAAAAAGCAGTATTTTTGCTTCCCCTGACATATGGAGCCGCTCTCTTGCCTGCGCTTTGCACAACCCCTCAAACCGGAATGTATTGTAGGTGGGATGGGGCGTCACTGTATAGTGTGCCTGTTTTTTTACCGCTTCTAATATCCTGCCTTCCTCCCTGGCATGTACAATAAAATGTTTTCCCTGTCTGAGCACCGCTCCTGCCAGCAGCCTGTCAAAGGGGAATCGCTCATGGGGAAAAATATTGTGACATACAAAAACCGTATTCTGCCTGCCCATCCATTTCCCCAGCAGCCAGTAGCATGGCGCAAAGTAAGGGTGCCACCATTGGATCAATACCATGTCCGCCCTTTGCTTTCTGATGTAATGCGCAGTTTTCAGAATAGATAAAGGGTTTGCGGTATGTAACATATATTTGGTATTTTCGATTTTAAAGCTGTTATTTGCATAATCCTTCTGCTTCATATGAAACAGAAATCCAGGATACTGCATTTTGTAGGACAGCATCTCGACATCATATTGCCTTGCCAATTCCCGGTACATCAGACCGGTATAATGAGATATTCCTCCTCTGTAAGGATAGACCGGGCCGATCAGGATGATTTTCTTTCTTTTCATGGAATCCTCATAAACTGCTTTTCCTTAACACATATTGTAAATCTTTTGTTTTCTCTCTCCAGAGTCTTCATTTTTGTCCGGCACAATATGGGGCTGCCAATTTGCTATTTTGCTTCTCTCCTGTTCCTTAACCTTCAAATCATATTCCATCCTTCTCACATGGTACTGCGTATCTGACAGTATCCTTCTGTTGGCGGCCATCAGATCGGACACCAGTCCGATCATGAATGTCAGAAATCCGACGATTATCAGGGTACATGCCAGTATCAGGGACTGTACATGGCCCGCCCCCTGCCCTATCGCATATAAATACAAAAAACGTACCCCGATGCCGATGCCGCACAATAGCGGTGCGATGGAGAAATAGGTGAAGCATTTCAGAGGCTGGTACATCATATAGGCTCTTAAGATTATTACTATGGATTTTTTTACATAGGGCCATATCCCCTTAAAAAGCCTGGACGGCCTGAGTTCAGGATTCGTATGTACCGGTACGCTGGTAACTGCGATCTTATCCCTTCCTGCCTGTACGATTGTTTCCAGTGTGTATGTATAATCATTGATCACATTGATATGCATTGCCGCTTCCCGGGACATGGCGCGGAAACCGCTGGGAGCGTCGGGCACGTCCGTGTTGGAGGCCTTCCGCACCGCCCAGCTTCCAAAGTGCTGCAGCTTCTTCTTTAAAAACGAGAAATGCTCCGTTTCATCAATAGGTCTTGCACCGATCACCATATCCGCCTCGCCGTCAAGTATTGGCTGAATTAACCGCTGAATATCCTCCGCACAGTACTGATTATCTGCATCTGTATTTACGATAATGTCCGCACCGTTGCGAAGACAGCCGTCAAGGCCTGCCATAAAGCCTCTCGCCAGACCTTTATTCTGATTGAAATTAATAATATGATGGACGCCCCATTTTTCAGCGACCTGTGCCGTCGCATCCTTGCTTCCGTCGTTGACAATCAAATATTCGATCACATCAATACCGTTTAACTTTTCAGGCAGATCATTTAATGCCGTCTCAAGCGTATTTGCTTCATTATAACAAGGGATTTGGATAATCAGCTTCATACCTGTACCTCCTGCACCAATAGAGCGTTTGGAGGCTACCTCCAAACCTGTTCCTCATCTCAGTCCCGGTCAATCTGATCCGAATCATCTGCTTCATCTAAATCAACAATATCAAATTCATTTGTTTTTGCCCCTGCGGCAGGCCTTACGTCACGCTTTTTGTCAACTTTTCTGCTGTCTTTGCCAGGGGCTTTTTTGTCTTTTTTTGTTACTGAAATAATTCCGGTGGCGAAAACACCCGCAATCAACAAAATAATTATGACCACCCAGATGCGCGAACGATTCTGTTCCTCCCTTTGCCTCTCTACCTCTTCCACAAGGATTTTCCCTTCAACCTCCACCTCAGCCATCTCCTCGTCCAATCCTGCTTCCACAAGATCAACGGTGCCCTGTTCCTGGGTCTCGATCTGTAAATCCATGGTACTCTCTTTGAGAATATACCATTCCTGTCCCTGGTAAGAGATCCTGTACCATCCATCCTGAGTCTCACCGGTTACCCACACCGATTCTCCGGCTGAATAATGATGCGCAGCCGGCGCATCCTTGTCAGGAAATTCTCTCGCATCACAGTCCGCCTGCACCGTCATAATCTGATTTAATTCCGAAACCTCAACGGCAGAATCCTCCTGCGCCATTATCTGTAAAGTCTGCGCTCCCCATACCAAAACGGTTATCATAAATATTAATAGAATGCTTTTTAACTTTTTCATATCGATTCCTCTTACTCGTCGTATTATTCCGGCTGATTAAAATACAGGATATTAAGATTTGCAGCGATACGGCGATTAAATCTCTGCTCAACCTCCTCCTGTCTCTGGGTTTGGGAGCTGACAATACAAAAATCTCCCAGGTCGCTTTCCTGACCAAACTCTTGTGTGCGAATCACATGGATTGGTATATCCAAAAGCTGCATCTGCTGAAAGTCGATATAAGGAGTAATTCCTTCCTCCAAATAAGTGACCCGAATCTCTCTATTGCCGCTTTCCATAATTTTTTCCGCAATAATCATGTCCTGATAATTAAAACGGTTTGCATGATACACATATTTGCCGCTTGCCTGCGCCCCCAGCATGACTTCCAACGCCATGATAATGCCCAACAGCCAGGATACTTTCCTGTATTTTTGTATGATCAGAATAATCCCCGCTATTAAAACCATGCCTGCAAGCCCTAAGAGCCACACTTGTAAAAAGAAAATATATGGATCAGAATTTTCCTCCTTCAGCGGGCTGCTGATACCGGCAATAAAGTATCCCCGTATTCTCTCCATGTTTCCCCTCTCCATGGCTGAAAATATAGGAAACAGCATAATCCCCGACAAAGCCCCCGTCAGCAGACTAAGCACCATAGTCCAGCGGCTCCTGGCCATCGCCGCCAGCCCTGTCATAAGTAACACCGGGGCAAGAAATTCGTTATATCTTCCATATACCAGACAGTCGATGAGCAAGGAATTATGCATAAAAATACTGCATATCAAAACCTCTCCGATTACTGCAAGCAGCAAAAAGACCGCCGTCCAATCAGAGGCTGTACATTGCTCCGCCTGCCCTCCCGCTATTTTTTTCCAAAGCCGGGCTGCCTCTTTTATACACCATCCCATTGCCCAATAGAAAATCCCGTAGGTTGCCATCCCAAGATAAAAAATCTTCCCGATTACCTCTTTTATAAAATGCACCATGCCGGAAAGGGTCAATATATCCTTAATCTTGGCCAACTGACTTGTATAATCATTGGCCGCCAGCGTCTGGGAATCTGCCTCCGAAAATACTGACAGGATAACATTCCTTTTAAAAAACACTACAATCAGTCCTGCTACAGCGGCCGCTCCCAGCATAAATAAAATATGTCTTCTCATTGCAGGATTGGCAATTCCCCACAGCAAAATCGCAATGATACATGCGATTAGCACCCCCACTGTACGCATATGTACACTATAGGAGTAGATCAGTACAATTGATAAAAAAATCGCGGTTCTCAACTGCGGTTTCTGAATCAGACAAATAAACAAATATACTGCTGCCGCAAACAGAAACATCAGCAAAGCCTCTGCCATGGTCATCTGCATATAAAGAATCCAGGATGGATACAACACCCCAATTCCACTGAACAGTATTCTTTTTCCCTTGTCCAGTTCAGGGAACAGTCGGG
>ERZ808051.2027-NODE-2027-length-11298-cov-5.008021_pt1 | contig 11298 bp, 8 predicted proteins | sample MGYA00380199_ERZ808051 | MGnify/ENA primary metagenome ERZ808051 (study PRJEB31490, sample SAMN06133391) | mouse gut metagenome | isolation source: J11 | host: mice | place: China: Chengdu | collected 2015-05 ...
AAGGTGGGGGCAAAGGAGATGCCGGATATTTTTTCCTCCTATGCGGATACGGCTTACGAGGTGGAGCAGGCGGGCGCGCTGGCGAACCTGTCCGATTATCTGACAAAGGATGAGCTGAAAAAATATATAACCTCTTACATAAACGAGGGCTGTATCGCCTCGGACGGCAGTCTGCGGATCTTCCCGGTGGCGAAGTCCACGGAAATCATGATGATAAACAAGACGGACTGGGAGGCCTTTTCAAACGCAACAGGGGCGTCCCTTGAAAGCCTGGCGACGATAGAGGGCGTTGCGGAGACGGCAAAGAGCTATTATGAGTGGACGGACAGCGCCACGCCGGATATACCCAACGACGGAAAGGCATTTTACGGACGGGATGCCATGGCAAATTATTTCCTGATAGGCATGCGCCAGCTGGGAACGGAAATTTTTCAGGCAGACGGCGGGCAGGTGGTTTTGAATGTGCCCAGGGAGAGCGTGAGACGCCTTTGGGACAATTATTACGTGCCCATTGTCAAAGGGTATTTCGGCAAATACGGCTCCTTCCGTTCGGACGATGTGAAGACGGGCGACCTGCTTGCCTATACCGGCTCTACCACATCGGCGATGTATTTTCCGGGCAAGGTTGAGCTTGACGACAGAAGCTATGAAATCGACTATATTGTCATGGGGGCTCCCGTTTTCGAGGGCGGCGAAAACTATGCCGTACAGCAGGGCGCGGGCATGGTTGTCAGCAAATCCGACGAGCTGCACGAATACGCCTCGGTGGAATTTTTGAAGTGGTTTACTCAGGCGGAAAACAATCTGCGCTTTGGAGGCGCGGCAGGCTATATGCCGGTGCTTGAGGAGGCAAACAGTGTGGAAATGCTGGATAAGGTCATAGAGGAATATGAGGTGGCGGTTGCCAAGAAAACCTATGACTGCCTTACCTACGCCTTTGAAAATATGGCGGATGTTCATTTCTATACGAACAAGAGCTTTAAGAACGGCTCCGGCGCGCGAAAGGTGCTGGAATATAATCTTTCGGATAAAGCGCAGGCAGACAGAAAGCTGGTGGAGGCGGCTCTTGCAGGCGGCGCGACCCTGGAGGAGGCATGCGCGCCCTATCTGACAGAGGAGGCCTTCGACGCATGGTACACGGAATTCTGTAATGCATTGAAGGAAGCGGCGGGAATTTAAAACTGATAAAAGAATGAATGTGAAAGAGGGGCGTTTACGTACCCTCTTTTGAGGCGGGCGAGGGGTATAAAGTTGAAACGCGAAATAAAGCTGAAGAAAAGAAAGAAACATTCCATATTCAGAATGTTTTTAATTCCACTGATTGCGGTCATGCTGCTGCAGGGGCTTCTGACGCTGGGCACGCTGATAGGCAGGCAGTCTTTTCGTCTGATAAGGGACTATTCCGTAAACATGATGTCCAGAACAGTGGAAAACAGAAAGGTTATTCTGGAAAATGATATGACCCAGCGCTGGGTGTCCGTCAGCGAGCAGAGATTTGATATCAACTCTAAGCTTGAGGATTTTCTGGCGGGCAGGCGCATCACCGTGGGACAGCTGCTGGAGTCTGAAAAGCTGCGTCAGGAATTTCTGGAGACTATCTTTCCCGGATGCCTTGAGGAGCTGCAGAATAACCTGACATCGGGAATTTTTGTGATACTGACAGGGCAGGACGGGCAGCCTGAGGCAGGGTATGAGGGCTTCTTTATCAGGGACTCCGACCCGGTATCCCGGTCGGTGAATTATACGGATATGCTTTTGGAAAGGGGAAATAAGAGGCTGTCAAGAGCCTTCAACATCCCGCTGGACACCTGCTGGACCACTGATTTTCACATGGATAGGCAGAGGAAGTCGGACCGGTTTTTTTATGAGCCTTGGCGGGCGGCGGAGGAGAACCCTGACGCGGACATGGGAGATCTGGGCTATTGGTCCGCTCCCTTTGTTCTAGAGGACGATCCTCAGGACTCCCATGAAATGATTACCTATTCCCTTCCGCTGCGTTATGACGATAAGGTCTACGGCGTCCTGGGAATAGAAGTCTCGCTCAGTCACCTGTACGATTATTTTCCGCTGACAGAGCTGAACGACGCAAGTAAGTCAGGCTACATGCTGGCGGTGGAGAATTCGGACGGAAGCTATTCGACGATTGCGGGAAAGGGCGTGCTGTACAACCGGATCGCCGTATACGGCAGGGATTTTGCCCTGCGCGGCACGGAAGACAACGATCTGTACCGGGTAGAGGGCATAAAGCTGGATCAACAGAACATTTATGCGGTAAACTGCCCTCTGAAGCTGTTTGACAGCTATGCGCCGTATGACAATACGAAATGGGTCCTTCTTGGGCTGAATACGGAGAACGCGCTGTTCGGCATGTACCGCCAGCTCTATATGTGGGTGGTCACCGCTATTCTGGCAGGACTCCTCTTTGGTATTTTGGGCATTTATTTCAGCGTCAGGCACCTGACGAAGCCGATTCAGAAGCTGATGGGCTGTATCAGCAGAGGCCCCGCGGGACTGGAGAGCTTTCAGCCCTCCAACATTCTGGAGGTCGACAAGCTGTATGATGTGGTGGTGGATCTGACCCGGAAGCAGAAGGAGACGGAAGACATTCTTCTGGAAGAAAAGGAGCGCTACCGCGTGGCGCTGGAAAGCTCCAGCGACACCTTTTTTTCTTACGATATACAGAAGCAGACGGTGGACGTTGTAAATTATCCTCCCCTGAACGGAAGATGGCAGTGCGGGGCCGCAGAGTTTATTGACCTGGCACGCATATATCAGGAGGACCGTCCTCTGATTGAGAGGCTGCTTCGGGACCTTCCTGAGAGGATTTCCGTCGAGCTCAGACTGTGGAATGATGAGAAGCAGGCTTATCAGTGGCGGGAGCTTTACGGCAATATCATAAGCGACCCTGAGGGGAATCGGCTGAAGCTGGTGGGAGCGGTCCGCAATATTCAGGAGCAGAAGGAGAGAGAGCTTGCGCAAAAGGCAAGGATGGAAAGGGACAGCGTCACAGGTCTCTATGTGTATGCCGCAGGCAGGGAGCGCTTAACTCAGTGCCGCAGGGAGCATCCTCAGGGCGTCATGGTATACCTGTATCTGGAGAAGCTTCAGGAAATGAATGAGAGAAACGGCATCGTGTTTGGCGATATGATTCTGGAGCAGGTAGGAGACTGCCTGACGGAATGCTGCGGCAGGCTTGAGAAGAACTGCGGCGGGCGGACAATCGCGTTCAGGGTCGACGGCAATGAGTTTGTGATATGGCTGGAAAGGCTGTCAAAGGAGCAGGCAGCGGATTTTGTGAAGGAATTTACGGATGCGGTTCACGCCCTGTTCGACAAAGATATTTTTCAACTGTATGTGCGCGCCGGAATGGCGGTGGCTGAGGGAACAGAGGAAAGCATGCTGCTGATGAGAAGGGCGAAGCTGGCCCAGCGTATTGCGGGAGAGCGCACCTGCGCAGCCTGTTTGTCTTATGAGGAGCTGCCGGCGCAGGAGCCGGACAGTCTGCCCGAGGTCCAGGGCAAGCAGGTGATTTCCAACGATTACGGCAAGGATGTGAATCTTGCCACGCTGGCGCTGAATCTTTTTGGAAAGGGAGCGGACTTCCGGGCTCAGATGACCCTGATACTGCGCAAGATCGGCAGCCACTACAATGCTTCGGATGTGCTGACTACCATTATTCGGCCTGATTTTTATTCCAATTATCTGGAATATCAATGGCACCGTGAAGCCGCGCCCCTGACGGAGCCCGTGAGCCAGTACACGGACGGGGAGTGGAGGGCATTTCAGGAATGGCTGGAACAGACGCCGCTGCGTTCGTTTACGGCACAGGACAGCCATATGGAGGCGCTTCAAAAGTTCCTGAGCATTTCCGGGGGACAGTACGGAATTGCCCTGCCTATGTACGACAGCGGAAATTATATGGGAAATATGTGTATTCTGGGTGTGGAGCCCTCTTTCCTGGAGGATGGGGAGGAGCGGCAGAAGCTCGCGGAGCTGGGAAGCGTAATTCAGAGCCAGCTGAACCAGAAGCAGCATGACCTTGCCAGCAAGGCGAAGTCCGATTTCCTGTCCCGTATGAGCCATGAGATACGGACGCCCTTAAACGGAATTATGGGTATGACGGCCATTGCCCTTCAGGGGGAGCAGAGCAGGGAGAGGATGCTGGACTGCCTGAATAAGATACAGGATTCTTCAAAGTATCTTCTGGGGCTTATCAACGATATTCTGGATATGTCCAAGATCGAGAGCGGAAAAATGCATTTGGAGCCCCAGGACTTTGACATACAGGAGATGATCGGAACCATCAGGGAGCTGGTTATTCCGCAGATGGAGGCAAAGCATATCGAGTATGTTCAGGATGTCCGGCTGGACCATCGGTGGTTTATGGGAGACAGGCTGCGGATCAGCCAGGTGCTGATCAATTTGCTTGGAAACGCTTCCAAGTTTACGCCGGAGAACGGAAGGGTCACGCTGACTGTCCGGGAGAGCGCCGCCCAGGGCGCCAGCCCCAACGTGTACTTTGCGGTGCAGGATAACGGCATGGGCATAGGCAAGGAGGACCAGAAAAGGGTGTTCCGCTCCTTTGAACAGGCGGCGGGCGCAAATACCGTGTCAAAGGGTACGGGGCTGGGGCTGTCTATCAGCAGCCGGCTTGTCCAGATGATGGGCAGCGCCATCAAGCTGGAGAGCGAGCTTGGAAAGGGAAGCTGCTTCAGCTTTGAGATTCCTCTGGAGACGGGCCAGGGCGTGTCGGAGGACCGGGAGGAGGAAAGCTTTTCGTTTGAAGGCTACCGGGTGCTTGTGGTGGAGGACAACGAGCTGAATTCGGAGATTGCCTGCTGCCTGCTGGAGGACAGCGGCTTTAGCGTGGACTGCGTATTTGACGGCGCGCAGGCGGTGGAGAGAATCAAGACCACCGAGCCCGGCACATATGACGTGATTTTGATGGATATTATGATGCCGGTGATGGACGGTCTGGATGCCACCCGTGCCATCAGGGCCATGAGCCGGGAGGACTGCCGCAGGATTCCCATAGTGGCAATGTCGGCAAACGCCTTTGACGACGATCTGAAAAAGTCGGTGGAGTGCGGCATGAACGGCCACCTGTCCAAGCCCGTGGAGGTAGAAAAGCTCTTTAAAATGCTTAAATCCATACTGAGCGGCTGAAAGTAAGTATAAAGGCAGTATAAATGCCCTCTTTTTGCACATTCTATAATGATTCAAAATGATGCCAAACTGTGAAAAGCATCCGGCAGGAGCTTATTCGCCTTTGGGTTTTGAAATAATTTTAAGAATGTGCAAAAGGGGGCATTTTTATGTCCAATACGACGGTTTACCTGAAATGTGACAGAAATATTGAAGTCCTGGTGCAGGACGTGTTTATGAGCGATATGGGGGAGGTGCGCTGCAGCGATAAGGCCGTCTGCGCAAGGCTTAAGGCGCTGAAGGTACACCACTTCCCAAAAGAGGGCCAAAAACGGTGCGTTATAAGCTCGCTGAAGCTGGTGGAGCTGATGGAGAATGAGTGCCCCAATATCAGTGTGCAGATTGTAGGTGAGCCGGACGTCCTGGTGGAATGGGTCAATGTAGATAAACGAAAAACCTGGCTGAGATGGTTCAAGGTCGTCTTTGTCTGTCTGGTAAGCTTTTTTGGAACCGCTTTTACCATCATGGCATATCATAACGACGTGGGTATCAACGATGTGTTCACGGAGATTTACAAGATGGTCATGAACAGGGAGCCGCAGGGTCTGAATGCCCTGGAGGTGTCTTATTCTGTGGGGCTTGCCGCGGGTATTATCATATTCTTTAACCATGTGGGCGGCAGAAGGATTACCAAGGACCCCACCCCTATTGAGGTGGCAATGAGAAACTATGAGGAGGATGTTGACAAGGCTCTCATCGCCACCGCAGAGCGGGAGGGTAAGGAGGATGCCCCGTGACATGGGTTTAAGCCGAATGCCATGTCACGGGTGGTCTTAACCTCAGCCAAGTATCTGGTCGATCTGCTTTCTTTCCTCCTCGCTGAAGGAAGTGTTTCCAACCATGCCGATATTGTCCAGAATCTGAGAGGGACGGGATGCGCCAATCAGCACGCTTGTTATGTCTCCGTCGCGCAGAATCCATGCCAGCGCCATCTGCGCAAGGCTCTGTCCCCGCTCCTTTGCCAGCGCCCCTAGCTTTTTCACCTTGTCAAGGGTTTCCTCATTGACCGCATTCTCCTTCAGGAAACGCCCGTCCCTGCGGATACGGCTGTCCTCCGGAATCCCGTTGATATAGCGGTCGGTGAGCAGTCCCTGGGCAAGAGGGCAGAAGGTGATGATGCCGATGCCGTGCGCCGCCGCGTAGTCCTTCAGGCCGTCCTTTTCGATGTCCCGGACAAACATGGAGTACTTTCTCTGATTGATGATAAAGGGAGTGCCCATTTCCTTAAACAGCTGTGCGATGGCAATGGTCTGCTCCTTATTGTAATTGGAAATGCCGATATACAGAGCCTTGCCGCTTCTCACGATCTGATCCAGCGCTCCTGCCGTCTCCTCCAGAGGAGTTTTGGGGTCAGGCCTGTGATGATAATAAATATCCACATAATCCAGCCCCATGCGCTTTAAGCTCTGGTCAAGGCTTGCGATCAGATATTTTCTGCTGCCCCAGTTCCCGTAAGGGCCGGGCCACATATCATAGCCTGCCTTGGTGGAAATCACCAGCTCGTCGCGGTATTCACCCAGACCCTTCTTCAGGATCTTTCCGAAATTTTCCTCGGCTGCGCCGGACACGGGACCATAGTTGTTCGCAAGGTCAAAATGTGTGATGCCGTTGTCGAAGGCCGTGCGGCACATAGCCTCCATGGTGTCGAAATTGCCGTTGGAGCCGAAATTGTGCCACAGTCCCAGCGAAACGGCAGGCAGCAATAGCCCGCTGTCCCCACAGCGGTTATACTGCATGGAATCATATCTCTTTTCGTCTGCGATATACATAGATTACCTCCTGAAATATAATGCGCTAAGATCAAACTGCTTCTTTACAAATCATAACACTTCAAGTACACTTGAAGTCAAGAACTTTTTGATTTTACCCTTGTTATTTTCAAGGATATTACATGATAAAGCTTTGTCGAAGCAGCTTCAAGGTCAAATCCCAGGGGCGGTTAAGCTTTAAGGGAGACCTGGACGGCTGAAGGCGGCCGCACGGCAGACGGTATCGAAGGAGGCGGAACATGGACTTTAAGCAGCTGATGAACACACCCGAATATGATTTCCTGCGCGACAATCCCAGGCTCGGAAAGCGTATTATACTGCTTGGAATCGGCGGAAGCTATGCATATGGCACAGAGAATGAAAGCAGCGACATCGATTTCAGGGGGATTACGCTGAACCTACCCTCCGATATTCTGGGATTAACGGAATTTGAGCAGTATATAGACCAGCATACGGATACGGTTATCTATTCCTTTAATAAGATCATACGGCTGCTGCTGGAATGCAATCCCAATACCATAGAGCTGCTGGGGCTTGACGAGGGGCAATACCTGATCAAAGACCCTGTAGGGCAGGAGCTGCTGGACAGAAAAAGGCTTTTCCTGTCAAAGAGGGCGGCAAAAAGCTTCGGAGGCTATGCGGGAACCCAGCTAAGAAGGCTGCAGAATGCCATTGCCAGGGATTCTCTGCCTCAGAGCGAGCGTGAACGGCATATTTATAATTCCGTGAAAAATGCACTGGAGGATTTCAGGCGAAGGAACGCCATGCTTGATCAGGGGAATATCAAAATTTATATCGACGATTCGGACAATCCGGATTTTGAGACGGAAATATTTATCGACGCCGAATATAAGCATCTGCCCCTTCGGGATTACAAAAACATGCTTGGCGCCATGAACAGTGTGATAAGAGATTATGACAGGATCGGAAAACGAAACAGGAAGAAGGACGATAATCATTTAAATAAGCATGCAATGCATCTCATAAGGCTCTTTATGATGGCAGTGGATATTCTGGAAAAAGGCGAGATCCGGACCCACAGGACAGACGACCTTGAGTTGTTAAAACAGATAAGGAGGGGAGATTTCCAGAAGGAGGATAAAACGTTTTCAGAGGAGTTTTACGATATGCTTGCATACTATGAGTCCAGACTGGAAAAGGCGGTGCAAAAAAGCGCCTTGCCCGACAATCCTGACATGGAGCAGGTCGGACGCTTTGTAGAGTATGTAAACCGAAGGGCAATAGATTTAGAAGCGGGCAGATAGGAGTTAATGTGAAGAAGATCATTTCACAATCCTGATATGAGAGCCCGCTTTAGCGGGCAGGCAGGAGTTAATGTGAAGAAGATCATTTCACAATCTTGATATGAGAGCCCGCTTTAGCGGGCAGATAGGAGTAAATTTATGGAGCAGGAAGATATTAAAAAACAGATTTTGGATAAGCTGGAAGAAATCGAGACAAGGGAAAATGTTAGAGTTCTTTATGCGGTGGAGTCGGGCAGCCGGGCATGGGGCGTGGAATCGCCGGACAGTGATTACGATGTGCGGTTTATTTATCTGCGGCCAAAGGACGATTACCTGCGGCTGGATGAGATAAGAGATGTTATTGAGTGGCAGCTCGACGATATTTTGGATATAAACGGATGGGATATAAAGAAGACTCTGATACAGTTCCATAAGGGAAACGCCACTCTGTTTGAGTGGGCCAACTCGCCGGTGGTTTATAAAACCACCGCATTATGGCAGGGAATTTACGAGGAATGCAGACGGTATTTTTCCAGGAAGGCGTCATTATGCCATTATTACGGAACCGCAAAGAGCACATATGAGCAATATCTCACACAGGAACAGGTAAGATACAAGAAATATGTATATGCGTTAAGACCGCTGCTGGCATGCAGGTATATCGATGAGAACGGCTCCGTTCCGCCCGTCAGCTTTGAGGAGCTGCTTGAGCAGAAGCTGGAAGGCGGATTATATGATGAGATTATGAGAATGCTGGAAATAAAGGCTCAGAGCGGCGAAAAAGCGTTAAATCCCCGAATGCCGCAGATTCATCAATATATTGAGGATGAAATTGCAAGGTATGCGGTTCTTTCCCGAACGCTGCAGGAAGACAGAAATCCGGACTGGAATATTCTGAACAGGATATACCGGAAGGTATGCGTGGGCGAATAGACAGAGTCGGAAGGAATACTTCACAATTCTGATAGGACTGCGCGCTTAGGCGGACATTCTGCTTGGAAAGATTTGTGCCGCCAAAGCCGGCAATACAGGTGATCAATTATGGAAAAAAATTCAATGCAGCAAAGCGCAAAAAACACGGTAAAGCCCCGGACCTACACCATACGCGAGCTTTCCCAGCGTTACGGTCTGCCTGCTTCCACCCTTCGATACTATGAGGAGATCGGGCTGCTGTGCAGGGTGCGGCATACGGAGAAGGGCGTCCGCATTTATGGCGAAGAACATATTGCCCGGCTGGACGGCATACTCTGCTTTAAACGCACCGGCCTGCCCATTGCAAAGATTCAGGAATTTTATCGGTATGAGGCGGATATTGCCAAGCATGCCGAAGATATTCTTGCCATGATGACCGAGCAGGAAGGGGCAATCTTAAAACAGATGGAGGAGCTGACCGCCGGGCTGGGACATATCCGGGAAAAGATAAGGTATTATACCAAAGTCCGTGAAGCCCTTGCCCGCGGCGAAAAGCAGCCCCGGTGGGAGGAGATCATTACTTCACCCACCCAATCAGCATGCATATCCAATACCCCAGACCAAGCAGCCAACTAGAAAATATTCCGTATAAAATTACCGGCCCGGCGATGGTGAAGATCTTACAGCCGATGCCGAAAACCTGCCCCTCAGCCTTGTACTCGATGGCGGGCGCGGCCACGGAATTGGCAAAGCCCGTGATGGGCACCAGCGCTCCCGCGCCTCCCCACTTTACAATCTTTGCGTACAGGTGAAAGCCTGTCAGGGTTACGGAGCAAAGCACCAGGATCAGAGAACACCAGCTCCCTGCCGTCTGCTTGTCCAGCCCCAGGCTGCCTGCATAATTTAATATAAACTGCCCCACACAACAGATGATGCCCCCTGTGATAAATGCCTTGAGCATCTGCAGCCACAGATTATGTGTGGGCGTCATTTCCTTGACATATTCTTCGTATGCTTTCTCCTGCTGCTTCTTGTTTTCTGTTTCTGACATTACCATACCTCCGTGTGTTGTATAAGCTGGTGTGCGAAATTTACCTCTGTGCCCACCCAAGCAATATTTGCATGCTTATTCCCGGGCAATGACCCAAGCTGCCGTGCCTCAACCCAACCAGGGGCTGGCCTGGACGGTGGGCCTATGCCGTCAGGTTGCTGACTTCAGAACATGCCCTCGCTTCCCAGGCGGTGTAAACCACCTGGGATTTATTGTAATTTCACTGTGAGCGTTATATTTGTTCTTAAAACGTAACATTAGTATGTGCAGAATGGCGGGGAATTATTATAATTATGTTTTTGGGTTTGCCGGTATTGTTGTACAGCAATATTTTTCTTGACACATAAGTAACTAGTTGCTATAATTTAAAGCGCAACAAGTTACCAATGCGGAGGCATTCCATGAATCTGGACGATCTGATTACAAGATTTTCAAACTCAACAGAAAATCAAATAAAGGCTATTTTCAGCACATTATTTATTGCCGGAAATAAGCTGCAGACAATTTTTGACAACCGCATTCCGGAGGTGTCACTGAAACAATTTATGCTGCTTTCGATAGTCAGACAGTCGGAAGAACAGCTGACATTTACCCAATTGGGGAATCTGCTGGGCTGTTCCAGGCAAAATATAAAGAAGCTGGCAAACGCCCTGGAGAGAAAAGGTTTTATTACAATTGGGCAAAGCCCCAGTGATACAAGAGCCATGTGCATTTTTCCCACGGAAAGGGTAAACGACTTTTTTCAGAATGACTTTTCCGAGTATCAGGGAGAACTAAAGTATCTTTTTGAGGTTTATACAGACCAGGAGATAGAAACGCTTTTTACTCTTTTATCCAGGCTGTATGCGGGGATAGAAAACCTGGAAGAAAACCTGGCAAAAAACCTGGAAAAAAATTTGGAATAAAATCGGGAATATACTGTCTGAATATAAAACCCTGATAAGAGGTCTGCCAGGCGATAACCGCCGGAAAAGAATTAATTAGGCTGTGGAAAAATGCGGCGTAAACCGCGGTGAAACTGTAAAAAGCTTAGAAAAGTCCGTAACAGTTCAGCCATACAGTACCGCGAAGTCAAAATTGCATCCTTATGCAATTTTGCGAGACTTGCGAGCGCCAA
>ERZ808051.2028-NODE-2028-length-11289-cov-5.785944_pt1 | contig 11289 bp, 15 predicted proteins | sample MGYA00380199_ERZ808051 | MGnify/ENA primary metagenome ERZ808051 (study PRJEB31490, sample SAMN06133391) | mouse gut metagenome | isolation source: J11 | host: mice | place: China: Chengdu | collected 2015-05 ...
TACGAAGCCACTTTCTACCGCTCGGGCACCGTCCGGCGGGGCAGCTATTGCTATGATACCCCGACGGCGGAAAACACATTTGCCCTGGGGGACGTCCCTCCCCGCTATTACAGCGAAATCGTCTATCAGCTGGAGCGGGCCACCGCGTCCTCCACCGAGAGCGACCCGGATTGGAGAAACAAGAAATAAAGGAGGATTCGTATTCCTTCCTGTGCCTGTTCCAGGATGAGGAGCAGTACATCCGCTGTGACACCTCCCAGGTGGAGGACCCCTGTGTCACCGTCAGGAAGTCAAGCCGTGGGGACCGTTGGGCCCAGTACTATCACTTCACCCGGGACTGGGCGGAAATCCAAGCTCTCTTCTCCGCCTATTGGCGGGGGACGCTGGACCCCTCCAACTGGGAGGAGCAGGTGGAGGAGCAGCTTACCGCCCGGCTCAGCGATCTGACCCAGCCCACGGAGGGAGCTTTTCCCCGGGCCGATACCCGGCACAAGGCCTTTGCCGCCGGACAGCTGATAAAAATAGCGGAGCTTCTTTCCCAGGGAGATTCCGATGTGCTGGAAAAGCTGAACGCCTCCCTGGCCGACCCCGCCCCGCTCCGACGGGCGGAGGAGGCACCCGCCCTGGGACCTCTCCGCAACGAGATGACTCCCAAAGAGCGGGTGCTTCTGGAGTATTACACCAAATGGGAGGATATGCCGGGGGACCCTATCACCGCCCGGTTCATCAACAAGACCCGGCAGGCCAAGTGGCTGCCCAAAAGCACGGCGTTGGGCGTAAAAGACCTGTTGTGGACCTGTCTCCAATGGGATGTGATGGTGGACCTGCTGAAAGATCGGGAAATGATCGCCTGCCTCCCTGTCCTTGACCACTGCGATGAAGGCAGCCTGTCCCAGTTTCAGGATATGATGGCCCAGCTCCTTGCCGTACGGGAGCTGGAAATAGACTACCACAACAAGTATTTCAAGCAAACGCAGATCATCAGCGGCTGGTTCGCCACCGCTCAGGGCGTTCTGGCTGACCATGGCTGGAGCCTCGTGATGCTGGGCGAACGGCGGCTGAAGGAGTATCCCTATGCCCTGATTCCGATCCAGGAGGAGCGAGGGCTGTGGACCAGGTCTCTGGCCATCGGGATGCGGGCCTGCACCCTGGCCAGTATACCTGCCTCAGCGCCGGCTCCATGCCGTGTGTCCCTGGTGGAAAGAGCACCCTATGAGGGCAGCATCTTTCTGTGCGACCATGTGAGGTCTCCGTTTATCCTGGGATTGGTCCGGCCCACAATCTATCTGCCTTCCAGCGTGGCCCCAACAGCCATGGAGCCGGTGATTGCCCATGAAAAGGCGCATTTGGCAAGGCGTGACCACTGGTGGAAGCCGCTGGGCTTTTTGATCCTGACGGGTTCACTGGTTCAATCCCCTGTGCTGGATCGCCTATGTGCTGCTGTGCCGGGACATTGAGCTGGCCTGTGATGAAAAGGTCATCCGGCAGATGGATTTAGAGGGAAAAAAGCAATACTCCACCGCCCTGCTGGAGCGCAGTACGGGGCGGCGGCTGGTCACAATCTGCCCGCTGGCCTTTGGAGAGGTTGGCGCAAAGGAACGGGTGGAAAATGTGCTGAATTACAAGAAACCGGCGTTCTGGATCATCGTTGCGGCTGTTGTCGCCTGTGCTGTGGTAACGGTGTGCTTTGCGACAAATCCGAAGCAGGACTCCATTCAAGAGCGTGGAAATTACCTATGACGGCTCTATTCTGGAGAGCTATCCGGCCCGGTTCGGTACAATTTATAGCATGAGGGTGGTTTCACAGGTCGGAAGGCTGACCCTTGATGATGTAGTCAGGTTGTCACAAAAGGGGATGCACTGAGTTGGTCGGATTTTGAGCAGTATCAGGGGCGGGAAGCCGGCTCCGGTCTGTATATCATGCGTTATGAGATTGACGAACTCTTTGATGTTCTGATTGGCGGCACTTGGGATAAAACAACGCCCATGTATATCGAGCTACGGGTCCACAATGAGGCGGAGGACCGCATTCATATTCGGACAGGAGATGTTTCCGCATTCATTGAGGCGCACAGAAATGATATTCCAAAGGTTGTTGAACCAGATTATTCCACCCTTTTTGACGGACAGACTGCTATCCGTCAAGCAATTCTGGAACACAACCGTTCCGCAGACCCGACCGGCTTTGTATCCTGCGCCAGTTTCGCAGAGCTTGCCTGTGTCGTTGCGGATGAAAATGATTTTTCGCAGTATGCCTACTACGGGTGGGCTCTCTATAAGGAATATAAGGTCACGGATGGCGGCTTGGAATCAGTCCGCGGCAGTCATATCCCTGTGGTACTTTCTTTTGACTTAAAAGAGGAAAGTTATAGGCTGGGCTATACTCTGACCGAATATTGGGAACCCAGAGACGGCAGCTGCTATACTCAGGACATCCGGGAAAAGTTCCCTGCACATATCGTTGAGGACGGCATGGACAGCCAGAAGTTCATCCTACAGCAGACACAGGAGTGCTACGCCCAGGCGATAGCGTCTACCGGGCTGGATACTGAGAAGGTGATCAGGGGCACCTGCGCCGCGTCCCCCTCTTTTTTTGTCCAATAAATCGTGCAGACAATATTAAGCGCTCCCATCAAGTTGGGCGGGAACGGTGTCTATTGGTAATTCCCTGGCGGACTATGGTGGAAATATATTGGACGATGTGGTAAACTGGATTCACATGGAGCGCAGCTTCCCGCATCGCGCTTCAAGCTATCGAGGAGGCGTGTCATGTATCAGGATTGGATCATGGCCAGACTGCCAAAGGATATCCCCGAAGATGTCATAGCATATGTCTCAAAAGAAATTGATAACAATTTTGCGGATATATCGTTGGGCTCCAGTTTTGGGATTACGGTGAACGGGGCCGTCCAAACGAGCTGGAATATACGGCAGTGGATGAAGACGAGCTCAAGCTATGGCTATTTGAGAGAGACGCTTTCCACATCGCTCTGAGGATGGAGCTGATCAACAGGGCTGAGGAGGAGAAAAACTGGCGGTATGTTCAGGATCGTGCGGAACACGGTGCCTGGTTATACCGAGAGAATCGCAAATACCAGTACAATGCGATCCACGACGCCAGGAAGTTCTGGATGGAATATGAGCTGCGGCTCCTGCGCCCCATTTTTCCCAAAACTCGGTGGGTTCAAAAGGTTGAAGAATATGAGGGCCTCATGAATAAGTGGTTCCGAACCAAGCACTGGAGCTATGATACAGAGGCGTTGTGTTTCAGGGAAATCAGCGACTCCAGAGAATACGATACCTTTGGCGTCCAGCAGCCATCCGAAGGGTCTATCCTTCCAGGATAGACCGCCAAGCTATCCACCAGCCAAACGGCAGTAATAGGGGAACCGAATCCAATGATCTGATCTGAATACAAGACGGAGTGACTTGACCGCTCCCATGAGGAAGTGGGTATGGTGAGCGGCCAAAACGATCTTTGCCAATTCAAGGGCAGGCTGAAAAGGATCTTGACCAGCGAACTCCGGGCAGGAACCACATTGCAGAAACCTGGCATGGCGATTGGCCCTCCCCTGGCGCAGTCGCAGTGGTCCTATCCCGGCCATTCCTGACGCCTGCCAAAAAAGGCCTGCCAGGGATCGTGTTTAGCCATGTAAACGATCCGCATCATTGGAAAGCAGATTATCATGATACGAAAAGAAACCTATACCTTATCTGCGGGTTTTCTGGTCCATCAGATCTCAAAACTGATTTTTGATATCTCTGCCTGTACAGCTATATCGCTCTTGACAACGATAGGAGGGCTGCATTTATGAAACGTTCCCGGCTGTTTCCCTGCTTGATCGCCCTTTTAGCCGGCTGCCTGCTATTGTCGCTGCTCCCAGGCTGCGGGGACCATTGGCGGCCCCACACACGCCGGGAGGTCCTAGCTTATGTGGCGGAGCAGTTCCCGGGCGAGCAAGTCACCGTCGCCAAGAACTTCACAAATCCGCTATTGGACAACGGCAAACCCTCCTCTGAGCGCGTCTGGGACTGCTGGTTCACCGACCTGCCGGATGTGGTGTTCCATGTGAGAAGCCGCCGCTTGTCCGCGTCCGACGTTCCGATCCTGGACTACTCCCTGGCCAATGACCGCGACCGCGTATTCTGGGACTACTATATTGAGCAGTATCGAACCGAAGCAAACCAACTCAGCTTTTGGGATACGACCGCCGACGGAAGTCTGGACTTTCAATTCTCCTCCATGGCGGACGTGCCCCGGGCCGCGGAACAGCTTCGTACCTTTTACAGCTGGTTTGAGGCTCAGCCCCATGCTGGGCAGCCCCGCTATGCCACCATAGGTCTGAACGGCCTGCCTCTGCCCGCGGGCTATCCAATCATCAGCCGCACCAGCCTCAATACCTCCTCAGCCTCGATCACCAACCCCAGGGCCGCTTTCCACGATCCCGCCGGCATGGAAGAGCTGTGCGCCGGGATGCTGAAGACCTACTATACCTTCTACCGCCTCCCCTGCCCTGACTTTCCCCAGGAGGAACTGGAGGCTTTTGCCCATGCAACGTGGGACTCGGCCTGGACCGAGGGCGAGTCCTGTGCCACAGTGCCCCACCTGTCCCAGGACGGCCAGGCGGTCCCGGTGGAGCTCTTTTCCGGCATTGGGGCGGTTCCCTGGGCCGGATCTGGCTTGCAGTTCTCCTACCTCAGCTGTGGCGGCCTGTTCGAAGTCCTGGCCCGGCTGGGCCTGGAACCGGAGGGTGGGCCTGAGGCCTTTACTGTCACCGGTGCGGACGGCACTTTCTATGAGTTTTCCTATCGCTTCACTGATATTGACGGGAACAGAATCCAACGGTATTACGAACGGAATGGAGAACCCATCCAGCACACCGATGCCGACGGCATTCCCGCCCTCCGGATAGCGTCGGATGAGTTCCAGGCCATCACCGGACTGACGTTCCACAAACCCGGCACATGAAAAGGCAGCCTACGGAACCAAATCTGTAGGGTGTCTTTTTATCATGCATGGTGTAAAACATATTCATTTAAGCATAGCATATAGTTCACTCCGATCATAAATGCAGGGTTCCTTCACCTGCCAAATATAAAATCTCCCTTGTGTGAAAGCATTGAATTATAAATTAAAATATCACAAACATCCCTGCGTTAGAGTCCGTTATCGCTAAACCTTCAGGGCAAGTAAAGATCCCTGCGGTACGCTTTCCTCAATGGGCACCGCATAAGCTGCCTTTTCTGAAAACACCGCATCGTACTTGCCATTACCGGTGAGAACGCGGACAGCAGATCCCCGGCCCCGTCCAGGATCTGGAGGTCGTAGTGATAGGTTTTGTCATAGTCCTCCGCCTTTTGCACCCGCAGTTGGTACTCCGCCTCTTCCACCGGTGTCACTTCATCCCAGGTAGTGCTTGTCCTGACATAGCCTGATGGATAGCTCACTTCGATCAACGCCAACCCACTGTCCGGGTTACAGCCGGACAGCAGCAAAAGCAATATCACACCCAAAAGCCACGCTTTTCGTTTCACTCTTTTTCCTCTTTCCTATACTCAAAGAACTTCTTCCCACAGTATGGACATTCAGATGGCAGGATCAGGGAGCAGAACCTGGGCCGGACGTATGGAATACGGCAGAACTTCAGCTCCCTCAAGCAATCTTCCCCCACCAGATGATCGCCGTACCTGGTAGGCTTGTAGTAGGGAAACCTTTCGCGGCAGACAGGACAGTGCCAATACAGCCTTGGGGTCAGCTGGAGCAGCCGAAATACCCACCACAAAATAAAAGACAGGCCGGACAGCAGGGCAATCACAGCCAGCGTCCCATCAGAAGCCGGACGGCCAAACAGCCAGTGCAGCGCCCCTGCCGCCAGCAGCCCCAGCGCTGCTATGCTGCCAGTCCAAAACCCTGCCAAACAGAGGAGCCTGCTTATCCCGCGCCAGCGCCGAAATTGCGGCGGCAATTCCGGATAAGCATAGGAAAAGGGCCGGGCGCGGTTGGCCCGCCGGGTCATCCACTCCTGCATATCGTCCCATTCCTTTCAAACTGCCTTTCTGTTCCGTTTGACCAAGAAGACGATCTTCACCAGCAGATACAACAGGATATAAGCTCCCGACGGAACCAGCGCCCAGACATACTTTTGCTGTAAGCCCGCGGTGTAGCTCTCCGCAGTCTGATTCGCCCCTACGGTAATATAGGCGCCGTCGGCCGAGATGCGGAGCACCCGGCGTTCCGTCTCCAGCTTGCCGTCCACCATGTCCTGACCAAAATCACGGGACATGACCTGTTCTGAGCACTGATAACCGCTGCCGTCGGTAGCCAGATAATGAACCTCATATACTGTCCTCGTGGGGTTCATGCGGCGATACCGCCCGGTGGCCCCGGTGTTCGGCACCTGCCTGGGCAGCACCCGATAGGCCAAAAAGGAATGGACCCCCGCATCCTCGTAGCTGTCGGCCGGGCGGATGGCAAGCATCTGCCTCCCCGTGACAAAGATTACTGCGGCCGCCAGAAGCAAAAGCCAGAGGCTACCTATCGTTCCCACCATCCTCAAGTTTTTCATGGACTGTTCCCTCCAATCATATCTAACGGACAAATTGGACCTTGTGGAAAACATCATGCAGTATTCTCCCTTTTGATACAGCTCCAATTCGATAACACCTCTAGTTTTTTATGTCACGTCCAATGAAACAAGGGACAGGCATCTGGCGCGGTGCCCGCCTGGCTTTTACACTTCATAGCAATCGTTTTTTGCCTATTCTTCAATCCCGCTCACACTCAGCGGTCCAAGGAATCATTTTCATGCCGCTGAGAATTGCTGCTTTAATTTTTCGCAGAATTTATGCTATAATCTGTGTGGACGAGATCACGGCAAGGCCCTGCTGCAAGCCGCCCTTTCTATCAAATCCAGGAACATTTTATCCCCTTCATTTTGAAACCAAAAAGCGATTCAGCTTTTGCATTTTATTTTCCTTCCACTGTCCCCAAACATCCTGATCTCAACAATATCATATGGGCCAGCCAATGCGGCCCGCCGCGGCCGCCATAGGGACCGGACTGGCCAGAGCAGGGGCGTCAAACCCAGTATGATGTGAGAAAGAAGGATGTCAGATGAAACGAAAGCTGTCCCTTATGGCTGTCTGCCTGCTGCTTTTCTTGTTGAGCGCGTGCCAGAGCAAGACCGTCACAGAAACCCACTGGGCCGCCGCGAAAAAGGCGGGCGGCCTGGAGAACTATGTCAAGGAACAGGCGGAGAACATCGATATGGAAGCCCTGAAACAGGAGGCCCAGGAGGGCGATCTGGAGCAACAGTTCAAGGCCACCGCCCTCCTCTGCGCCCTGGAATACCGGCAGGACCTAGCGGATGGGTCCACCCCCACCGTCAGCCGGTTCCGGTTCGGCTATCCTGTCGGCTCTGAGTATGCCACCCGCTTTTTGAGCCAGGTCAATACCGACAGCGAGGCTTTTTGGGCGTCCATGGGCGGCGCCTTCTCCCCCTATGACTGCTACCCGCCCATATTCGCCGCTGCCAAGGAGCTGGACGGACCCACCCTGGTCAATCTCCTGGCGGGCGATCCGCCCGGGAAGCCCCAATTCAAGGAGGCCATCGACCAATGGGTGGGACAGAACCCTGGCAAGATCGTCGCCGTTGGCGAGGACCTGACGAAAGCCGGATATTTTGACAAATGGGCTGTCTCCAAATGGTCCTCCACCTTTCTGCATCCAACCACCAACTCCTACCGCATCCAGGCGGACACCGTGGAGGACGCCTTTGGCTATGTGGCCTATCTGCGCGATGTGATGCTGCCGCCGCTGGTGGAAAAGAACGGCATGGGCTTCCTGGTCAAGCCCTCGGAGATCACCGGTGAGGACTATTTCTCCTCCTCTGTGATGATCGCCGTCAGCAACAACAGTCTCACCCTGCAGGAGCCCTCCGACAGCGGCCTGCCCGAGGCTATCGAGCTGGAGGGCAAGACCGTCGCAGCCTTTTATTACAACCCCGGCACCGGAGAGTTTGACGATCAGCTTCCCTCCCTCCAGCTCATGGGCGGTTTCCTGCTGGCCCTTCCGGAGGAGGAGGTCCCCGCCACTCCCACTGAGGCCGACTATTACATGGTGCTGACGGCCCACTTTGAACGCGGCGATTTCTACAAGGGCGCCAACGGGAAGGATACTGGAACCCAGCAGGTCAACTCCCTCACCTCGGTGGACCTGTACGATGCCGCCAGCGGCGCGTTCCTCCGCCACCTGGGCAACCTCCGGGAGCTGGCCCCGGACACCGTCTACGCCTCCTACGACTGTCAGCGCCAGTGATAAAATGTAAAAAAACGCCGAGGAAAAAATGTAGATTTGTGGCGGAGGTGAGGAAAAAAAGATAGACTCCCAATCAGGGCAAGAAAGAGCCTGGAAAGGGAGTCAGGAAATGAAAGGAGCACAGTGGATGGACATCCGAAGTGACAGACAAAAAGGGCTGAGTTATGTGGAGCTGGGACGGAAATACCACATGGATCCACGGACAGCGAAGCGGTACGCGGAGTCGCCGCAGAAGCCGGAGTACACATTAAGCGAACCGAAGCCCACAAAGATGGATCCGTACAAGCAGATCGTGGACGAATGGTTGGAGGAGGCGCCGTATTCAGCGAAACGGATCCTGGAAAAGCTGCGGGAGATGGGATTCGATGGGGGATACAGCATCGTCAAGGCATATGTGAGCAGCCGGAAGATGGACTTGAATGAGAAAGCAACGGTGCGGTTTGAGACGATGCCCGGGAAGCAGGGGCAGATGGACTGGGGCTTTTTCGAGGATCATCTGGTGTACGAGGACGGGAAGTGGAAGAAGCTGTACTGTTTTCTGATGATTTTGGGGTATTCGAGGATGCGGTATATAGAATTTGTCACAGACATGAGCACAAACACGCTGATTCGGTGTCATCAGAACGCGTTTCGGTAGTTTGGGGGATACCCGGAGGAAATTCTGTACGATAACATGAAGCAGGTGGTGATCAAGCGGCTATTGAAGCAGGAGGATTCCACGCTGAACCGGCAGTTTGAGGACTTCGCGGGATTCTATGGGTTCAAACCCATCCTGTGCCGGCCGTACCGGGGCCAGAAGAAGGGAAAGGTAGAGCGGACGGTACAGTTTGTGAGAGACAACTTCATGGTGGGGATCAAATACAACAGCCTGGCAGATCTGAATGGACAGGCGCTGGCCTGGTGCAATAAAGTCAACGGGAACGTACACGCCACCACCAACGAGATTCCCTTTGAGCGGCTGAAGAAAGAGGGGCTGAACCCCCTTACGCGGGAGTACATCATCGATAAGATCAACCTGAGGCGGGTACAAAAAGACTGCCTCATCTCATACGCCGGCAATCAGTACTCCGTACCAGCGGAGTACGTCGGCAAAGATGTGGCAGTCGTGGCCCTCGATAACATGTTGGCAGCGTATTACGAGGGGAAGCAGATCGCTCTGCACAGGATATCGTACCAAAGGAAGGACATGGTTGTCAATCCTCAGCACTATCGGCGGTTTACATTGAAACAGACGATGGATGCGGAAAATGTTCTGCTGGAGCAGGGAAAAGTAATTGATTTCCCCTTGAAACCGTCCGATTTGTCCAGATATGATGAGGTGCTGTATGACTGAATTTACCATGGACAGGCTGAGGGAAAACCTGGAAGCCCTCAAGATGAAAAACACCCTGGAAATCCTGGACAACTACCTGGAACGGGCTGTGGCAGAAAACCTCGGCCCGCCAGGTGTGGGCAAGACTCATCTGGCCTCGGCCCTGGGCCTTGTGGCCGCCCAGCATCGGTTCTCCACTTACTATGTGAATTGCCACCAGCTCATTGAGCAGCTCAAAAAGGCCCATTTTGAGAACCGCCTGCCGGACAAGCTCAGGGTGCTGGCCAAGTACAAGATGCTCATCATCGACGAGATTGGATACCTCCCCATGGACATCCAGGGCGCAAATCTGTTCTTTCAGCTCATTGCCAGACGGTATGAGAAAACGTCCACCGTCTTTACCTCCAACAAGACCTTCTCCCAGTGGAACGAGGTCTTTGCCGATGTCACCATCGCCTCCGCTATTTTAGATCGTGTCCTGCATCACTGCACTGTGATTAACATTAAGGGCGAGTCTTACCGCCTGAAGGAGCGCAAGGAATTTATGCGCCAGAAACAGCAAATCGTGAACACTCTTTTTGAGCAAGGCAGTACCTGATTCTTGTTACCCCCCGCCGAAAAACTACAAAATTTCTTCGGCGTTTTCTTACAATTTCAGATTGGCGTTGACAATAGACACACTCCCTGACCATCAGATCACCGTCTGCCTTGGTGCATACGAAGTCAGAGGTGTACTCCCCAACCTCCAACCCATCCAGCAGGACATTACACCTGATCTCCTTGATCTTGTCCGATGCTTGCAGCAGGTCAGCATAGGCGTACTGGATAGCATCATACGTCCGGCAAACCTCAACGCACTTGCCCAGCACCCGCTTCTCACATCGTCCCTTGAAGTTCTTCTTCCTCATGTTGGTAGTCCTCCCCTGTGGGAACACCCTGCCCCAGTTCCCCAAAAGCAGCCCCCAAAAACGAGGTCAGCCTACTTTTGGGGAATTGGGACTTGTGTTTTTGGGATGGCTGACTTGCTCAAAGCCCCTGATAGCAAGGGTTTCAAGCCTATCATGATTTCCCCAAAAACACACTCAGGGAATATCACCATGTCGTAGGGCAATGTGATTTATCCTGTTTGGGGCAAAGTCTTTTATTCTCCCGGCCTTTGGGCCGGACTGCTCCTACTCCATGGTGATATAGTGCAAAATATTCCTAAAATCTAGTGTTTAGGCAGGGAAAGGATAGTCCGAAGGACAAAAATAAGACCCTGCACGGTTAGGTGCAAGGCCTTATTTTTCTATGGCGTAGGCTGATGCTTAGTGCCCTTTACAGAATAAATCACATTGCCCTACGACACTTCCGGCACAGGATCAGCCGTTGTTGATGGCGGCCTGGGCGGCGGCCAGCCGGGCGATGGGCACCCGGAAGGGAGAGCAGGACACGTAGTCCAGCCCGATCTTGTGGCAGAACTCCACGGAGGAGGGGTCTCCGCCGTGCTCGCCGCAGATGCCCAGGTGGAGGTTGGGATTGGTGGAGCGGCCCCAACGGGCGGCGTTGGCGATCAGGCGGCCCACGCCGTGCTGGTCCAGCTTGGCGAAGGGATCGTTTTCGTAAATCTTCTTGTCATAGTAGGCATCCAGGAACTTTCCGGCGTCGTCCCGGCTGAAGC
>ERZ808051.2032-NODE-2032-length-11255-cov-4.634729_pt1 | contig 11255 bp, 4 predicted proteins | sample MGYA00380199_ERZ808051 | MGnify/ENA primary metagenome ERZ808051 (study PRJEB31490, sample SAMN06133391) | mouse gut metagenome | isolation source: J11 | host: mice | place: China: Chengdu | collected 2015-05 ...
TGGAGCGCAGACCGCAGTGAAGAAGGTTACGCTGAAGATCATGGGGATGCGGAACAACAATGACCTTGCAGAGATCTCCAAGGTGGAATTTCTGAACGACATGGAGAGCCGTATTCCGGAGCCGCAGATGGATATCCCGCAGAATCTGTCGGCGCAGGCGGGAAATAAGCAGTTTGACCTGACATGGGATCCCTGCGTGAATGTGACGGGCTATGAGGTCCGGATCACAACGGAAATCGAAGGAGAACAAAAGTCAGACACGGTTTCCGTAAAGGGAAACAGCGCGAGGATCTCGTCCTTCCAAAAAGGGAAGCTTGTGAATAATACGGACTATACGGTATCGGTGCAGTCTGTAAACGGCGCATGGAGGAGCGGCTACAGCGAATCGGTCAAGGTGGTTCCAAAAGCGGATAAAAAACCGGACGCGCCGGATAACCTGAGAGTTACGGGAGCGTACAGAGCCATAGACGCGACCTGGAAAAATATGGAGGACACGGACCGCTACAATCTGTATTACCGGGAGAGCGGAAAAGGTTCGTTTCAGAAAATAGAAGGCAGTTCCGCAAACAAATATACGATCACCGGCCTGAAAGACCGGACAAGCTATGAGGTCTATGTGACAGGAGTCAATGAGCTGGGCGAAGGAAAGCCGTCCCTGACCGGAGAAGCGGAAACGACCTCCCCGGACCCGGCACAGATGCCGAAGTATAAGCTGCTTAACCGGGCTGCAGAGGGAGAGGTCAGTGAGCATATCAAAGAGGCTTACTATACACAGAATGGTACGATGCAGGACAGCGCATTCGATGCGGCGGGAACCAAGACTGCATGGGGCACGGTTGATAATGACCCGGTATCCCACTATCTGCGGAACACCTGGGATGACGGCGGATTTAATAATCTGGGGTCAAACGGTTTGACCTATGAATTTGACCAAGAATATAAAATGCAGTATTTTGCGTTGCAGGAGGTAACAGCGCAGAGCCTTTCGTATGGATATGCGAAGGTAAAATGCTGGGACGCGAACGGAAATTTAAAAGAGTTTGTGAATCATCAGGTGTCTGTACAGCGAAAAATGGATTCGGAGAAGCGGGTGTACTATATGCTCAGGCTTCCGGAGGCTGTGACAGTCAAGAAGATCCAGTTCGGCCTCAGCCGCAGCCTCGCTTCCGGTTCGATCACCTGTTCGGAGGTGTATTTCTACCATTATGATTCTCTGGAAGATGATATTATGGCGCTTTATGTCAATGACTTACATACGGAGTTAAAAAGTGGTGTGACACAGGCGACGATCGACGCGCTCAGAACGCGGATCAATACCAAAGATCCGGATAGCGGGGAATATCATCCGGACAGGGAGAAGCTGGAAAGGGAGCTCAAGACAGCTGAGGATATTCTGAACGCGAAGTTAAGCCGGTCGGTATATATCCACAACAGCATTACGACAAAGGATGCAAACCGGGGATTCGGAGGGTTGAACGCGTGGCAGCCGCTTGGAGTCACGGCAGCGGCAGGGGAAGAGATTACGGTTTATGTGGGACATAATACGAAGAAAACCGGCGAAAGTACGAATCTGCAGCTGATCGCGACACAGTATCATGCGGAGTCCGGCTCTATGTTCAAGCAGGCGGCGAACCTGAAGATCGGAAGAAATGATGTTACGATTCCACAGCTTTCCACGGTTCAGGGCGAGGCCGGGGGCGCGCTGTATGTGCAGTATACAGGCAGCAGTGCTTCGGACCAGTATGCGGTACGTGTGAGCGGCGGCGCGGAAGTCCCGTTTTTGGATCTGTATCAGGTGACTGACGCGGCCGAGCGGCAGAAACGTGCGCAGACATATGTGGAAGAATTGCAGGCATATGTAGAGGGCATGGAGGCACAGCATGAGAAGCTGCATAAAGGCTCCAAGCTGGCTTCTGTGGACTGTAATTATGAAGAGAGCGAATGCATACTGGGGGCATCGGATATGATGCTTGATACGATGATGCTTTCCCTTCCGGCATCGCAGATTTTGAAAGGGTCCGGAGGAAATGCAGAAAGGATCCTGACGTCTGCGGAGGCGATGGAGAACATGATGCATCTGTTCTATCAGCATAAGGGATTGACAAAGAATACCCAAAAATCGGATGGAACGGCGGTGGATGTGAAAGACACCTATCCGTCCAGGCATTTGAACATCCGGTACCAGCGGATGTTTGCGGGGGCATTTATGTATGCGGCCGGCAACCACATCGGAATCGAATGGGGTTCCGCGCCGGGTATGGTATCCGGTAATTCGCTGTCGGCAGATCCAGAGGGAAGATACCAGAGTGGAAATTATTTCGGATGGGGGATTGCGCATGAGATCGGACACTGCATCAACCAGGGCAGCTATGCGGTTGCGGAGATCACTAATAACTATTTTTCCGTGCTTGCCCAGGCGAAAGAGACAAATGACAGTGTGCGGTTCAAGTATGACGAGGTTTACAAGAAGGTGACTTCGGGTACGAAGGGACGCGCTTCGAATGTATTTACCCAGCTGGGAATGTACTGGCAGCTTCATCTGGCCTATGATAACGGATATAACTTTAAGACGTATGATGAGTATGATACGCAGCTTGCGAATCTGTTCTTTGCAAGAGTGGATACTTATGCGAGGACACCTTCCAGGGCGCCGAAGCCGGGTGGGGTTGAGCTGACTCTGCCGGGGGACCAGGATCAGAATCTGATGCGCCTGGCCTGTGCGGCGGCGGAGAAGGATCTTCTGGAGTTCTTCGAGCGCTGGGGCATGACGCCGAATGAAGGGACGAGGGCCTATGCACAGCAGTTCGAACCGGAGACAAGGGCGATCTGTTATGTAAATGACGAGGCTCGTGTATACAGGCTGACACATGGCGGAAGCAGTCTGGACGGGGCAGGAAGTACACAGACGGTGACCATAGATTCCGTAAAGATTGCTGAGAAAACGCCGAACCAGGTGGACTTCCAATTGTCAGCGATGATCCCGGCGGAGGATATCCTGGGTTATGAGATCGTACGCTGTACAACATCTGGAGGAGAAACCTTGAAGGAAGTGGCAGGATTTACGACCACGGGTTCCTTCAGCGATCACGTGACAACAATGAATAACCGTGTGGTGAGCTATCAGGTAACGGTGATCGACAAATATCTGAACCGTTCCGCGCCGGCGTTATCAGGGGAATTGAAGATCCAGCATGACGGAAGCATTGACAAGTCAAACTGGACTGTCAGCTCCAATGACCTGACAGTGGCTGCAGCTGCGGATAAAGCCAGAAATGGAATTGGAACCGGAAGCGAGACGGAGGAAGAGATCGGAGGCGGAATGGGAACCGACGATCAGGATACGATCTGCGGTTCTGCGGTGGAGAATCCGATCAAACACGCGGCGGACGATGATCCGGCGACCAATTACGCAGGCACGGCAGGGGCCGGTGCAGAGGTGATCATGGAGTTTCATAAAACTCATACGGTCACAGGCTTCAAGTATACACCTGCGGCGGGAGTGAATCCCATCAGGGACTATACGATCTTTGTGCGGGAAAGCAGCGGCCAATGGAAAGAAGCGGTGAGCGGTACGTTTGATCAGTCAGAGGATCCGCAGATCGTGTATTTTGGAAGCGGCAGGAAGGAGAACAATGACAATCTTGCCGGCTATCAGGCTACGGCAGTCAAGCTGGCCATCAAGAACCAGGCGGGCAGGGAGATTGGAATCGCCGAGCTGGATGTGCTGGGAGTGACTGGAGATGACGTGGACTTCCGGCGTACCGAAGGGGATCATAGGGCGGCGATCGGAAAATTGACAAAGGATTTTGTTTATGACAGTCAGGGCAGTAAGATTCCGGCCGGCTCGCTGGTATTTACCGGGGTATATAAAGGAAATCCGGCATACAACGTAGTGATCCTTTATGACCAGGCCGGCAATATCGTCGGCGGGGAAGGCACAGACGGCAGCGTCAATGCAAACCAGATCATTCTTGCCGAGGTCCCGGATACGGGAAATATTCAGGACGTTTCAGACGGAACCTGGGTATACTGGATAGAACCGGATCATATGATAGACCTTAGCAAGCTGGAAAAAGTCCGGGCAGAACTGTACCGTGTGGATGACGCCGGGACCAATGCAGGACAGAGGCTTGTCAGTGATTCGATGTTCGAGATCATGCCGGCAAAGAATATGGAACAAATGCCGCTGATCGAGCTTACATCATTGTCGCAGAGCGGGAGTACATGAAACAGCGATAAGGGGAGCGGGACATGAGGAAACATTTTACAGGATTTATAGCGGCGGTGTTTGCAATGACCGCAATATTGCCGCTGCGGGTATTGGCAGCAGGAGACGAGGTTCGGCTCAAGGAAGATGGGAACAATGTAAATGTATCAGTTTCTGTTTCGGGCGGGGCCGAGGAGAAGGTAGCGTCTCTCCAGCTGGGACTGCAGATCTCGGATCAGGACGGCAATCCTGTGGGGCAGGATCTATTGGAGCAGATTGAAAATCTGACTTTTAGCTGGAGCCAGGAACTCCAGGCAAGGGCAGCAATCACAGAACAGCGCTACCAGAAGGAAACAGGAATCCTGCGGATCTATATTGCGGGAACCGAACCGCTTTTTTCGGAAGAAGGGGAAGCGCCGGACAGCCTGGCACTGGGAACCGTGATGCTGACAGAGATTGCCGGAGCTCATGCTGGCTCCGGGCTCTATATCAGCATGGTGCCGGGATCTTTCCGAAAGGTACAGGGGAGGAATGCAGAGAAGCTTGCGGCAGCAGCACCGAATGCAGTGCCGATCATTCCGGTAAATCAGGAAGAACCGGCCGACCCGGAAACGCCGGAACCTGAACAGCCTGAACAGCCGGAAAACCCTGGCGGCGGGGAAGGCTGTTCCGGAGGGACAGTGCGTCCCCAGGTGGATAAAACCCAGCTGCAGGAGGTCTTGAACCTTGCGGCAGGATATCAGGAAGCGGACTATACGTCAGAAAGCTTTGGTGTATTGAAACAGGCAATGAAGGAAGGGCAGGCCGTATTGGATGACTCTTATGCCGCGCAGGAGGAAGTGGATCAGGCGGCTGCAGCGATTATGAACGCAATCGGCGGACTGGTGCCGTTTGCGACGACCAGCATTGAGGAACGCAACGCACTGTACGCAGGCGCAAGCCAGGCGGTCGGGACAGGAGACATGTTGTCTTGGTATGTATACGCAGCCATGATCATTTTTGGCGGAGCTGTGATTGCGGGAGGCTTAATCTGGAAAATATATTGGAAGAGGAACAGGGAGCAGAGAAGATGGAATTTTTGATCAACCTGGATGGAAATATTTTATTATGGATTCAGGAGTATATCCGGCAGGACTGGATGGAAGGATTTTGGAAAGGGATTACAATGCTGGGGGATTCCGGATGGTTCTGGATCGCCTTGTCCCTCCTTTTGATGGTTCCAAGACAGACCCGCTGGATCGGGATCACATCGCTGGCGGCAATCGTGATCGGAGCACTGATCACGAATGTAACTCTGAAAAATCTGGTCGCGCGTACCCGGCCCTATGAAGTCGTAGAAGGATTGGTGCTTCTGATTGAAAAGCAGAGGGATTATTCCTTTCCGTCCGGACATACCTGTGCGTCATTTGCGGCGGCCGGAGTGTACTGGCGGATGCTGCCGAAGAAATTTGGCATTCCTTTGGTGATACTTGCGGCGATGATTGCATTTTCCAGACTCTATGTGGGTGTGCATTATCCTACAGATGTATTGGCAGGTCTGCTGATCGGGCTGTTTGCGGCATGGGCGGCGCAGCACATGCAGAAATATGTAAGGTCGCATAGAAAAAAAGTAGAATAAGTGAGTAGGCTGGAGACTTTTTAGATCCTCCAGCCTACTCCTTCTTTTTTCTATGTTCAGACGCTTTTCGCCTGTCTTTCCAGCGCAGCCTCAACAAATCCTTTGAACAGCGGATGCGGGCGGTTCGGCCTGGATTTCAGCTCCGGATGCGCCTGGGTCGCGATAAACCAGGGATGCTCCGGAATCTCAACCATTTCCACGATATTTCCGTCCGGTGAGAGGCCGGACAGCAGCATACCGTGCTTTTCCAGCACTTCCCGGTAATCGTTGTTCACCTCATAGCGGTGCCGATGCCGTTCCTGGATCTCTTTTTTGCCATACAGGCGGAAGGCTTTGGAGCTTTCCTTTAGGATACAGGGATAAGAACCAAGCCGCAGAGTGCCGCCAATATCCTCGATGCCGATCTGCTCCGGCATGATATGGATGACCGGATGGGTAGTGTCAGGTTTCAGCTCCATGCTGTGGGCATCATTGTATCCGATCACATTTCGGGCAAATTCTACGATGGAGAGCTGCATACCCAGGCACAGGCCGAGGAACGGGATGCCCCGGGTTCTGGCATAGCGGATGGCCTCGATCTTGCCCTCAATGCCCCGGGTGCCGAAGCCGCCGGGAACAAGGATCCCGCTGACATCTCCAAAGATCTTCGACGCATTGTCCGCAGTAACTGTCTCGGAATCCACCCACTTTATATTGACCGTGGTGTGGCTGTAGATCCCGCCGTGCTTCAAGGCTTCCACCACACTGATATAAGCGTCATGGAGCTGGATATATTTTCCCACCAGGGCCACCGTGACCTCCTGCGTAGGGTGCTTCAGTTTCTCCACCCTCTCAACCCAGTCCTTCAGATCCGGCTGGGGGCAATCCAGGTGGAGACATTCGCAGGCAACCTCTGCCAGACGCTCCTGCTCCATGGCAAGGGGAGCCTCATACAAGTAGTTGACATCCAGATTCTGCAGCACATGGTCAGCCGGAAGGTTGCAGAACAGGGAAATTTTGTCCTTCATGCCGATGTCCAGGGGATATTCGGAACGGCAGACGATGATATCCGGCTGGATTCCCATCCCCTGCAGCTCCTTCACGCTGGCCTGCGTGGGTTTGGTCTTCATTTCCTGGGACGCTTTCAGATACGGGATCAGGGTTACATGGATCAGGATCACATTTTCATGCCCCTTCTCATGCTGAAACTGACGGATGGATTCCAGGAAGGGCTGGCTCTCAATGTCTCCTACGGTTCCGCCCACCTCAATGATGGCAATCTCCGTGCCGGAAGCAGAGGGATTGCGGTAAAACCGGCTTTTGATCTCATTGGTGATATGAGGGATGACCTGAACGGTGCCTCCGCCGAAATCTCCCCGGCGTTCCTTCTGCAGGACGGACCAGTAGATCTTGCCCGTAGTCACGTTGGAGTTGCGGGTCAGACTTTCATCGATAAAACGCTCATAATGCCCAAGGTCCAGGTCGGTCTCCGCACCGTCGTCGGTGACAAAGACCTCTCCGTGCTGGACGGGGTTCATGGTTCCCGGATCCATATTGATATAGGGATCAAACTTCTGCATGGTGACGGTATACCCGCGCGCCTTCAGAAGCCGGCCCAGAGATGCTGCTGTGATACCCTTTCCGAGGCCGGACACGACCCCGCCGGTTACAAATACATATTTTACTGCCATGGCTTCCTCCCTTATGTGTGAAATGTAAAAAATGCACGACTGTTTTAAACAGTTACCAAGTATACACCATCCTGACAAAAAAATACAGTATTTTTTTGAATGGGGCATCTGCCTCCAAAATGCCGAAGGCTGTCAGCAATCTCTGCAGAAATCAATGATACCGCGACCCCGCCTCATACACTGCCTCGCAGGTGAGCTGGACCCCGAGCTTTTTAAAGATTTTGATATCCACGTCGGACAGCATAACGGATGTATGGGCCTGACAGCCTTCCAGCGCGGGAAGCTGCTCCAGGGCCAGGCGCGCGTCCTGGCTGGTGGCCGCGCTTGCGGAGAGGGCGATCAGGACTTCGTCCGTATGGAGACGCGGATTCTTGCTCTTCAGATAATCCACCTTCAGCTTCTGGATCGGCTCGATGGACTCCGGAGAAAGGATGTCCAGATCGTGAGGCTGCCCTGCCAGCTCCTTAATGGCATTCAGGAGCAGGGCCGCGGATGCGCCCAGAAGGCTGCTGGTCTTCCCGGTGATCATCTGTCCGTCCGGCAGCTCCAGCGCGGCCGCCGGAGCCCCGGTCTGCTCCGCGCGCACCAGTGCAGCCGCGACTACCTTCCGGTCCGCGGTGGTGATGCCGGCCTGGTTCATCAGAAGCTCCAGCTTCTGGGTTTCCTCCTCCATGCAGTTCCCCTTTAACAGGGAATTGAGGGACGCATAGTAACGCCGGAGGATCTCCTGGCAGGAGGCATCCCGGCAGACCTGATCGTCGGAGATGCAGTTTCCCGCCATGTTGACGCCCATATCCGTGGGGGATTTGTAAGGACTTTTTCCATAAATTTTTTCAAAAATGGTATTGAGTACCGGGAAGATCTCCACATCCCGGTTGTAGTTGACCGTTGTCTCCCCATAGGCCTCCAGATGGAACGGATCGATCATATTAATGTCGTTCAGGTCTGCGGTGGCAGCCTCATAGGCAAGATTCACCGGATGCTTCAGCGAAATGTTCCAGATGGGAAATGTTTCAAACTTGGCATAGCCTGCATGAATCCCGCGTTTGTGTTCATGATATAGCTGTGAAAGACAGGTGGCCATCTTTCCGCTTCCTGGTCCGGGGGCTGTAACGATGACGAGCGGACGGGTGGTCTGGATATATTCATTTTTTCCGAATCCGTCTTCGCTGACGATCAGCGGAATGTTGGAAGGATATCCCGGGATATGGTAGTGGAGGTAGACGCGGATGCCCAGATTCTCCAGCCGTCTTCGGAAGAGAAGGGCGCTGTCTTGCCCGGAGTACTGCGTGATGGCTACGCTGCCCACATAGAGACCGTGTTCATGAAACGAGTCGATCAGACGCAGAACGTCGGAGTCATAGGTAATGCCCAAATCTCCGCGTATTTTATTTTTTTCAATGTCTTTCGCGCTGATGACGATGATCAGCTCCGCCTGGTTGCTGAGCTGCTTGAGCATATGCAGCTTGGAATCCGGGGCAAAGCCCGGAAGCACGCGGGAAGCGTGGTAATCATCAAACAGCTTGCCGCCGAATTCCAGGTACAGCTTGTGGTCGAACTGTTCAATGCGCTGCCGGATATGCTCCGACTGTGTGCGCAGGTACTTTTCGTTATCAAATCCTGTTTTCATTATTTTGTCCTCAATCCTTTTAACAGTTACAAAATTGCGATACATGACTTAGTATACAACAAAAACCTGTGTTTTTACAATATTTTCATAATCTTTTAGTTGATTTATACTGAACCTGTACTTATAATATAGAAGTGGCAGTGGATTTTGTGGCTGCTGTTCACACGGTGCCGTTACTGTGAACACCTGGTCAGGGAGTGAACAGTAACCATTTTAGGAGGAGCAGGATGGATAACAAGAACAATAAGAATAATCCCAGAAACAATCGGCAGGGATGGGGCGTGATCCTTTTCACGACATTGCTGACCCTTTTTGTTGTAATGGGACTTTATTCACTGATGCAGGACAGAGATCCGGAAGAGATCAGTTATGATAAATTTTTAAGTCTGGTAGAGGAAGGGAAGGTAGAGAAGGTTACACTGGAATCCTCCCGCATCTACATTACGTTAAAGGAAGGCGTGGAAAAGGAAGAAGAGAAGAAAGAAGGGGAAGACGCGGAGGCTCAGGTAGAAGACCAGTTCCAGGATATGCGGGACAATCTTCTGAACCAGATGGAGGAAGCCACCGGACAGCGGGATGACCAGGAGCGGGCGCCGGACTATTTTACCGGGGCGGTACAGGACTATAAGCTGCCGGATCGGTTGAATGAAGCCGGTGTACACTACGAACAGACGATTCCGGATACGGCGTCGGTGATGATGATGGAGATCTTTATCACCGTGATACTGCCGCTTCTGCTGCTGGGAGTCTTATTCAGTTTCGTGATGCGCAACATGACCAAGGGCGGCGGCATGATGGGGATCGGCAAGAGCAACGCCAAGGTCTATGTGGAGAAGGAGACCGGTGTTACCTTCCAGGACGTGGCCGGCCAGGACGAGGCCAAGGAATCCCTGCAGGAGGTCGTGGATTTTCTCCACAACCCGGGAAAATATACGGGCATCGGAGCGAAGCTGCCCAAGGGCGCCCTGCTGGTGGGGCCTCCGGGAACCGGTAAGACCTTGCTTGCAAAGGCTGTGGCAGGAGAGGCCAAGGTGCCGTTTTTCTCCATCTCTGGTTCGGAGTTTGTGGAAATGTTTGTGGGCATGGGGGCGGCCAAGGTCCGGGATCTGTTTAAACAGGCCAATGAAAAGGCCCCCTGTATCGTGTTTATCGACGAGATCGATACCATCGGAAAGAAGAGGGATGGCGGCGGATTCTCCGGCAATGATGAGCGGGAGCAGACGTTAAACCAGCTTCTGGCGGAGATGGATGGTTTTGACGGACGAAAGGGCGTTGTGATCCTGGCAGCCACCAACAGGCCGGAATCTCTTGATCCGGCGCTGCTTCGTCCGGGTCGGTTTGACCGGAGAATACCTGTGGAGCTGCCGGATTTAAAAGGCCGGGAGGCCATCCTTAAGGTTCATGGCAAGAATGTGAAAATGAGCGATGATGTGGATTACAAGGAGGTGGCCCGGGCTACTTCGGGAGCCAGCGGCGCGGAGCTGGCCAATATCATCAATGAGGGAGCCCTGCGGGCAGTGCGCATGGGGCGCAGCGTGGTGAGCCAGCAGGATCTGGAGGAGAGCGTGGAGGTGGTCATCGCCGGATATCAGAGGAAGGATTCCGGCGTTACCAGCAGGGAGAAAAAGATCGTGGCATACCATGAGGTGGGCCATGCCCTGGTGGCGGCGTGTCAGACCAACTCGGCGCCGGTACACAAGATCACCATTATCCCCAGGACTTCCGGGGCTCTGGGCTACACCATGCAGGTGGACAAGGATGAGCGGTACCTTATGAGCAAGGACGAGGCCTTTAATAAGATTGCCACGTTTACCGGGGGAAGGGCTGCGGAGGATCTGATCTTCCACTCCATCACCACCGGGGCGGCCAATGATATTGAGCAGGCCACCAAGCTGGCCAGGGCCATGGTGACCCGGTACGGTATGAGCGAACAGTTCGGGATGGTGGCTCTGGAGACGGTGACCAACCAGTATTTGGGCGGAGATACATCCCTGGCCTGCTCTCCGGAGACGGCTAAGATTATTGATGATGAGGTTGTAAAGCTGGTGGGCAGGGCCTACGACAGGGCCATGGAGATTTTGCGGGAGAATGAAGAGAAGCTTCATGAGATTGCAGAGTATCTGCTGGAGA
>ERZ808051.2038-NODE-2038-length-11227-cov-3.696233_pt1 | contig 11227 bp, 10 predicted proteins | sample MGYA00380199_ERZ808051 | MGnify/ENA primary metagenome ERZ808051 (study PRJEB31490, sample SAMN06133391) | mouse gut metagenome | isolation source: J11 | host: mice | place: China: Chengdu | collected 2015-05 ...
CTTGAAACGGTTGGGGAAAAGATGCGGCAGTTCTGGCACAGGGTGGGTGGCAGCAGTGAAACAGAAGGGAATTAGCTGTGCGCCTGAATATTTAGACAATTAGAGATTTGTATTGCATTTCTCTGGGAGATTGTGGTATCATATGGATAAGTTTGGACAGGAAAGGAATAAGAACTTATGAAAGGGATTATTTTGGCTGGGGGTTCCGGTACAAGACTGTATCCCCTGACACTTGTTACTTCCAAGCAGTTGCTTCCAGTATATGATAAACCGATGATTTATTATCCGCTCTCGACGCTGATGTTAGCGGGGATCAGGGATATTCTGGTTATATCCACCCCGCAGGATCTGCCGAATTTCAGGCGGCTCTTAGGGGATGGGGAACAGTATGGGGTATCGCTTTCCTACCGTGAACAGAAAAGCCCGGACGGCTTGGCGCAGGCATTTTTGATCGGGGAGGAGTTTATTGGCGGACAACCCTGTGCCATGGTGCTCGGGGATAATATTTTTTATGGGAACGGGCTTAAAAAGCTGTTGCGGGATGCCGCAGGGAATGCCCTCTTAGGGCGCGCGACCATATTTGGCTACTATGTCAATGACCCGGGGCGGTTCGGTATTGTGGAGTTTGACGAAGATGGCAGTGTGGTTTCGCTTGAGGAAAAACCGGAGCACCCAAAATCTAACTACTGTGTGACCGGAATTTATTTTTATGATGGCAGGGTTGTGGAATATGCAAAGTCGCTGAAACCATCCGCGCGGGGGGAACTAGAAATTACGGATCTGAACAGGTGTTACCTCGAGGATAGGACACTTAATGTTCAACTTTTAGGGCGCGGTTTTGCATGGCTTGATACCGGGACGATGGACAGTCTGATGGATGCCTCAAATTTTGTGCAGACTCTGCAAAAGCGCCAGAGCATCGAGCTTTCGGCACCGGAAGAGATCGCATATATCAACGGGTGGATTTCGCAAAAGGAGCTGCTTTTTGCGGCAGGGCACTATGGGAATTCCCCCTATGGGCAGCATTTAAGGCGCGTGGCAGAAGGCAGGGTAAGGTACTGACAGGTATAAAGAAAGGAGCTTTTTGATGAAAATTTTAGTGACTGGCGGAGCCGGGTTTATCGGGTGCAATTTTGTGCACTATATGCTTGAAAAACATCCGGAGGATGAGATTGTCAATCTTGACCTTCTGACATATGCGGGGAATCTGGAATCGCTCGAAGATGTTGCGGACGCGAAAAATTATCACTTTGTAAAGGGCGATATCGCCGATATGGAGTTTATAGACAGCCTTTTTTCGAAAGAGCATTTTGATGTGGTAGTAAATTTTGCGGCGGAAACGCATGTGGATCGCTCCATCACTGACCCGGGTGTATTTGTCCGCACAAATGTAATGGGAACCCAGGCACTCCTCGATGCATCAAGGAAATATGGGGTGGTGCGTTACCATCAGGTTTCGACGGATGAGGTGTACGGCGACCTGCCGCTTGAGCGCAAGGATCTGTTTTTTACGGAGGAAACCCCACTGCACACTTCAAGTCCGTACTCGGCGAGCAAGGCGGGTTCCGACCTGCTTGTTCTTTCGTATTTCCGCACATTCGGGCTGCCGGTAACAATATCGCGCTGTTCCAACAATTATGGCGCATATCAGTTCCCGGAAAAAATGATTCCGCTTATGTTTACCAGGGCATTTAACGATGAGACGCTCCCTGTTTATGGAACCGGGGAAAATGTGCGTGACTGGCTGCATGTAAAGGATCACTGCGCTGCGATTGACCTGATTTTGAGGAAGGGCAGGGAAGGGGAAGTTTACAATATCGGCGGGCATAATGAAAAGACAAACCTCGAGGTAATCCACCTGATATTAAAAGAACTTAATAAGCCTGAGAGCCTGATCCGCTTTGTGGAAGACCGCAAGGGGCATGATCTGCGCTATGCGATTGACCCGGCAAAGATTGAGCGGGAACTTGGCTGGAAGCCGGAATACACGTTTGAAACGGGTATCCGCCAGACGATTGCCTGGTATATGGAGCACAGGGACTGGTGGCAGCATATCCTTTCGGGGGACTACCAGAACTATTTTAAGAAGATGTACAAAATCTGAAGACAGGTAGTTTATTGCGGGGAGGATAAGGATTATGGGGAATATAAAAGTGACCGGGTGCGGGATTGAAGGGCTGTATGTAATTGAACCGGAAGTCCGCGAGGATGAGAGGGGATATTTTACAGAAACTTACAATTTTAGGGATATGAAAGAAAAAGGGCTGGATATGGTATTTGTGCAGGACAACCAGTCAAAATCTAAAAGGGGTGTGCTGCGCGGGCTGCATTTCCAGATTGAGCACCCGCAGGGAAAACTGGTTCGTGTGATCCGGGGGCGCGTGTTCGACGTAGCTGTCGATCTGCGCCCGGGGTCTGTGACATATGGGAAATGGCATGGGGTCGAACTCTCCGAGGAAAACAAAAAGCAGTTTTATGTGCCGGAGGGTTTTGCACACGGATTCCTGGTTCTCTCGGAAGAAGCGGAGTTTTGTTATAAATGCACGGATTTTTATCATCCGGGCGATGAGGGCGGGATAGCCTGGAACGATAGTGCCATCGGTATCGAGTGGCCGATTGAGGAGGGTATGGAGATTATCCTGTCCGAGAGGGATAAACAGTGGAAGGGGCTAAATGGCAATTAGCGGAATCCGCATTTCCTCTTCGGTAAGCCCTGCGTGCGTGCCGATATTGCGGGCTGCCTTTTCTGCGGTTCGGTACAGGGAAAAGCGGTCTGTGGAAATTGCAAGGTAATCGCCAAGCATTTTCTGTAGTCGGCTGCCGCTGACCGCGGGTCCAAAAAGACCGCTTGAGATTACTTCGGATTTGGTCATCAGCTTAAAATGGCTGCCGAAATGGGAATGGAAAATATTTACAAATCTTTCTTCGGCTTCTGGCTTTACGGAGAACCCTGCCGCGCGCGCCTCGATAAACGGGGGCAGCAAAAGGCATTCCATAAGATCGGGGTAGTCGGTTAATATAAGGTTGGTTGAATTCATATGCCCATGGTCGGCGGTGATAAATAAAAGCGTGTCCGTACCGGCAAGTTTTTTGCACATTGCTTCAACTTCCTGTTCTATATTCATTAAGACGGAGCGGGAATCTTCGGAATAGCAGCCGGTTGTGTGCATGGTATTATCGGGTTCGTCCCAGTAGGCGTAGATATATTTGCGGCTCTTTATGGCGCAAAGTTCCTGTATGCGCGCGCAGACGGCGGAGAAGGTTTTTGGGTATGGTGCGGCATAGGGCATGGAGATATATGCCCCTGCACCCGTATCAAGGATTCTTTCTGTGACTGTCCTGTAAGGGCAGTAGGTTTTTGCGACATGGAAGTCCTTTATCGGCTCCCCGGTTTCTGCGTCGCGGTTTAGTAATACGGTAACGGTGCGCCCGATCTCGGAAAAATAACAGTTCCAGCCGAGCCAGCCGTGTTCCGACGGGCAGAGCGCGCTGTCGAGGGATGTAGTGGCGGCGGCCGTGGTGGATGGGAAAACGGAGCTGTAGGTGGTGATGAGATGGCGGCGGAAGAATCCGTCTGCATCAAGATTGTGTTCCAGGACGTTTTGTCCCAATGCATCTAGTAGCAGTACGACTATATTTGTATAGTGCTTTTTTGAAAGAAGGCGGTCGGCAGCGGGAAGTGTTGGATGTTCTGGGCGCTCTGCACCGAATTCTTTAAGGATTGAGCAGGCGAGGTTGACCGTGCAGTTGTTGTAATCTGGCAGACAGATGGACATGAAAAATCCCCCTTCATTATAATATGGTTAAATAAAAATGTTCTGCTTAATATTTTAAAATAAAAATCTGTTGAAATCAAGTGATATTTTTTATGTTGCTGGAAAGTAAAAAAATTTTGGTTGCGCTTTGGATTTATTTGCAGTATAATTAATTCTTCATAAGCAGCCATGGACAGATATAAAACAGGAACTGTCGCGAAGGAAGTTTCGGGTGGTTCCTGTTTTTTATGTGTTGGCATATTGCGAGCAAGGTGATTGTTGCCGGGGCGGGAATATGCGGAGGGCGTTTTAGTCTGTGCCGCCCGCTTTCTTTTAGAGAAGCTGCAAAAAGGAAAGGAATATACGATTTTATGAGATTTGACGAGTTGGATTTACATGGTTCGCTGCTGCGCGCCGTGACAGAAATGGGATTTGAGGAGATGACACCGATCCAGGCGCAAGCCATCCCGGTGGTGCTTTCCGGGAAGGATATTATCGGGCAGGCTCAGACCGGCACGGGAAAAACTGCGGCGTTTGGGCTGCCGGTTTTGCAGAATATTGACCCTAAGAAAAAGACATTGCAGGCAGTGATTCTCTGTCCGACAAGGGAGCTGGCGATCCAGGTGTCCGAGGAAATGCACAAATTTGCGAAATTCCTGCACGGGATCAAGATTGTGCCGATCTATGGCGGACAGGAGATAGTGCGCCAGATTAAGGCGCTCAAGGCGGGGACACAGATTGTAATTGGTACGCCGGGGCGTGTGATGGATCATATGCGCCGGAAGACCGTGAAGTTTGACGATGTGAAGATTGTGGCGCTTGATGAGGCGGACGAGATGCTTAACATGGGATTCCGCGAGGATATAGAAACCATCCTGCGCGATGTTCCAGACAAGCGTCAGACCCTGCTGTTTTCTGCGACAATGCCGCAGCCCATTATGGAGATTGCGAGGACTTACCAGCATGATGCAACCCATATCCGCGTGGTGAAGAAGGAGTTAACCGTCCCTAAGATTGAACAGTACTATTACGAGGTGCGCCCGAAGGCAAAACTTGACGCGCTGACCAGGCTCCTCGATATGTATGCGCCTAAGCTGTCCCTGATATTTTGTAATACGAAGCGCCAGGTGGACGAGCTGGTTGCCGCGCTTAAAGCGCGCGGATATTTTGCGGAGGGCTTGCACGGGGATTTGAAGCAGCAGCAGCGCGACCGCGTGATGAATTCGTTCCGCAATGGCAAGACAGATATTCTTGTTGCGACAGATGTGGCGGCACGCGGGATTGATGTGGATGATGTGGAAGCAGTGTTCAACTATGATGTGCCGCAGGATGATGAGTACTATGTGCACCGCATCGGCCGTACCGGGCGGGCGGGGCGCACGGGGCGAGCTTTTACGCTGGTGGTAGGGCGCGAAGTCTACAAGCTGCGCGATATTATGCGCTATTGCCGTACAAAAATCAAGCTTCAGCCGGTGCCTTCGCTCGGCGATGTTATGTCGGTGAAGGCTGAAAAAATTCTTGACCAGGTTCAGGAGGTTATCGAAAATGAGGATCTCTCAAGAATGAAGGAACTGGTTGAGGGGCGCGTGAACGAAGCGGAATACACGACAATCGAGATGGCGGCGGCGTTTTTAAAGATTGCCATGGGTGAGGGTGTGGACTCCGAGGAGTTAAAGCGCGAGTATGAGGAGTTTGGCGATACGGGTGCCGAGGAGGGCATGGTTCGCCTTTTTATCAATCTTGGCAAAAAGAACAATATCCGTCCGGGCGATATCCTGGGTGCAATTGCGGGTGAAACCGGGATGCCGGGAAAATTGATCGGGAGCATTGATATGTTTGACAAATACACGTTTGTTGAGGTGCCGCGCGAGTATGCCGCGGAGGTTTTGGAGGGTATGAAAAATGTAAAGATCCGCGGGAAAGCGGTGAACATTGAGCCGGCGAATAAACGCTAGGGAACATAAAAACACACCGGGAATATTTTCCGGTGTGTTTTTGTGTTCCCGGTTGGATGCCCTTTACTCAAAGACAACATTGTAGTCCATCAGTTCAATTTTTACGACAATATATGGATGTGTAGCGTTCTGTGTGACCAGTTCGTCCTTGCCGGGTCCTAGGAGTGTGTTTTTTATGTAGATTGCGTTGCTGCCAAGGAAAAGTTCCTCGACCGTAATACTGTAGCCGCTGGTCATCTGTGTGCCGAAGCCCTGGCAGATGTAGTAGGCATCCTCGCTTTTGTAGGTCAGGCAGAAAGCATTCTTTTTCTTTTTGTTAATCAGCGTGAGAAGTTCTTCCGGCACATCCGCTTCCTCGACAACCGTGTAGTCCAGATCCTTCACTTTGGTAGTCCCATCTTCTTTTTTGCCGCAGCCCGCGACAGCCAGCAGACAGAAAATGCAGCCAAGGCATAAAACAATCCGTCGGAATATTGTCCGCATAGTCCTTCTTTCCTGCGCATGCGCAATGTATGCATTTAGTGAAGTATATGCCTTATGGGGCGGTGGTATGTGTGAAATTTAACTTATCCGGTGTTTTATACTTTTGAAACAGCAATATTGGAAAAGATAAAACAAAAACTATGATATATAATATAACTACCGTACGGAAAAATGAAAGGAGGAGTGCATGGATGATTTTATAAGTAATGCCGAAAAATTTATTGCCGGGCATTTGCAGGACGGATTTACCCTTGATGAAATTGCGCATTTCTGCGGCTATTCGCCCTTCCATTTTACGCGCAAATTCAAGAAGGCGGTTAATAAAACTGTTATGGAGTATGTCCGTGAAAAGCGGGTTTTTGCAGCTTCCGAAATGATAAAGAACGGTTTTAGTATATGTAATTCGGCAATGGAGTATGGATTTGAAACGCACGCGGGATTTACAAAAGCGTTCAATACCGTTTTTGGATGCTGCCCCAGAGATTATGCCGCACACTGCTGCGGTAACTATTGGAGAGGATATGATAATATGGGCGATTCTAAGGTTACAATAAGACCTGTTGCACTTGATGATGTAAATGACTTGTGGGAAAATGTGTACAGTGCAATGACTCCGAAGCAAATTACTGAGGTCAAAATTATTCCCATGATCGAACGGGAGAAAAATAAAGCAGGCATCGAGCTTGCGGCGGAGGTTGACGGAACCGTCGTTATGACGCTGCCTATGGTAAAGCCGTTTTGGATACCTATCGGATTCTTGTTTGATAACAATTATGTTATAACAGGTGACTGTCGGGACGAGCTGATGAAAAAACTGCTTGCCGAAATGAAATGCAGATGTAGGGAAATGGGCATCTCAACGCTTATCTCTCCCCAAAAGGTGGGAGATAAAAGTGCCAGAGCGTTTATTGAATTGGGTTTTAAAGAGGCATGGACTTCCGATGGATGGACATATTTGGCAATGTCAGTATAATATATATGCCTTTGTGTCAGGTGGGGTGAAAGCTCCATCTGACAAGCTTGTGATAGCAATGTAGGGATATAAGGAAGTTGTGGAGCGGAATCTGAAATTCCTCTGACTGTGCCATTTGGCATCAGTTTCTTTTTATGTCTATTTTCTTCATTTTGAAAAATCTTTGGTATTATGCCGTGCAATGGGGATAAAAAAATTTCTCACAAGTCGAGCATACATCCGGCAAGTACTGTTTTCCCAGTCAATGACAAATTATTCCCCGATATTTGGGTACCTATAGCCAGGTATGGAATATTTTGGAAAGTACAATTAAAATAGAAATGACGGTCTGAATTTTTATTCACCTATATAAATATAAAATTATAAATGGAAATATCATTACTAGAAATAGAACGAGAAAAGCGCGGCAGGAATGGCCGCGCTCTCTCGGGTAATCAAATTACCGAAGTATAATAGGGTGGGAGTAGAAAGTGTTATTCACACAATCCATTGTTATAATAACCCCTAAATGTGGCAAAATTGTGTCAGAATTATAAAATTTAAATTTATATTTTATTTTCTTGCGCTCTCAGGCAGGGTTACAAAAAATAAGCTTTGTCTGCCGCCCACGGGCTGATCTATATTTTGCGGTGCGGTATTAAAGCACAACGAAAAAAGCGCGGTAGGAATGACCGCGCTTTTTCGGGTAAATACATACCAAAGTATAATAGGGTGGGAGTAGAAAGTGTTTATTCACTATCCGAGAATCATTATATCTTTGAAATATGTCTAAAATATGTAAGAATTATTAAAAAAATATTAAAAAACGTAAGAAAATCTTAATTTGTTATTTTATGGAAATTATACGGGGTATTGGGTGGGAATGTCACTGTATGAAGGGTCAGGTTCCCACCGTATTTCGACTTGAAAGTTTTGGAATTTTTCAGGGATTTTTATGCAAAAAGGGGTTAATTTATTGCTAAAATCTGCCGATATAGAAAATACAAAATCCATTTTGGTGGGATATGTGCCATGGAGGGTGTTCCCGGGGAAAAACGGATGTTTCGATTAAAGAAAGGGAAGGTGACTACGATGAGTGTAAGCGCAGTAAATGATGTAACCAAGTATAACCAGACAAATCCGGTTGCGACAGAGCCAGCGAAGACGGACAGTGTAAAGCAGACGGAGTCCGTTCCTAAGACTGAGCCTACTAAGGAAACGGATGCTGCTGTATATGACAAGACAGATAAGACGGACAAGGTTGAGAAGCCTACTTATAAGCAGAACACCGCACTGGTTGAGAAGCTGAAAGCTGATGCGGAGGCGAGAACCGCACAGATGCGCAACCTTGTGGAAAAGATGATGATGAAGCAGGGTCAGACCATAAACGGCTCCATGGATTATCTGATGGCGCTTAAAAACGGTACTGTCAAGGTAGATCCTGCTACAAGGAAGCAAGCCCAGGAGGATATTTCCGAGGATGGTTACTGGGGTGTAAAGCAGACTTCCGACCGTCTGGTATCTTTCGCTAAGGCGCTGACTGGCGGCGACCCGTCGAAGGCTGACGAGATGATGAAGGCGATTGAGAAGGGCTTTGGCCAGGCATCGAAGGCGTGGGGCGGCGATCTGCCGGATATCTGCCAGAAGACGCTCGAGGCGACCCGTGAGAAGATGGAGGAGTGGAGAAAGAGCACTTCGACCGAGGCAGCGGAGAAGATTACCGAATAAGATTGGGGAACGGTTTTAACTACATAAAAGGAGGCAGGAAGTAAATTCCTGCCTCCTTTTATGTATGCACATGGAAAACAAATATACATCCGGCACGGGTAGGTGGAAGATAAATCTTCCCCTACTCGATTATGCACAGATCCGTGAGGGAAGGTATATGTCCCAGGCTTATTATTCCCTAGACCAGAACCTCCTTTAGCAGCAGAAGGTGCGTTCCCACTGTCAGGTTTTCCTCCGTCAGGTCATTTAGTGCAAGGATGGATTCCGAGGTGGTATGGTGTGATTTTGCGATGGACCAAAGGTCATCGTTTTCCTTTACTATATATCCCGTCATGCCGGGCAGGTCAAGAAGCGCCTCATAATCGAGCGGCTCCTCCGTCACATCGGTCAGGAACTGGGCGGTGATACGGTTGAACACAAGGCTGTTTAGCAGAACGGATGCCTTGATCTCAAGTTCATCCGAATCATTGGAAAGGACGGTGAGCTGCTCTAATTCGGGTGTGATGGTGTAGACCGTGTCCGGGGTGATATCGTGGACTTCAATTAGCTGCTGGAACGGGACGGAAGCCTTCATTGCATACATCGGGCGGCTGTCCTCCGGTGTGATATAGAAGATATCCGCCTCAATGCTGCCCTCCGCCATCAGTCCGTCCTCGGAAGGGTAGGTATTGTCAATATGTATGGTTCCGCTCCCATGGCAGATTTGCAGGATTTTTGGTGCCGTGTCGCTGATCCTGATTCGGTCGTTGATACGTACTTTGTTGGCATTGTGCAGAAGCAGGTTTTCGTATACGACAGGGCGGTAGATTGGTGTGAGGGAAGCGAATGGGGAATACACATCCTGGATTACATTGAAAGTGGCATCCTCGTAGATTTTGATCTGTATTTCAATCAGCATGTCAAGGCTGACTATACGGGGTTCGCCGTCGCCGTCCTGTTTTACCTCAAAAGTTTTATCTGTTAGAATCAGATTGATATCGGGTGTCATAGTTTCGCTGCATCCGTTGCAGTCAATGGTGGCGTGGAACGGAAGTTCACTCTCATAGTATTCCGCGGCAGCTTCCCCGTCCTCGGCGGAATAGAGAAGGAAAACAACGGCATCCCCCTTGATGGTGAACTGGTCTTTTAACAGGCGGATATCAACATTTTTCAGGGAGATACTGCGGTAGAGCAGTTCATGTATGCTGCTTTTTGATGAGGGCAGCGTGATTTCATCGCGAAGTCTATAGGAATCCTTTTTGCAGGCGGCAAGCCCGGTAAGCTGCAAAGGAAGAGTGCGCGTGCAGATCGGGATATTATTCTCGATGGCGGTGCAGGCCGGCTCATCATATATTTCCTCCGCCGTCACACTCAGGGAGAGCAGTGATTTGATGCTGACCTTGCGGGAATTGATAAGGTTGGCACTCAGGTCTTCAAGCGTGGAACGCAGCGTCGTATTTTCTGTGCTGCATTCCGCCTCTAGATGGATTGTTTCGTCAATCGGAAGCTTCCCATTTAATGTGTGGATGCGGCTGTCCTCCTCCGCGCTTAAATAAAGCAGGCAGTACGAGAGGAAACCCTTCAGGTAGAGCTTTCCGGAAAGGATTTTTTGTTCCTCCCAGGTAGTTTCGCCTGAGATCTTCATAATGGCGGCAATGTCCGGTTTGGTGTCCGGCACATTGATATCGTCATTTAAGTTTAGCTGTAAGCTGCTCTTGCATTTCAGCTTGTTCATATGAATGTTCTTTTTTATCAGCTCCAAGAAAAATCCCTCCTCAATATACGCGAAAATATAGTTTCACGGTAATTTATATGAGGAGGGGAGCAATTTTATGCATCCGTTCTATATGAAATTTTTTACTATTTATTCCAGAAATTGGTAAGATAAGTCTGTTTCCCAAATTCACCGACCTTAAACCGGTAGAAAGCATGTTCCGCCTTTGGGCGGTCGGAAAACAGCCCGAATACGGTCGGACCGCTCCCGCTCATAAGTGCGCCGAGTGCCCCCGCTTCAAGAAGTTCAGCCTTGATTGCGGCAATCTCCGGGTGCAGTGGGATGGTTACGGATTCTAATGTATTGCCCAGATTTGCGGCAATCAAAGCCAGGTTTTTGTTATTCAGGGCGCTGAGCAGGGCATCGATATCGGGGTGCGGCGCGTCGGAAAGATTGAGATGTTCATAGACGTACCGCGTCGAAACCGAAACAGGAGGCTTTACAACCAGGCAGTAAGCCGGAGGAGGTGCGGGCAGCGGGGTTAGGCGCTCTCCGATGCCTTCGGAGAGCGCGGTTCCCTGCATCAGACAGTACGGGACATCCGCCCCCAGCCGGATACCGAGCTGTTTAAGTTCCTCTAAGGAAAGCCCGGTATGGTAGA
>ERZ808051.2039-NODE-2039-length-11226-cov-10.476724_pt1 | contig 11226 bp, 10 predicted proteins | sample MGYA00380199_ERZ808051 | MGnify/ENA primary metagenome ERZ808051 (study PRJEB31490, sample SAMN06133391) | mouse gut metagenome | isolation source: J11 | host: mice | place: China: Chengdu | collected 2015-05 ...
GATGCGCAATGGTGAAATTACGCATCTGCCGTTTCTTTGCTGTGGGAATAAAAACCAAAGTTTTTTATCTACACCCCTGTAGCAGTTTTTGCTTGCAAATACAGGAAAAAGGTGCTATACTACTGTAGATGTCATTAATAAAGGATAAGATAAAGAGTGGACTTGCGAGTCCACTCTTTTATGTGAAACGGCAGTTTCGGAGGCAGACAGCCGTTCGGAGAATAAGCAGGATCATAATAAGGAAGAAGACGATCAGGAGGAATACATGTCAAAGAAAGAAACCTACGAGGCAAAAACCGAGCAGCTTCTGACGCCGATCGCTGAGCGTTTCGGCGTGGAGATCTACGATGTGGAGTATGTCAGGGAAGGCAGCGACTGGTATCTGCGGGCCTATATTGATAAGCCGGAAGGGGTCAACATCACGGACTGTGAGAATGTCAGCCGGGCGCTGTCGGATGTGCTGGATGAAGAAGATTTTATTGCGGATGCCTATATTCTGGAGGTCAGCAGTCCGGGACTCGGCAGGACGCTTAAGAAGGATCGTCATCTGGAGAAGAGCTTGGGAGCGGAAGTCGAGTTGAAGACTTATAAGCCGGTCGATAAGCAGAAGGAGTTCTCCGGGATTTTGAAAGCATTCGACAAAGAGACGATCACGATAGAGACGGAAGGAAGCGGGCACGTGTTTCAGCGTTCCGAGGTGGCGCTGATCAGACTGGCGTTTCATTTTTAAGAGACGGTCAAAGGGCGTGACGAAGAGGCAGGAAGCCGTATTGCCGCGGCCATCTGTGCTGCGGCCGACAGGGAGACAGATTGAGAACATAAGGAATTGAGAGAGATCAACAGACATAGGAGGATAATGGAAAATGAATAAGGAGTTAATGGAGGCGCTGGACATTCTGGAGAAAGAGAAGGATATCCCGAAAGAGACACTTTTCGATGCGATCGAGAATTCTCTGATCACGGCCTGCAAGAACCACTTCGGCAAGGCGGACAATGTGAAGGTGGAGATCGACAAGGAGACCTGCGATTTCCTCTGCTATGCCGAGAAGGAGGTCGTGGAGGAAGTGGAGGACGATGTGCTCCAGATCTCACTGGAGGATGCGCGGGAGCTCTCCCACAAGGCACAGCTGGGCGACATGCTGCATGTGGAGATCAAGTCCAAAGAGTTCGGGCGCATCGCGACACAGAATGCGAAGAACGTGATCCTGCAGAAGATACGTGAGGAAGAGAGAAGCGTCATCTACAATCAGTATTATGAGAAAGAAAAGGATGTGGTGACGGGAATCGTACAGCGCCACATCGGCAGGAACATTTCCATTAATCTGGGTAAGGCGGATGCGATCCTCAATGAGAGCGAGCAGGTCAAAGGGGAGAATTTCAGACCCACGGAGAGAATTAAGGTATATATCCTGGAAGTGAAGAATACACCTAAAGGACCGAGGATTCTTGTAAGTCGTACCCATCCGGAGCTGGTCAAGAGGCTGTTTGAGGCGGAGGTGACGGAGATCAAGGACGGCACGGTGGAGATCATGAGCATCGCCAGGGAGGCGGGCAGCAGGACGAAGCTGGCAGTCCGCTCCATCAATCCGAATGTGGACGCGGTAGGCGCCTGTGTGGGGATCAACGGCGCCAGAGTCAATTCCATCGTGGATGAGCTGCGGGGGGAGAAGATCGATATCGTCAACTGGGATGAGAACCCCGGCAATCTGATCCAGAACGCGCTGTCTCCGGCCAAGATCGTGGCGGTATTTGCGGACCCGGATGAGAAGACGGCCAAAGTCGTGGTGCCGGACTATCAGCTGTCTCTGGCGATCGGTAAGGAGGGGCAGAATGCCAGACTGGCGGCCAGACTGACAGGTTATAAGATCGACATTAAGAGCGAGACGCAGGCGAAGGATGCGGTAGGCTTCCGGTATGAAGACTATGTCTATGACGATGAGGAGTACGAAGACGAGTCCTATGACGGCGAAGAGAGCTTTGAGGAAGACTACGACGGTGACGACTTGTACGATGAGACCGAAGAAGGAACGTATGAGGCGGACGCTTATGAAGGATCCGATGAGGACGCCGGCGAAGACGAGAGCTTCGAAGAGGAAACATACGGGGACGAAATTTACGGGGACGACGAAGAAGACGTGGATGAGGAGTCCGGAGAGGAGCCGGAGGAGATGTAGAAGGCCGGTGAGAGTCCGGATAGGATTCGGGAGGATAGAAAAGCCGGTGACGGCATAAGACAATAGAGAGGATACGGTGATGGCGAAGAAGATTCCCATGCGGCAGTGTGTGGGCTGCGGCGAGATGAAGAATAAGAAAGATTTGATGCGTGTCTTGAAAACAGCGGAAGACTCTATTGTGCTGGATATGACCGGCAGGAAGAACGGCAGGGGCGCTTATCTGTGTATGGATAAGGAATGCCTGGCGAAGGCGCGGAAGAATAAAGGGCTGGAGCGTTCCTTTAAGATGAGCATCCCGAAGGAAGTTTATGAGAATCTGGAAAAGGAGTTTGAGGAGGGAGAACATGCAGGGCAGACCGAATAAAGATCGGGTGTTATCTATGCTTGGGCTGGCCACCCGCTCCAGAAATGTTGTCAGTGGCGGATTTGCGACAGAGGAAGCAGTTAAGAACGGAAAAGCATATCTGGTTATCATAGCGGAGAATGCTTCGGATAACACCAGAAAAAAATATAGTAATATGTGTGAATTCTATAAGGTGCCATACTGGTATTACAGTGAGAAGGAGATACTGGGGCACGCGATCGGCAAGGAAGAGCGTTCCTGTCTTGCTGTGACTGATGCGGGATTTGCAGATTCGATACGGAAGCATTTGGTAGATTCGAAATAGTTGGAGGTAGTGAGCATGGCGAAAATGAAAGTACATGAGCTGGCAAAAGAGCTGGAAAGGCAGAGTAAGGAGCTGGTGGCTTTTTTGCAGGATAAAGGATATGAAGTGAAAGCGGCGCAGAGCTCTGTCGAGGAGGAGGCGATCGCGCTGGTACGCAGACATTTCGGCGGCGGTGAGGCGCAGGGTGCAGTCAGCGGAACGGCGGCCGGTGCGGCAGAAGACAGCAGGGTGAAAGCTGCGGAAGCGAAGCCGGAGCAGACAGCAGTCAAAGAAACAGAGAAGGCGGAGCAGACGGCAGTTAAAGAAACTGAGAAGGCCGGCACGACAGTGAAAGCAGACGCGGCAGTATCCACAGAGGACGGAAAGAAGGCAGCGGCGGCCGGGAACGATGCGAAGGCGGAAGGCGGAAAGGCCGACGGGAAGGGACAGCCGAGACCGAATGGCGAGAACAGAAAGCCGGAGGCCGGCAGAGGGGAAGCGCCCAAGAAGAAAAAGATCATCTTCGTGAGCAACCCTCAGCATTCCAAGATGCAGGGCGGACAGGGGCAGCGTCAGTCACAGGGTCAGGGCCAGCGCCAGGCGCAGGGCGGCGGCAGTGGCAACGGCGCCCGCAGGAACAACAATGACAGAGACCGGGACAGGAGAGTGTCAGGCAACGGCGGCCGTCCGGTTCAGGTGCAGAATGCGCCGCACAAGATCATCAGACCGACCCAGAAGCCGATTCCTGTTACGGCGGAGCCTTATGAAGTGCGTCAGAGGCAGCAGCAGGAGCGCAGACTGGAACAGCGCCAGCAGGAGAAGAGAGAGCGTGAACGGGAGAGAGAACTTGAAAGAGAACGGGAAAGAGAGCGTGAACGCGAGAAAGAGCGGGAGCGCGAGAAGGCAAGTGCAAACGCGAACGCAGGCGCCGCACAGACTGCCAGAGGGCCGCAGGAGCAAAGACGGTCCAGAGACGGAGAAGGCCGGGATAACCGGGATAATCGTAGACCTGGCGGACAGGGCAGGCCGCCTTATAACAACAATCAGGGGGATCGCAAAAGCGGTGGCCCTGGTGCAGGCCCTAACAGGAGCGGCGGCGGTTTTGACCGCTCTGGAAGAGGCAATGGCGGACAGGACAATCGATTTAAGAAAAATAACGGTCAGAAGAGCTTTATGCCTGAAACCTCTGCCAAGGATGCGGAGAAGCACAGAGAGGAAGAGAAGCGCAGGGTAAATCAGGACAGAGACAAACGCTCGAAGAAGGACCTGATCTATGAAGAGGACGACGCAGCGGTAAAGAACCGCAATAAGGCAGGCCGTTTCATCAAGCCGGAGAAGAAGGCAGAAGATAAGGTAGAAGAACAGATCAAAGTGATCACGGTTCCCGACTCACTGACCATCAAAGAGCTGGCGGATAAGATGAAGATCCAGCCTTCGGTGATCATCAAGAAACTTTTCCTGCAGGGACAGATCGTGACCCTGAATTCCGAGGTCAGCTACGAGGATGCGGAGAATATCGCGATCGAGTATGAGATCATCTGCGAGAAGGAAGTCAAGGTAGACGTGATCGAGGAACTGCTCAGAGAGGACGAAGAAGACGAGAGCGCGATGGTCAGCAGACCGCCCGTTATCTGTGTTATGGGTCATGTGGACCATGGTAAGACATCCCTGCTGGATGCGATCCGTAAGACCAATGTGACGGATAAGGAGGCAGGCGGTATCACGCAGGCTATCGGCGCCTATACCGTGACGGTGAACGGACAGAGCATCACCTTCCTGGATACGCCGGGCCATGAGGCATTTACGGCAATGCGTATGCGCGGCGCCAACTCTACCGATATCGCGGTGCTAGTTGTGGCTGCGGACGACGGCGTTATGCCCCAGACGGTGGAGGCTATCAACCACGCCAAGGCGGCGGGGATTGAGATCATCGTTGCCGTCAACAAGATTGATAAGCCCAATGCGAACATTGACCGGGTGAAACAGGAGATGACGGAATTTGAACTGATCCCGGTAGACTGGGGCGGATCCACGGAGTTTGTTCCGGTATCGGCCAAGTCCGGAGAAGGACTCGAGAACCTGCTGGAGACGATCCTTCTGACAGCGGAGATCCTGGAGCTGAAGGCGAATCCCGACAGGAATGCGAGAGGTCTGGTGATCGAGGCCGAGCTTGATAAAGGCCGCGGTCCTGTGGCGACGGTGCTCGTACAGAAGGGTACGCTGCATGTGGGAGACTTTATTTCCGCCGGATCGAGCCACGGCAAAGTAAGAGCGATGATCGACGATAAGGGCAGAAGAGTAAAAGAGGCGAAGCCTTCCACACCGGTGGAGATTCTCGGTCTGTCCGATGTACCGAGCGCAGGCGAGGTATTGATCGTGCACGAAAATGACAAGAGCGCGAAATCTTATGCGGAGACTTATATGGCGCAGCATAAAGAAGAGATGCTTGCAGATACTAAGACAAGAATGTCCCTGGACGATCTGTTCAACCAGATTCAGGAAGGTAATCTGAAAGAACTGAACCTGATCGTTAAGGCGGATGTTCAGGGTAGTGTGGAGGCAGTGAAGCAGAGCCTGATGAAACTGTCCAACGAGGAAGTTGTGGTGAAATGTATTCACGGCGGCGTAGGTGCCATCAATGAGTCCGATGTGTCTCTGGCTTCCGCGTCATCGGCTATCATCATCGGTTTCAATGTGCGTCCGGATACCACGGCCAAGGCTGTGGCAGAGCGCGAGGGCGTGGACGTGAGACTGTACAAGGTCATCTATCAGGCGATCGAGGATATCGAGGCAGCCATGAAGGGTATGCTGGATCCGATCTTCGAGGAGAAGGTGATCGGTCATGCGGAAGTACGTCAGATCTTCAAGGCATCTGCGATCGGCAATATCGCCGGTTCTTATGTACTGGACGGCGAATTCCAGAGAGGCGCAAAGATCCGTATCACAAGAGAAGGCGAGCAGATCTACGAAGGTGCCCTGGCTTCCTTAAAGCGTTTCAAGGACGATGTGAAGGAAGTCAAAGCCGGATTCGAGTGCGGCCTTGTGTTTGACGGCTTCGACAAGATGCAGGAGCTGGATATCGTAGAAGCATATATTATGGTGGAAGTGCCCCGCTGACCGGCAGAACGGTACTGACAGGCCGGCGAAGGCCTGTACAGTGGGGAGGACATCTCACCGGAAGTGGTAACGATGTATAGAAAGGAGTCTGGCATATGCGTAAGAACAGTGTGAAAAATACCAGGATCAACGGAGAAGTGCAGCGCGTGCTGGCGGAAGTCATCAGGAGTGAGATCAAGGATCCGAGGATCGCCCCGATGACTTCGGTGGTGGCCGTGGAGGTAGCACCGGACTTGAAGACCTGTAAGGCATGGATCAGTGTGCTGGGAGATGAAAACGCGCAGGCAGATACGTTGGCCGGGCTTACAAGTGCGGAAGGGTATATCCGCAGTCGTCTGGCCAGAACGATCAATCTGCGCAACACGCCGCAGGTGACTTTTATCATGGATCAGTCCATTGCCTACGGGGTGGATATGTCCAGGAAGATAGATGAAGTGATCAGCAGGGAGAGCAGTGACGCCGAAGAGCGCGCAGAAGACGTAGAACTACGGTGATCCTGTCGGATCCCGGGGCAGGCGAAAGGAAGAGATATAAATGATTAGAATAACAGAGGAAGTAAGAAATGCAGGATCGATAGCGGTCAGCGGACATATCAGGCCGGATGGAGATTGTGTCGGCTCGGTTATGGGATTGTATCTTTACTTGAAAAAGGAACTGCCGGAGGCAGAAATTGATGTGTATCTGGAGAAACCGGCGGAGATATTTGACTGCATCAGCCATATTGAAGATATTAAATCAGAATTTAATAATGTAGATACTGGTAAAATATATGATGTTTTTATTGTGCTGGACTGTGCGGACGACCGGTTGGGAGAGGTACGTGCTCTCTATGAGAAGGCGCGTAAGAAGATCAATATCGACCACCATATCAGCAATCCGGGCTGCGGGGATGTAAGGATCGTTGAGCCGGAGAGAAGCTCAACGGCGGAACTTCTGTACGATCTGATGGATCCGGCAGTGGTGGATGAAGAGATTGCCAGGGCGCTCTATATCGGTATTATCCACGATACGGGCGTGCTGCGCTATTCCAATACAGCGCCGCATACGCTGCAGGTGGTGTCGGAATTAATTAAATTTGGATTCGATTTTTCAAAAATCATTGATGACACCTTCTATGAGAAGACTTATGTGCAGACACAGATTATGGGAAGGGCGATTCTGGAGAGTGTCCGGTTCATGCATGACAAGTGTATTGTCAGTATGGTATCCAGACGGATGATGGATTTCTATCAGGTGACGCCGCAGGATCTGGACGGGATCGTGAACCAGCTGCTGGCAGTGAAAGGTGTGGAATGCGCCATCTTCATGTACGAGATACGGACACTGGAATATAAGATCAGCATGCGTTCCAAAGGCCGTGTCGATGTGGCAGGCGTGGCGATGCGGTTCGGCGGCGGCGGACATGTCCGGGCGGCCGGATGCACGATGAACGGTACATATCATGATAATATCAACAATCTGGCCATCGGTATCGCAGAGCAGCTGAATATAGAATAGCAGATGTTATTAAAGAAGGAGATTTGAAGGTACGGAATCTGGTATGTATAACGGAATCATGAACGTATATAAGGAGGCGGGCTACACATCCCATGATGTAGTGGCCAGACTCCGTGGAATCTGTAAAATGAAAAAGATCGGGCATACAGGAACACTCGACCCGGATGCGGTCGGCGTGCTTCCTGTATGTTTGGGTTCGGGCACAAAACTCTGTGATATGCTGACGGACTGGGACAAGGAATATATCGCTGTCCTGCGTCTGGGTGTGACTACCGATACCCAGGATATGAGCGGCCGCATCTTAAGGCAGTGTCCGGCGGGAGAGGCACAGCGTCTGGACCCGGAAGCGGTAAAGGCCGCTGTCCTTGGCTTCGTGGGAGACTATGACCAGATTCCGCCCATGTACTCGGCCCTGAAAGTGAACGGCAGGAAGCTGTATGAGCTGGCAAGGGAAGGACGGGAAGTCGAGCGCAGGGCGAGGCGGGTACAGATCAGGGAGATCGAGATCTTTGCGCTGGAGCTGCCGCTTGTGCGGATGCGGGTCGTCTGCTCCAAAGGAACATACATCAGAACTCTCTGTCATGATATCGGGGAGCAGCTGGGGTGCGGCGGCGCCATGGAATCACTGACGCGCAGCCGGGTGGGCATCTTTGGGATCGAAGAGGCGCTGACACTGGAGCAGCTGGAAAACCTGCGGGATGAAGATAAAATATCTGACGTTATTATAAAGCCGGACGCCGTGTTCGAGAAAGACCGGGCAGTGACAGTGACACCGGCCGGACAGCGGATGGCGGAGAACGGCAATGTTCTCACGATGGACCAGCTGGAGCGGCAGGCCGGGGAGACGGAGTTTGCCGATGCGCAGCAGCTGCGGGTTTATGACCGGACAGGCAGGTTTTATGGAATATACCGGTATTATAAAGAAACGGATGTTATAAAACCGGTCAGGATGTTTCTTGAGAGGTGACTATGCAGATCATAGAACAGACGACAGCGTTTGGGCTGCCTGGACGGAGCGCCGTCGCGCTCGGCAAATTCGACGGCGTACATCTGGGGCACCGGGCGCTGATTCATAAGATCATGGAGCAGAAGTGCAGAGGGCTTCTGGCCACTGTGTTTACTTTCGATATGTCGGCGGCGGCCTTTTTCGGCGGGGAGGAGAAGGAACTGACTACCCGGGAAGAGAAACGGCGTATTTTCCGGCAGATGGGGGTGGATGTGCTGATCGAATTTCCCCTGAATCCGGAGACGGCAGCCACTGAGCCGGAGGAGTTCGTGCGCCGGTATCTGGCAGGGCAGATGCAGGCGGCTTATCTTTGCGCCGGCCCGGATCTGTCCTTTGGCAAAAAGGGAGCGGGTGACTACGCCCTTCTTGCCCGCCATGCGGCCGAGTACGGCTATCAGGTGGAACTGATCGACAAGGTGATGGTGGACGGAGAGGAAGTCAGCTCCACCAGAGTGCGGGAAGCCGTCCGCAGAGGAGAAATGGAAGCGGCTGCCCGTATGCTGGGTGTACCCTACAGTGTGACGGGCAATGTGGAGCACGGTATGCGGCTGGGACGTACCCTGGGGATGCCCACGGCCAATCTGCTGCCGGAAGCGGACAAGCTGCTGCCGCCAAACGGAGTCTACTATGCGAGAGTCGCCGTAGACGGCGTGGACTATAAGGGCATCTCCAACGTAGGCTGCAAGCCCACGGTAAGTGACAGACAGATGATGGGTGTGGAGACTTATCTGTATGACTTTGACGGAGATCTCTACGGCAGGGATATCAGCGTGCAGCTGCTGGCCTTCCGCCGCCCGGAGATGAAATTCGACGGGGTGGAGGGGTTGAAGGCGCAGCTTGATAAGGACATTGTGGCCGGCGCGGCCTGGGGGGGATGAAAGGTTGGCACCTGCGTCGCAGGAGAATAGACAAATTACTTGAAACATAATGAAGAAACGGCAAAGCAGTGGCAGAATCATGTATCAATACAGGACGACGCCGCTGTTTTTGCAATATAGCGCTATGGGATGTATAACTAATATAGAAAGAGTTCAGGATAATATGGATAAGAAATTCAGTGTGCGTGAATTGAGAAAGACAATTACAGTCAAAAGCCTGTCGCTTTTGATTCTTCTGAGTACGGCCATACTGGTGGGAATAGAGTTTATCAATTTCTTTTATATGAGTATTTATGAAAAGGCAACTATGGAGAATTACCGAAGTTCTCTGGAAATGTACTGTTCCTACTGGGATAATAAATTTGATATGATCAACAGTGCTCTGTTCACTTACACCGGTGCCGGTAATGACGACAGCCTTTTCTGGAATGTCTGCTTTTCACAGGATGAACTGACTTTTCAGACAGGTAAGACAACACTGGTCAGGCGGATGTCGGAACTGGCCAGGAACTATGAGAGTGAGATACTTGTTTTTGTTTATATTCCAGAGCGAAATGTGTTCCTGAAATCAACGAATAATCTTGTGGGGTATCGGAGCAGGTTGGAATTGGATGAGGATATAAAGACGTATATTGAGAATGAGGGTAGATATAATTATGCAACATGGGATTACTTTCAAAGCAGTGAAGAAGATTTCTTCATCCAGGCATATAAGGTTGACGGAAGTTATATCGGAAGCCTTATAAAATGCAGTACTGTTTTGGATGGAATCGAATATGGACATGGGATCATAGATGGGATTGGATTAGCAGATGACAGTGGGGAGGTCCGTCATCTGCTGCGCGGAGAATGGAGAGCGGATGAAAAAGGAACGGAGATTTTCAGGATTCCATGGAAGTGTCTGGAACAGATGTTATGTGTGAAGGTACAACGTAAGGGAATTCTCAGTGATAAGTTATTTTTGACAATCTTGTCGCTGGCTACGATTCTGACAGGTTTTCTGCTGCTTGCCTGGAATGTGCGCTTTCAGATGAAAAATGTGCTTATGCCTTTGAACAGACTGAGAAAGATCATGGAAGATTTCAGTCATGGTGATCTGGATGTGCGTTTGAAAGAGAGTAACACAAAGAATGAGATCGGTGTACTGTACCATGCATTTAATGAAATGGCCGAACAGATCGTCAGTTTGAAAATTGATATGTACGAGGAAAAACTGGCGCGGGAAAGGACGCAGAGTAATTATCTCAGAGTGCAGATACAGCCGCATTTCTACACTAATGTATTAAATTTAATCTATGGTTTGGCACAAATGAAAAATTATCAGGCAATTCAGGAGCTTTCGATGACGACCGGTGTATATTTTCGGTATCTTCTCGGGGAGAAAGGGACTTTTGTATTGTTGCGTGAAGAACTGGAATGTGTGAGAAATTATATCCGGATTCAGCAGATCAGGTACAAAACGGGAATGGAGTTTACCATGGATATAGAAGAAGGGGTAGAGAAGCAGATGGTTTTACCCATGATTCTGCAGACATTCGCAGGGAACAGTGTGAAGCATAATATTACGCTGGTGCCTTTGCTGCGCATCGCGATCGAAATTTATACAGAAGAAGACCGGATATTCATTTATATCAGAGATAACGGGATTGGATTTGAAAAGGAGATACTGGATAAGATCAATCGCAATGAGATGCTCGGCAGGGATGGAGAGCATATTGGAATCATGAATGTAAAAGAAAGGCTCCGGCTGTTCTATGGGGAGGAGGCAAATGTTGAGATCAGCAGCGAAAAGGGCAAAACAGAGGTTAAAGTAGTTTTGCCAAAAGTCATTTCAGAGGAGGAAAAGGATGAATATTATACTGGTAGATGACGAGACGGCAATGTTGGAGATTCTGGAGCAGGTGGTG
>ERZ808051.2041-NODE-2041-length-11224-cov-3.445501_pt1 | contig 11224 bp, 15 predicted proteins | sample MGYA00380199_ERZ808051 | MGnify/ENA primary metagenome ERZ808051 (study PRJEB31490, sample SAMN06133391) | mouse gut metagenome | isolation source: J11 | host: mice | place: China: Chengdu | collected 2015-05 ...
ATCTTCAAGCTGTTTCATTTCAATCCCGCGAATGGCGGCTTCCAAATGATAAAGAATAACAACACAAGTACCCGGATATTTCTTTTTCAGCCGGAAAACCGCTTGCTTACTCCCTATCTCCGTTAATTCCTCTGCTGAATGAATACCAACTGAATGAAGTTTCTTTTCCATTGTTTTACCTAGCCCCAAAGTCGTAACTTCCGCCATATTTTCTCCTGTTTGCTCATCTCTGCTAATTGATAAATACCGACTATAGATTTGATTATATCACTTCCACGCTCCATTTTACAAGAAAATCCACTCACAAGACCTCGCATATTAAGCGCATATTACATTGCTTGTCACCCTCTAATTATAGCGTGACGTTTTCCATTTTCTATATTTTTGTGGTAAATGGAAACCGAAAATGATATAATCATATCCATAAATTTGAACGATATGAGGTAGAAGCTTATGAAAAGGAGTCGGTTATCATATGACGAGTGGAAGTGTATTCTTTCTAAGGATATATTCGGAAAAACAGTAAACTCGGAGTTGCTTAATGGCTATATTGGTCTAATGGATATTAAAGAGGTAAGCAAAATACAGACCTGGAAATTTAACGGAAAAGATATTACAGTCTGTGATAAAGGAAGAAAATGGCTATCGATTTTGCCACGGAATGATTGGTATTGTATAACAGCCATGATGGATGAAAACGAAACAGTTCTATTGTGGTATATAGACATGATAGCCAAACAAGGTGTTGATGTAGATGGAGTACCATATTTTGACGATTTATATTTAGATTTGGTAGTTTATCCAGATGGGACAATTATAGTTGATGATATGGATGAACTGGAGGAAGCACTGTCAAAGAAGGATATTACGCAAGAGCAATTTAATCTTGCAATCGATACAAGTCACAGATTGCAACGTGGGATGTTAAGTAATATTTCTTCGTTTATAGAATATACAAGAAGGTGCTGTGAAATGATTAAGAAGCTGCAAGAGTGATAACTTACTATTTATTTGTGCTACAGGATTTCAGGGGCGGCGGAAATGGCAGACCGTCCTTATATTACCGTAAACACCTGAATCCGGAGATTCAGGTGTCAAAACAAAGCTCCTCCTTATGCTCTATCAATCTCATCAGCATGCGCCCATTGATTTCAGCCAGATCAGCATACTTTTCTTTCCCGGAAAAATATGCCGTGCAGATCAACTGAATGGAAAACACAACATAAGGAACGGCCTTTCTCTCCTCTTTCGTCAGATGAACCACATCATCATATCCTTTGAGGATCTTCCTGTACAGCGGCAGCCATCTGGAGATACATTCCTTCTGGTCTGTAAAATTCTCAGTAAGAATTCCCGTGGCCGCATAGCAGGGATCGAACAGGCGGATGCCATATTCCGAAAGCTCAAAATCCGTAACCCCGGTCATACTCCCCTCTTCCACCAAAATATAGCTCAAATTCATATTCCGATGAATCACCTGCTTCGGCAGCTTCTTATACAGTTCTCCGAAATTCAGCTCATACTCTCTCTCAAAAGAAGCCGGTAACCGTAATCCTGCTCTTTTCTGTATCTCCTCAAATGCCTGGGTGCAGACAGAATCGTACAGATGATTCTCCTGACAGGTATCCTGTTCCAGTCTGCTCAGAGCCAGATGAAGCTTTCCTGTTATTTCTCCAAAACGGTATGCCGCTTCCTCGTCTCCATGGACAAAAAGCTTTCTGGAATCCAGACGGTTCCCTTTAATTGTGCGGCACAGAATACAATATACCTCCCCTTCCTGCACCATCAGCTTCCCGTCTTTCGCCGGAACCGGCTCCGAAACATGAATTTCTGACCCTTTCAACGCCTGAGAAATTTCGATATGACGCTTCAAACCTCCGGCAAGAGCGGAGGTTTTCAGTACATATTCTTCTCCGACCCGAAAATCATTTTCACTGCTTCTGCCGCTCCCTTCATAATAAATTTCACCGACAGCTTCCTGTCCCATTTCCCAATGTTCCAGAATTCCTCTGATTGCTTTCTTTGATAACATTATTTTCTCCTCCTGCTTTAGATTGATTCTATAGGGTCTGACAGGATTATGGTCTTTCAGGTAAACGGCCGGACTGCATCCGTATTCCCGGCAGAAAGCCCTGTAGAAACCGGCATAAGTATCAAAGCCATACTCCAGCGCAGTTTCCAGCATCTTTCTGCCCGCTGCAATTTCACAGACGGCATGAGCAAGCCTTCTGCGCGTCAGATACTGCCCCATGGGTATTCCGGTTACTTTTTTAAAAAGCTCGCTGTAATAAGCTTCAGAATAACCTGCTATTCTGCTCAGCTCTTTTACCTGTATTTCTGTCTTCAGATTTTGTTCCATATAATCCAGCGTAAGCTGTACTATGTCAAGATGATCCAAAACCATACTTCCCGCCTTTTATTGCAATTTCCCTTAAATATTGTTTGAAATGTATCTTCTGCAGAAGTTTCTTCTAAAGATATTTTATCACAGAGCGTCAGAAAAACATTTCCGAAATCAGGGACATCATGCTTGCTATACAGATCATGCTATATTATAATCTTTTTGTGGCAATAAAAAATCAAATCTATACAGAAAGGGATGATTAAGATGAAGAAATCAGGATATAACCAGTATAAATTAAACAGGAGGGCGACTATACTTTAACCCTCCTGCGCTATAATTGGAGGAAAAATGTATAACGAAAAGGATATAATAGCCCAATGGAATGCCGATATGTACGATTTGAACAGAACCGGTATTGATGATGTCGAATTTGCATTAACGCTCATGGGTACCACTCCAAAAAAGGGGTTGGAAATTGCCTGCGGAAGCGGGCGTTTCCTGATTCCTATGGCAAAAGCAGGACATGATGTAACCGGACTTGATTTTGATGTGTATATGTTGGAAAAGATTGCACCTAAAATCACGAATGAAAAGATGAAATGGCGTAAGGCAGATGTGATTTATGACGATTGGGGAACTGGTTTTGATGTCGTAATTTTAGGCGATAATTTTTTGTTTAATATTGTTTCTGATATGAATTATGAACAATCTCAGAAATTGATGATTCAGAAGTCTGCGGATGCGTTAGCTGTTGGCGGCCACATTTTTGTGGATTATGGATACACACTATATCCGGAAAAATGGTTTCAAAATCCCAATGCGAATATTATATGGGAAGGTACCGACAGTCATGGAAACTTCGGAAAAATGGCTTTACTGGATAACACTTATGATACAGAGAGCGGAATCGCCAGGTTTATACGCAGGTTTGACATGATCCTCGCGGATGGAAGTACTTTAGTGCATGAAATTCCGTCGCAGAAACACTTTGCGGCACTCGAGCAGATCCATAATTGGTTAGATGAAGCAGGATTTGTTATTGAGCAGGAATGTGGCGATTATCAGGGGCATCCGATAAGTGAAATGACGAACAGGGCTATTATTTGGGCAAGAAAAGTTAGATAGCCGAAATAAAATGTAAGTATTTGTGTGAAGTGTGGCAGGTGGTCATGGAGGATTGCCTGCCATTAGCAGCTAAGGAAAGGCGAGTTCAGGTAATTGATTTTGGGGAGGGATAAGGATTGATTATTGATGCACATATTTTAACAGATTAGGTTGCAAAATTATACAAAAAATTAGGAAACAAATTGAAAACTTTATCCCGCGCAATGAGGACGCTGTCCGGCGTCTCTTCCCTCAATTTGACCGTATCACCGACAATTATACGATTCTGCTGGTTGTAGGGTTTCCCGACCCGTATGATGCCATGGTATTGGAGCATAAGGGAAGGGCATATACGGTATTCGATTTGATTCAATTAATTTACAGCACAATGGCAGATACCGGAGAATACTGGGATAAATTTACTTCTATAGCCGGGATGTTATATTTACTTCAGCATATTGATGATATTGAACGTATTTACCAGGAAGGCTGGCATGATTTTACAACCCGGATATTATTATGTGATTGATATATCAGCTATTTTGAATGATATAAACACAAGATGAGCAAGGAAAGAAAATTAGAAATAAATTGCAAAAATATCAAAGCCGGAACAATTTACTGAGGAGATTACAAATTATGGACTATCTGGAAATCAGAACCAAACATTTAGTGTTAAAGCCGTTAGGAACGAAATATCTGAATTCCACAATTCTATATGCGATGGATTATGAAAATACAAAATATATGTGCCATCTGCCGGACGAAACCGTTGAAGAAGTAGAAGAATTTTTGGCGCATGTAGAGAATGAATGGAAAAAGGATCAACCGGAATTTTTAGAATTTGCAATTATATATAATGGCATACATATTGGCGCTGTCAGTGTATATTTTGAAAATGCTTCAGGTGAACTCGGCTGGATAATCAATAAGAATTATTGGAAATGTGGATTTGCGTATGAAGCTGCAAAGGCACTTATTAATTATCTAAAAACTGAAACAAAAATAACCCATTTTCTGGCGCATTGCGATACTGAGAATATTGCCTCATATAAGGTTATGGAAAAGCTTGGTATGAGCAAAACCGGCGAGTGGGGTGGGCGAAGAAATAAATCTGCATCAGAGGATAGCTTTGAATACCAATACGAATTATATTTATAGGCCGTATGATTGAGAAGCCAAAAGAAGGTCTAAAGGAGGGATTCCTATGAAAACTATCATTACAATTCAGCATACACAGTCAGTTCACCATACAAACGGCATGGTTGGTTCCTGGACAGATTGGGAATTATCAGAATTAGGGGTGCTGCAGGCAAAGAAAATCGGAGAAAGGCTAAAGACGGAGTTAGACGGAAAGAAATTCGTAATGTATTCGTCTGATTTATTGCGTGCAAAGCAGACTGCCGAAAATATTGGCGAATATTTAGGTCTGACTCCCATTCTAAGAACCGAACTAAGAGAAAGAAATCTTGGCAGGTGTTGCGGCAAATCAGTTCAGTGGCTTCGTGAAAATTCTGAGGCGCAAGAGAAAACCATTGATGACCGACTGTTTTCTGACGCGGAAAGCCGCAGAGACGAATGGAACCGATTGAAACCCTTTTTTGATGAAATAATGAAAAGCGATGATGAAAATATAATGATTGTTTCCCACGGGGATCTTTTGAGCGTTTTCAATACAATGTTTCTCGGGTTAAAGGTTGAAGCGATAGATACGGGTGAAATCTTCGGCCTAGTCGGCGGCGTTTCTTATATGTTTGAAAATGACGAAGGAAAAAGGTTTATTAAAAGAATAAGCGACATGTCCTATATCAGGTAACCTTTTTCAGGGGCAATAGCTCCGGATATGTATTGCCTGCAATGACTAATCGCTGCTGTCCCTATAAGCAAATTTTCTTAGAGAATTTTTAGAGATAGATTTGCTATCCTCCTGTTTGTACGCAGGGGATGCTTCGCTCTGCAAACATCCTCACCGTACAAATACGAGAAGAAAGGACAGGTTACTGTTTCCGGTGCAGACAGTAACAAGGACAAACATTATGTCACTCAAAATCATCTTTCAAACATTCAAAAAACTCTCAGCAGTATCTCTTATCCTGGTCTTGGTACTCGCCTCTTTAGTGGGCTGCGGGGAAGCTGCCGAAAAAGCTCCTCTTCCTTCTGCAGAACCAATTGCCGCCCAATCCCCCTCTGAGGAAAATGCCACTCACAGCTCTGAAGGAGCTGAGCCGGGCAATGAGAGCAGTCCTGACGAGGGGCTCCCGGCGGAACCGACGAACCAAGGCGACTTAAATAATCCGGATCAAAGTGATACTGCATCCGCCCCTCAGAATGCTTTCGCCCCGCAATCCGATTCCGAACTCGACGGAACAGTAAAAACCACGGGAACAGACAGCTTCGTAGTCAGCCAAAGCTTTACTATGCCCTCGGAGAACTCCGAAAGTTCGGAGATCATGGTAGCTCCTGCAGAAGGCTCGGAGGATGAGGTTCTGATCACCGTACATACCACCGGGGACACCGCATACTTCATTCACACCGTCAAAAACGGCGGGAAAAACGGGGATTCCGACGTGGAAAAAACAGACGCAGGCTTCGGTGATATTCAGGAAAAAGTCTCTGTCAATGCAAAGGGACACTACGAAGACGGGGATTTCTGGGCGGATTCCATCATTATTTACCGGTTTGTGTGATATGAACCAACCTGTTATCCGTTAGGAAGATTGCCTTTATTCTATTTAAATACAGAGCCGATACCCGTAGTTATCGGTTCTGTATTTAGTTCCTTTACCTGATCAACCTGTTCCTTATAAGAAAATCGCGGCTATCGGCTAAACCACCGGATCTGTCGGTGGTTTGATGTCTAATCAACCTTTGGCTCCTACCCCTTTTCCTATCTTTCCCTATACCACTTTCCGACAATATTGGGATATAAATACAATATGATACGTGCAATTATACCTTGGTCGAGTAGATATACCCCTTACGGGAAATCTCACGAAACCGGACGTGCTGCGTTACTGCATCCGGCTCTTTGCAAGGCTGATTATTCAGCCGTTAAATTCAGGGGAGATGTGAGTCGCATGAATCACATCTCCCCCTGCTTTGGACTATCTATTTCCCGACAGCCCCCTTCTTTTTTTGTTATTTCCCGAACAGATCAGCATGGGTACCAGTACGGTCAAGGAGTAACTCGGTTTCGGTTTGTTTATAGATCAAGAGCCAGTCAGGTTCTATATGGCATTCTCTGTATCCGAAATAATTACCACTCAGAATATGGTCCCTGTTCTTTGCTGGCAATGGTGCCGGGATGCGTAGAGTGTCAATCGCTTGTTGTAATAGTGCCATTTTATAGCCACGCTTTACACAGGTCTTGAAATCCTTTTTGAATCTGGTAGAGTATCGTACATCGAGCATGGCTATCCCTCCATCAGTTCAGCAAACAGATCCTCTGTGCTTCCGGCGAATAAAGTGCCGCCGCCGTTCTCCAGTTCCTCAATTGAGGCTATGGTTTCGGCATTAGGTATTTCATCCGGGACTGCTGCCCCCTGCAGATAGGCAACAATATAATACATTTTGCTGTCGGGTATCTGGTCTATGAGGTTTTTTGCGAGTTCCTTATAGCTCATGGTAAACACTTCCTTTCATAGTCATATGAATTTGATATTTTGGGACTGTAGCATCATCCTGAATACGCTATATAGTGAGGGATCCTTATAGGCTCCCAAAGTAGAAACAAATTCCCTCGGGTTGTTGTTGCATCCCATAAGGGAAGATTGGCTAATCCTTCCATCGGAGAGAAGTTCAATGCTTATATATCCAGATTGGTAATTATCAAAAGACCAATTGAATTTGTATACAATTTTACCTTCTGACAATGGTTCTGATCCGTTATATGTGTACTTGAATAGATTTTGGTTCTGCATAATTTTTTTTCCAGTATTTGCAGAACCAGATAATCGTTTTGCCATAGCAGATACTTCCTTTCTTGGTTATTGTATGTAACTGCCGGTGTTGTATTCACTTGTAGGCAACTGCCGCACTTGCTGTCAATTGACAGCGGATTGCGGACAGATGGTTGTTTATTTTGTTTAGTTCGATACTGTAACGCTTTGATACTGTCCATAGGCATCTCCTTATTGTTCGGGGCTGACAGAAGGAACATACTCCATAATATCCCCCGGTTGGCAGTCAAAAGCAATACATATTCGCTCTAATACTTTTGGGGAGATTCCCTCACCTTTTCCCATAGCAGCAATTGTTGTCGGAGATGCTTTGATTAATATGCGGAAGTTTTCCTTAGTCATTTTCTTGTCGATAAGTAATTTCCATAATTTGTCATAAGAAAAAGCCATTTGTTCGCTCTCCTTTCTGTATTTTATAATAACTTATCTTTCTATATAATGCAATAATAAATCTACATAATTATGTAGAAAATATTCAGAAACATATTGATAATTTCTACATAAAAATGTAGAACAAATACATAACAACAAAGAAAATGAACGAAAGGAGCAAATAAAATGAAGAATATAAGCACAATTCGCAGAACGGTAACAACAATGGCTAACCAATTGCACAAGCCGGGATATTCTTTATCCCAGGCATTCAGAACAGCATGGAAGCGTGTAAAAGAATCAATGACTTGTAATGTGTCTGGAATGACATATGAGAACCTGCAACAGTTTTTGAAATATATTGCCTGCCAGAGAGAAGAGGATCTGACAGTGTACCTCGGGAGAGACAAAGCCAATACCAATGAGCGATATGCAGTAGCGGTTGTGGTCGGAATTAAGGGTGTAGGCTATGCGCATATTGGCTATCTGGCAAAAGGATTGGCTCCAGTCATTGAAAAGGGAATACAGATGAAATCCACTTTGCAGTCGCCCTCCCCTCTAACTACATCAGCCAGTCTGCTTCTTACTACGATTGAGTAGTTTATCCTAAACAGTTATATCCCCATACTAAAAGGGTGACAATGTCTGAAAAAGAGCTAATAGCGAATGCATACAAATTTATCCCCTATCTCCTTGACATTAGTATGAAATCGTACTATACTTCTCATAGTACGATTTCATACTATAGAGGGACACTATGGACTTTTTTTCATCCAAGGAATTTAAACATTATAATCATTTGATCAATGAAATTGAGGGCACATACCACGAAATGTCTCTAAAGCTAGGCCTTCCCGACAGCTCAATGATCGTCCTTTATACGATCAGCAATCATGGAGATCACTGCCCGCTTGCCGACATCTGCCGTCAGTCCGGCCTCAGCAAGCAGACCATCAATTCCGCCCTGCGAAAGCTGGAGACAGACGGCGTCATCCGTCTGGAAATGGCCGGTTCCAAAAATAAAACTGTGTATCTTACTGAAGCTGGAAAGGAGCTGGCTCAAAAGACTGCCCTGCGGATAATAACAGCAGAAAATGAAATTTTTGCCGACTGGCCCGCAGAGGATGTCGAAAAATATCTGGAACTGACAGAACGGTTTCTGACCGCCCTGAAAGAAAAAGCCAAAGGAGTGTTGTCAAAATGATCCGCTTATCAGACCACTTTACTTACAGACGCCTTTTGCGTTATACCCTTCCATCTATTATCATGCTTGTTTTTACCTCCATCTATGGTGTAGTAGACGGCTTTTTTGTGTCCAATTTTGTAGGTAAAACGCCTTTTGCCGCCGTCAACTTCATTATGCCCTTTTTAATGATTCTGGGCTGCATCGGCTTCATGTTCGGCACCGGGGGCAGCGCCTTGATCTCACTGACCCTCGGCCAGGGACATCCGCAGAAGGCCAACGAAATTTTTTCGCTTATCGTCTATACCTCCGCCCTTTTAGGCGTAGTCTTTGCAGTACTTGGGATTTTTCTGGTGGGCCCTGTGGCCTCCTTTATGGGGGCGGAAGGACAGCTCCTTGGGGACAGCATTCTCTATGGGAGAATTATCCTGCTGGCTCTGCCCTTTTATATCCTGCAATACGAATTCCAGTGCCTGTTTGCCGCTGCGGAAAAGCCAAAGCTGGGCCTGTCTGTAACCATAGCGGCCGGCGTCGCCAATATGGCTTTGGACGCCCTGTTTGTGGCCGTATTTTCCTGGGGACTGCCCGGCGCCGCGGCTGCTACGGCGCTCAGCCAGTTTATCGGCGGTGTGTATCCGGTCATTTATTTTTCCCGCAAAAACAAAAGCCTTCTACAGCTTGTAAAATGCCGCTCCTTAAACGTCGGCTTTTATGGAGACGTGCTCCTGAAAACCTGTAGCAACGGTTCCTCTGAGCTGATGAGCAATATTTCCATGTCCATTGTGAGTATGCTTTATAACGTCCAGCTTATGAAGTATGCAGGGGAAAACGGCATTGCCGCCTACGGCGTACTCATGTATGTCAGTATGATATTCCAGGCTGTTTTTCTGGGTTATTCCGTGGGATGCGCCCCGGTTACAGGCTTTCATCACGGCGCCGGAAATTTCGGGGAATTAAAATCCCTGAAAAACAAAAGCCTTGTCCTGATCGGCATATTTTCCCTCCTGATGCTGATCGCAGGAGAGCTCTCCGGCAGGCCCTTATCCGTGCTTTTTGTAGGATACGACGCCTCGCTTTTGGAGCTCACGGCCCATGCCTTTTCCATTTTTTCCTTCTGCTTTTTGTTTTCCGGCTTTGCTATATTCGGCTCCTCCTTTTTTACCGCTTTAAACGACGGGATGACCTCTGCGCTGATCTCCTTCCTTCGGACTTTCGTATTCCAGATTTCGTTCGTGCTGATCTTCCCTGCGCTTTGGGGGGTAAACGGGATTTGGTTTTCTATCGTTTTTGCGGAGATTATGGCGGTAATCATTACTGTTTTATTTCTTTTTACGAAACAGAAGAAATACCATTACTAAACCTTCAAAAGCCGCCTGCAGCAGGCGGCTTTTGAATCCTTTGGTCAGCTTTCCTTTGTACCCGACATTAAAGCGTCTCTGAGCTGCCATTGCTTCTCCTCTCCTATTCTCTCCGGCGCTGCCTCCAGATAGTCACAGCTTTCCATCCGGGTGCAGGCGGCACAGGCGCCGCTGCAGGCCATGCGCACTCTTTTGTACCCTCCTTCCTGCGCCGCTTCATATAAGACCGGCTGAAGACTGGTGTAATGAGTTTCCTGGCAAAATCCTTGTATATACAGATATTTTCCCATACCTTCTCCCTTCGCTTTTTGGTCGTTTTCCTGTATGGCCCGAAATGAATACGGGAAGCCTGACAGCCCAGGCTTCCCTCTTTGTTTTTAAATCAGAGCTTCATAAAGCTTTGTAATCTCCTCAACACTTGTCTCTCTGGGATTTCCCGGCCTGCAGGCATCGTCATAAGCCGACTGGGCAAGGAAGGGAATATCCTCTCTCTTTACGATTTCCTTCAAATCTCCCGGAATGCCAACGTCCTCTGAGAGCTTTTTGACCGCATCCACCGCTGCCCTTCTGTATTCCTCCTGGGTCATGGAATCCACGCCCGCAACCCCCATGGCTCTTGCGATTTCCCGGTATTTCTCTCCGGTCGCCTCCGCATTGTATTCCATCACCGTAGGAAGGATGATGGCGTTGGCAATGCCGTGAGGGGTATCGTAGAGGGCTCCCAGAGGATGGGCCATGGAGTGGACTATGCCAAGGCCTACATTGGAAAAGCCCATTCCGGCTACATACTGGCCAAGCGCCATGTCCTCTCTCCCCTGCGGGGTATTCTCCACCGCTCCTCTCAGAGAACGGGAAATAATCTCGATTGCCTTCAAATGGAACATATCGGAAAGCTCCCAGGCCC
>ERZ808051.2042-NODE-2042-length-11208-cov-5.666876_pt1 | contig 11208 bp, 5 predicted proteins | sample MGYA00380199_ERZ808051 | MGnify/ENA primary metagenome ERZ808051 (study PRJEB31490, sample SAMN06133391) | mouse gut metagenome | isolation source: J11 | host: mice | place: China: Chengdu | collected 2015-05 ...
ATATTCAGAAATAAGTGTTGGGGCTAAAAACATTAATCAAGTTAATTGTAGCCCAATTTTAAAATGGAATACTGCAGAATTGTTTTTATATCTGCTCCATGAGGATATTCTCTTCAATGATGCATATAGACAAGGGCTTTTCCGCGTCGGTTGCATGGTATGTCCTATGTCATCTAGCTGGTGGGATGGTATTGCGAATGATCTGTATAAGGACGAAATGCAGCCTCTACTGAAAAAGATTGAAACATATGCGGAATTGACAAAGCCGGAAGGCGAAAGGAAGAAATTTATTGAGCAAGGCGGATGGAAAGCCAGAATGGGTGGAAGGGGTTTGCCTAATGGTGGAAACCGTATTACAGAAACAATTCATGATAATAAGATTACATTCCAGCTTTCAAAACATACACAAAACTGGGTAAATGTTGCCGGAATCCTCGGCCCTACAGTAGAGCGGAATGGTAATAAGGGAATACAAATAATATCTAATCAGGAGTTTGAATTTGAGGTTTCTGACGATGGATCAGAGGTTATTTATCAGCCCTTTAAAAAGATGGATAGGTTTGTCCTAAGTCATCTTCGAGGTATTGCCAACAAAGTGACCTATTGTTTTGGATGTAAAGCATGTAGTGTGCAATGCCCAAAGGATGCTTTTGTAATTGATGATGATGGTAAAATATTTATTCGGGAAGATAAATGTGTTCACTGTTATAACTGTATTGAGTTTACTGGAAGCAAAGGATGCCTTGCGGCAAAATCTTTATCAACAACAGGAGGTAGTGGTATGGATTTGAAAGGTATGAACAGATACCAGCATTTTGGATTGAGAAGAGAATTCTTGGACCATTTCTTTGATTACGGTTCAGACTGCTTTAGCATGGGAAAACTTGGAAACAGACAATATGACTCATTGAAGGTTTGGCTCAGAGAGGCAGAGCTGATTTATCCGAATAATCAGGGTGATAAATCGGGAATGCCCACAGAACTCTTCAAAAAGATTGAGCCATTGGGTGCTTTTAATCCGTTGGTTTGGGCTATCATCTGGACTAATTTAGCATATAATTCCGTGATTTGTAAATGGTATATGCTTTATGCTCCAGCTGGTGAAACGTATGAAAAGAATGATCTGGTGTTTATGTTAGGTGATGATTATACTACCTCAACCAGAGACAATGCGGTAACCGCACTTTTAGAAACACTGAGACATAGTCCTATAGGATCGAATTTAAAACAGGGCATTCCTATTCCATCTGGTAACACATATAAGTATGTGAAAAAAGGTTGGGAAAGCCCGGATGCCATAGCAATACTTTACGCCTTGTATAAATGGGCTGAGGCAACCGGAAACTATACATTTTCCCTTCGGCAAATGATAGAGGCAAGGAATAATGATAAAGCATTAGGCGTTGACCCAGGTGCGATATTCGGAATATCTTCAGAAGACTTGAAAGATATTTTGCAGTCGCTGGCATTGCAGTTTGAAGACTATATTAGAGTTTCGTTTCAGGTTAATCTTGATAATGTTATTCTCTTTAGAGAAAAAAAATCGTTGAATGTGCTTGGACTGGCTTTGAAGAGAGAGGAGTAGATCGTGGCAAAATACAGTAAATATATCGAATTGAGACCGGGATATGAATCTGTTGTAGATCTTCGAAGTGAGGAGCGAAATCCGAATTTATGGCAGGACTATATCGTACACGAGGACATGCAACTTGCTGTGGAAAAAATATGCAGTAGTTTTAAGATGGAAAATCCAGATCAAAGAAGGTCGTTCTGGATACATGGGACCTATGGTACAGGAAAGAGCTATGCAGCAATAGTCTTAAAACATTTGTTTACAGACTCTCCTCAGAACATTGAGAGCTTTTTTGATAGGAAAAAGCTGCTGATTAAATACAAGAATAAATTTATGTCCATTCGCAATAAGGGCGATTATCTTGTTGTATGGAAGAGCGGCGTGACTGGTATTAACAGTGGCATAAGCCTGATGATGGAAATGGAAATGGAAATCAGAAAGGCATTAAAGGAAAAATATCAGGATCAGGCATACTATGGAAAGACTTCACTGGTAAGTGAGGCGCAGAGAATAGTTGCTGATAAACACTATAATTGGGAGACTATTTTTTCTGATTCCCATTTTTTCAAAAAGTCGTATTACGATGACTTTGAAGAATTTCAGCATGATGTTTTGACCGGAGATTTAAAAGCATGTAGTATTGTTGCGGACGTGTGCAGAGAAAATGGTTGGGCTATGTTTGCGTCTGTAGATAATTTTGAAGCTTGGATAGCGGATATTGTTGCTGGGAATAATCTCAAAGATACAGGAATCATTTTTATATGGGATGAATTCACCGATTTTGTTCGGACTAATGGCGATGATAACGTTTTGCAGCGCCTATCAGAATACTGTAAGAAGAGCCCATTTTATTTGTTTTTAATTGTCCATGTAGATACGAGCTGGGTGAGTTCTCTTGGAGAGGATACATACAACCGAATTATGCATAGATATCATGAACTGGCTTTCCATATTAGCGAAAATGCTGCGCTGGAAATGATCGGCGAATCGATAGAATGCAAAAAAGGTATGGAAGGAACTTGGGAAGCTATCTGCAAGGAGCATGTTAAGTCAATCATTGATCAGTTCGATGAGATGTCCATATATAATTTGAAACAGAATCAGCTGGAGCAGTTGTTTCCGCTTCATCCGATGACATTGACTATGCTTACCAGAGTGGCTGACAATTTCGCAGCATCATCCCGTACGATTTTTAGTTTCATGAAGGACGCTGAAAAAGCGGAAAGTAGTGTTGGATTTATTCATTACATTGAAAATAATGGACCGGATGATTGGAGATGGCTTACTATTGACTATTTATGGGACTATTTCTTTTTGGAGGGATCAGATATACGCAACTTTAGCGTTGAAGCAAGAAGGGCGTATCAGTTATATGAGCAGAAGAAGGAGCTTGTTACGGGAGAAGGATCAGATTATGTTCTTCGTGTATTTAAAGCAGCATTATTGATGATTGCAGTAATGTCGACGGATAAGGTTTCATATAGCAACAGAAGAACTACGCAAAAAGCAGATGCAACCAGAAATACAATCAGAAAATGTTTTGCGGGTCAAGTATCAGAAAGTGTTGTGGACGATTGCCTGCAGTCGTTATATGATAGCGATATTTTATTCTCAGTACAGACCTCTGATAAGAAGGATTACAGGATAGAGTTACCCTATGGCCAGAATGTTGAAAAATTTGATATCCGGTTGGAGCAGGTTAAGAAGCAAAATACCCGTCATATGCTGTTTAAAAAAGGCGGCGTATTCTCCAAGAGCGTGGAAGATACTCTGTGGTCAAAGAATACAGACGAATTATTTAATCGCATGGTATCCGCGGCGTGTTCAGAGGATACATCATCATTAAGTCTTAGATATGAGGAAGTAAAATCAGAACTGGAGAAGGCTCCTTATAAGCTTGGTCTAGTTTGCGTAATTCTGTCCGATACCAGTCATTTTGCGGCTGTAGAACAGAAGGTAAAAACTTATCTTAACGACGAGAGCACAGGACGAATGGGCATCTGTATCCTTAAGAAAGCATTGGCGGACGATAATTTAGAAGATTGGTATCGTGCAAAAACGCATTACGAGTTAGCAAATGAAGATGGAAAGGAAGGTTCAACGAACAAGTATGAGGAAGAAATGAGCACACTTCTGGTGACTTGGTCAGTGGAGGCTTTGGATAGTACTATGTCTTTCTACTTTGCAGATAAGGTTTATCAGTCTGTTTATGGAAAGGATGATCTAAAAAAGCGTATAAAGAAGGATATGCTTTTTAAATTGTTTGAAGCAGCGCCGGAATATATTGATGGACTCTCTACTGTGTATAAGAAATCTCAGGAAAGCTTTGCATTGAATGGCGTTTCTCTGAACGGGAATAAGCCTAATGCTCAGATGACTCATATAGCAGATAATTTGAAACGAGCACATATATGGGATTGTAAAACGATAGATGATCTTGAGATGGTGTCAGGTTCTCCGACGGCCAATGCGGTTGCGGCTTTGGCAAAGTATATTCATTCAAAAATGACTCAGGGCGCAAAGATACAGCTTGATGAGTTATGGGCAGAATTACAGAAGCCACCGTTTGGATATTATAACAATATGCTTTGCGCCTATATGCTTGGCTTTGTGTTCAGATTCTGGAAAGATAGCGAGTTTAACTGGATAGATAATGAGTCGAATCCATCCGTGCTGACAGAAAAATATTTGGCAAAAATGGTATGGACTATTTGTTCAGATAAGGCAATCAATCATACCTTGTCATCTGGATCTAAAATATGGCAGTCTTTCAAGGAATACCTGAAGGGCGTTTTTGATTTGAAAGATAATGAAGTTCCAAATGAGCAGAAGGCTCGTCATTCACTATGCGCCAAAGTGACTGCTTATGGAGTTCCACTGTGGGCATTGAAATATATGCCAGCTGATTTGGTCGGCGGAGAAGCGGCAAAAGCTGTTTGCGATGAGGCATTGGATGGATTTTTCCTGTTTACACAGAACCGGCCCGGGGATGATCAAGAAGAAGTAATGACATCTGTGGTTAAAGCATTTACGGGGAAAGGACGTCAGCGTAAAAATCTTCAGGAAGCTTTGAGGAAAGAAGATGTCAGATACGATGCTTTTAAGAGATTTGTAGAGCAACAATCAGATGGATTAAAAGTGATAATGATAAAATTGAAACTCAATGATAATGATTTGTTCGATAGCATCAAGAAATTGATGCAGGCCAATATTGAAACCTGGACAGAGGATCAGGTTAAGGAAAAACTGGACGAGCTGGAGATTGAATACAAATTAGTACGCGCACTTAATAATGCTACCGGTCAGAACGAGAAGACTTTGAAAAAGCATTTGGCCACATTAAAGAATTGCTTTAGTAGCATGAAGGTGCCTGGAGAGGTAGTCGAAAGCATGGCTTATGACTGGGTAGATGCTTTAGCTGCTATGCATTTTATGTCGGAGAACAGATGGCAAAATGCGGAATCTGAGGAAAAGGGACAGATAATAAGTATCATTGAAAAACACGGTAAAGAGGCATGGCAGAATATAAGCAGCTCGAAGATCATTCTAGGAGATTTTATAAAATCATTAGGTACAGAGTGTACCAGAGATGATCTTACAAATGTTTATGATCAGATTTCAGAGTGGGATTATAAAACGAGTGTTCCAATTTTTAAAGAACATATCAGAAGACCACTTGAGAGCATTAAGAACGAAAAGACTAAAGCAAATCTTCTGAAGATTTGGTATGACAAGAGTGGATATCATAAAGTTGAAGAATGGTGCAAAAAGTATAATGTGCCAATTCAGTGGGTTGCTAGAACAGATTCATTATCTCATATTGAATGTGTATATAAAATCAACAATCACAAGCAGGTTGTCCCTCAGGATGTATACAATGCGTTGCGATATTTTGAAACAGCGGATTTGGATTATCTGCATGATACGAAAATTATAAAACAGAAATTCTTTGATGAAATCGGAGAAAAGTATGAGGAGTATTTTGTTGAATACGGAGATGCGTTGTATACGAAGATTCGAGTTGCTTGTGGTTCTATTGTATATGAGTGGGCTAATCGTTCAGGGCGTTTGATTGCTATTGTAGAGGCGTATGTCAAGAAGATGTGTGAACAGCGTCTTAAAGGAAAGGCCGTAGAGCAGGTTAAGACATTAAATGAAGGGGAACTCAGAAATAAAGTAATTGAATTGCTGAATGCACATCCAGAATTGAGTGATTACTTTATTCATTAGGAGGTGAAAGAGTGACAATCTCAGATATTTTGCAGCAGGAAGAGATAGAAAGAAAAATTGAATCAAGGTTTCCAGTGCGGGTTATATTCTGTGAGTCCTTGGAGGAATATCGGAAATTAGTAACAAGGCTTCGAGGAGCGTGTGATTGTTGCTGGAATCTTGCAGAGTTCTGTTCCGAAAAGTATCCAGATAATTATCCGAAATTCAGGCGACTTATTCAGAAGGTCGAGGAGAATCAGGATAAGCATATTCTTCTCTTGTCGGTGGGCGAATACCTGCGTATGGCCACCAAATTTGAAGTATTTGGAGATGCGTCTGCACAATTTTATGATCTTTGGTCAAGAATGGAATCGCCTTATTCGAAAACTAGGATTTTTATTCCTGTTTTTGCAGCTAGAGAGTATTTTAATAGAGCGGTTGGAATCATAAATGAACGGCAGCAAGATTTTTTATGGGAATTAGACTCGGATGATGAGAAAACATATTCTCTAACAGTTTATTCCGAAAAATTTAAAAATGCGTTACCTTCAGAAAACATAGCTCATAATCTTAAGGAATGGCTGGAAAGATGGCAGGACTACTATGCATTTACCCCGGCAATGATTATGACGGGGAAAATTGAAAATTGGGAAAAAACATATGGCAAGATTACAATCGACGTAGTGGAGAATCCTTATGAATTCTTGTGTAATTTTGACCACAACATGGAGGTCATAAAACAAGAGTCGACACCTGAGGATTTTTGGGCTGATTTAATGATTAAATCAACAAGAGTTGGTTCTGTAAGGGAAGCAATCTTAGAGTCATTAAATTTGAAAGAGTTTGATAGTGTAGCAGTCGCTTCACAGTGGGAATACCTTACAGATATTGAACAATGGTATGTCTGGCTGTGGTATCAATTGAATAATTCAGAAGAGTATGTCGCAGCAATCATTAAGAAACTCAGTGTTTCTGAATTAAAGGATGTGCCAAGGCATATTTCCAATGATATCATTTACTATTTAGACAGCCATCCTGAATGGATAACTCAGAGGCACGGGTTAATAAAGAGCTTAAGTGTTATTACCCCAAGTCAGGAGTTTTTCAAAATACTTGATACAAAAGAACCTGAGGTTGCAATCAATTTGTTGACGGCAAGAACAATAGAAGAGAAAGCTTATATTATAAAAACAATTTGCCGATGGCTTCGAGAAAGTGATGATGAAATGACATCTGAAAAGGCGGTGGTAGTTCTTGAGAAGGTTTATCCAGAATTGTCGGCTTATTTCAGAACCAAAAAGAGCCTGTATAAGGAATATGCATCTTATTTTGAGTGGTATAAAAGGAAGAAAATCATTAATCGACAAATTGATTCTCCTTTACCTGCTCAGGATGCAGACATACTTGAAACAAGATTTTCCATTATGGCAGAGTATAACGATAAAGACTGCATAGCGTATTGGATTGATGGTCTGGGATTAGAATGGATTTCTTTACTTTGCTTTCTTTTGGATCAGAACAAAGGGGATACTTTTTTGTATACATCAGACATGGCGAAATGTGTCATTCCATCGGAAACTGTGTTTAATGAGCAGTGGAATTTAAATGACTATGAAAGCATTAAGAGAAATAGGCTTGATACTATTTCACATAAAGGAATGCCAGATGACAAAGATTATTTCCTGGCTGTAGCAAATCAGATACAGGTTATTACAGAGATGGTTCAAGAGGCGCTTCAGCAATTGGAAGAGCATGAATATGTGATAATTACCGGAGATCATGGAAGTAGTCGCCTTGCGGCATTGGCTTTTCATCGGGAAGGGACAATTGTGCCTAAAGGGGCAAAATCTATGGTTCTTGGAAGATTCTGCCTGCTAAAGGGACGACCTGAGGAAACAGACTATATTCCGGAAAGTTCAACTCCATATATATTTGGTGATGATAACTATTTAGTAATGAGGAATTATGATCACTTTATTCAGCCTGGTAATGCTGCCGGTGGTAATGATGATGATAATGCAGTTGCTGGGGAGGTGCATGGCGGGCTTACACCAGAAGAATGCATTGTACCGGTAATTGTAATTCATAGAAAGAATAAATCTGTTCGGCTTAGCTACAAGATAGATAATAAAAGGTTGTTATCTATGGGCGGAAAAGCAACTATAAGGGTTGAATTTAATTTACCGGTACAAAGTCTGCAAATAGCCACCAATAATGGTGAGTGTAAATGTATGCAGAATAACGTAAAAGAATGGACTGCCCATTTTAGTAATTTACATGAAGGAGAAGTCGAACTTGAGATCATAGCAGATAATAAAGTGCTTACACCAAAAAAAATAATGCAGGTGGGATCTCGTGGGCTCCAGATAAATAGCATGGGACTTGGAGGATTGCCGTAATGGCTAGAAAAAGAAAGCTATGTTGCGAATGTGAAAAGCCTTTAAAAAAAGACGAGAAGGCATTGAGCATGAAATTACTTGGAACTGATACAGAAGACTACTATTGTCTTGATTGTCTGGCCGGGTATCTCGAATGCAGCATTGAGGATTTGAAGATTAAGATACAGGAATTTAAGGAAGAAGGTTGTACTCTTTTCCTTTAATGTGAGGTGCAGATATGCAGGGAAGTAAAATAAGAGATATATTTCCGGATATGGTTGTTTTGAAGAATCCAAAACGGACACAATTTTTTTCGGATCTTAGTTTACCATCATATATGCGAGACTGGTTGGTTATGAAGTTTTCTGATGAGAACGGAGATGTGGACATCGACCGAATCGATAAATATATAAAAGAGTATATTCCCAGCAGGGAGGATTTTGAACAAATTAAATTTCGGCTTATTAACGGCGAAGCAGTTAGATTTTTAGCTAGAATTAGAGTCTCTGTGGATATCAAAAAAGGAAAAACAGCATTTGAAATGCCGGATTTCGGAGGCTCTAGAGCAGGTGCCTCTGGAGTCGTGGAGAATTCTGTGGCTGGTAAATGGCAAGAGACACTTTTAAGAGAAAGTGAGAACTGGGGAATTGTTGAGCTGTTATGGACGCAGGACTATTCATCCAAGAAAGCTTCCGGATATATTGAAATGGTGGATTATAATCCATTCTGTCCATATGTTGTTGATTTGGATGTTTATAGAGAAGGTCGTCGAGAATTTTCAACTGAGGAATGGATAGATTTACTTATATCGTCAGCTGATTATAATCCTAGCGGGTATGACAGCGAGGAGCAAAAGTTATACATTCTACGAAGATTACTTCCATTTGTAGAACGTAGGGTGAATTTGCTGGAATTGGCCCCAAAGGGAACTGGAAAAAGTTATGTCTTTCATAAAATAAGTAAAAGGGGGTGGCTGATTTCTGGTGGAACAGTATCAAGAGCATCTCTGATATATGATAATGCAAAAAAACAAGGCGGCTTAATTACTCGGTTTGATTTTGTCGCTTTTGATGAGATTCAGACTATGAAATTTGATCAGCCAGGTCAGATTCAAACAGCTCTCAAAGATTATATGGAGTTTGGAGAAGTAAAAGGCTTTGATGCAAAAACGGAAGCAGATGCTGGTATTGTTGTTCTTGGCAATATTGATGCGGGAAGATTTGACACCAATAAAAATATGGTAGAGGAAATTAACCCTATTTTTAGAGAATCGGCAACGTTGGATAGATTTCATGGCTTGATTCCGGGATGGAAAATACCTCGAATGCATCAGGGGTTGATAGCCGACGGCTGGGCCTTGAATACGGAATATTTTGCAGAAGTGTTACATTCATTAAGAGACGAGATGAGATATTCGGCGATTGTAGATGACTGTTTAGATTGCCCTGAAAAACCGGATTTGAGAGACCTTACGGCTATCAAGAGGATGTGTACCGCTTTTGCGAAATTGATTTTCCCTCATGCTGAACGTAAAGAGGATATAGAACCGGAAGAGTTTATAAAATATTGTTTGGAGCCATCTCTTGAAATGAGAAGAAGCATAAAGAAACAGTTGTGTATTATTGATCCAAAAGAATTTGATGTTCCAGGGAAGAGGGATATTCCAGACATAAAATACAAATATTAAAGGATGTAGTTAAGATGATCTATGCTGATAATGCAGCGACAACCCAATTAGATATGGATGCATTTGAATCAATGCGACCATTTTTGCTTCAAAGTTATGCAAATGCATCCCAACCATATTCGTTTTCCAGAGATGCGAGAAATGCACTTAAGAATGCAAGACAACAGATTGCAAAATGTATTGGCGCAGATCCCGAAGAAATTTACTTCACATCATGTGGGACGGAGAGTGATAACTGGGCTATCAAGGCAGGTACTGATCGCGGAAAGCGTATTATTACGTCGTCCATTGAGCACCATGCAATTTTAAATTCATGTAAAATGATGGAGCAGCAAGGAACGCATGTGTCCTATCTTCCGGTAAATCGAGATGGTGAAGTTGTCCCGGGAACTCTTGAAAGCGCTATTGATAGTGATACTGGACTTGTCTCCATTATGTTTGCTAACAATGAGATTGGGACATTGCAAAGTGTTGATGAATTGGCGAATATTGCTCATCAGCATCAAGCATTATTTCATACTGACGCTGTACAAGCTGTAGGGCATTTGGAAATTGATGTTCATCAGCTTAATGTGGATATGCTCTCAGCGTCAGCACACAAATTTAATGGACCAAAAGGTGTAGGGTTCCTTTATGTAAAAAAGGGGACAAAAATGTATTCTTATATGAATGGTGGAGCCCAAGAACGCGGTATGCGTGCTGGAACCGAGAATATCGCATCAATTGTGGCGATGGCTGTTGCTCTTGAAAAAAATTGCAGGGATTTAGAAGAGAATAAAAAGCACCTCTATAATATGGAAGAGCGTTTGGTCCATAGGATAGATGAAGCTGGTATCGAATACTTAAGAAATGGCGCAGAAAAACATGTTCCGGGAAATATCAGCTTATCTTTTAAGGGAAAAGAAGGAGAAATGATTCTTCACAGAATGGACCTGAAGGGCATCTGCATTTCAACTGGCTCAGCTTGTGACAGTAAAAATACAGAAATATCCCATGTGATTAAGGCAATAGGAATCCCGGAAGAATATGCCACCGGGACCATTCGTATTTCTTTAGGAAAAGGAAATACTATGGAAGAGATAGATGCGATCGCAGATGTTCTAATCTCGATACTGCAATAGAATGTTTTTCAAAGTAAGCTTCAAATAAGAACGTGTAGTGAAATATTTAGCTTTCTCCTGTAAACTTATGATTAGAGTTTTTAGTGTTCACTCTCAAAACTCTAAATACAGATAAAGGAGAATACCCATGGACATTTCCACTTTAACTCCGGATAAGCAGGTGAAACTGCAATACTGGCTGGATGTGATCCGGCAGTGCAGAGCCTCCGGCCTGACAAACCAGGCATGGTGCGAACAGCA
>ERZ808051.2045-NODE-2045-length-11203-cov-3.639853_pt1 | contig 11203 bp, 11 predicted proteins | sample MGYA00380199_ERZ808051 | MGnify/ENA primary metagenome ERZ808051 (study PRJEB31490, sample SAMN06133391) | mouse gut metagenome | isolation source: J11 | host: mice | place: China: Chengdu | collected 2015-05 ...
TGGGGGCGGGGAATACCTGCCTTACAGAAATGAGGAATTATGGTAGTCCAGTATAAATGCCCGAGCTGCGGCGCGGATATGCAGTATGATGCGGAATCAAGGAAACTTAAATGCACTGGCTGCGGCAGGCTGATGGCGGTTGATGCCATGAAAAAGGGTGGGGAAAAAGAGGGGGAGGAGATTGCCCCCTTTTCGGCGGATGAGATCGAGGATGAGGCTTCTTTCGGGCGGATTGGGGAGGAAGCGGGCAGCGGCGCTTTTGGCGAGGGGGAAGGCTGCCAGTATGTCTGCAACAACTGTGGTGCAGTGGTTGTAACAACAACGGATACAACTGCTACAACCTGTAGTTTCTGCGGTGCGCCGGTGGTTCTTGGTGACCGTCTGACCGGCAAGAAGGCTCCGGTTTTTGTTATCCCGTTTAAGATTGGAAAAGAGCAGGCGATGGCGGCGTTCCGCAAATGGTGCGGGAACGGGAAACTTACGCCCAAGGATTTTATGACCGCCGACCGCATCAAAAACATTACGGGGATGTACGTGCCGTTTTGGCTCTTTGATATGGAAGGGACGGGGGAGGCGGACTGCACGGCAACGCGCGTGCGCACCTACTCGCAGGGGGAATATATTTGTACAGAAACAAAGTATTACCATGTGTACCGCCGGCTGAATATGGTCTATTCCAAGGTGCCAGTGGATGCCTCGGAGAAAATGAACGATGAGATGATGGATAAATTGGAACCGTTCTCTTATTCGGAACTCGCCCCTTTTGAAATGCCTTATCTGGCGGGGTATCTTGCGGAACAGTATAATTATGATGACAAGGAGCTGCTGCCGCGCGTGACGGAGCGTGTAAAGCGATATGCAAGCCAGTATCTGGCATCAACGATCACGGGCTATTCGACAGTTACCTACAATCATAAAGAAATAAGGCTTAATCCGGTCAATGCCCGCTATACATTGCTTCCGGTCTGGATGGTCTGCTACGATTATCGCGACAGCGAACATATCTTTGCGATGAACGGCCAGACCGGCAAGATTGTCGGGAAACCGCCGCTCTCAAACAAGAAGATTGCCCTGTGGTTTACGGGTATCAGCGCGGCAGCCTTTGCGGTTATGCGTCTGGTTTCTATGTTCCTGGTTTAGGGGGGAGGATGATATGGGAAAAAAAGGAAAAATAATATGTTTCTTCCTGCTCCTCTTAACTTTTCTCCTGCCCGTGGGAAGCGTGTATGCATCCGGCTTTTCACAGCCGGTTGTGTCGGCTGTAAAGGGTGTCTATCTCTATGATGATGCGGGACTTTTAGATGACGACCAGAGGGAAAGGCTTTCTGAACACTTGAAAAAATGCGGGCAGGAAACGGGCTGCGGGATCTATGCGGTCACTTCCTCAGAACCCGGCGGCAGGACGGGCGATAGGTACCTGGAAGATTTTTATGACAATGGTTTTGATACGGGGCAGATTGATACGGATGCAGTTTTGATTTACATTGATATGAAGAACCGCTATGTCAATGTGCAGGCTTATGGGAAGGCACAGAACAGGATTACGGACAGAGTATGTGACAAGATAATCGACGCGATTTATGATGACCTGAAAGCGGGGTATTATTACAATGTAATAGAGGTTTATGCGGACGAGACCGTTGATTATCTTAACTATGTGCCGATTTATCTGCGGGCGTGGGTGCAGCTTATCGCAGCCCTTATTATCGGGGGGATTGCCGTTTCTGCGATGGCGGTGAAAAGCGGCGGTGTTATGACCGTGAATGCGGATACATATCTTGATTCGCGCTACAGCGGGATTCGCGCGAGAAGGGATGACTATATCCGCACGAGCGTGACAAAGCGCAAGAAGCCAAAGCCGAGTGAGGGCGGTGGCAGTAGCGGCGGAGGGCATGTCAGCAGCGGCGGGCATTCCCACTCTAGCGGCGGCAGAAATTTTTAGATGGTTTTTTAGGAAAGGGGCAACATAAAATGGGATTATTTTCAAATCAGTTTTCATCGGTGGTTGAGTGGAAGGAATTCCGCGAGGATATGATTTTCTGGAAGTGGCCGAACGCGGAGCTAAAGAAGGGCAGCCGCCTGATTATCCGCCCGGGACAGGATGCGATTTTTTTAAACACCGGCCGGATAGAGGGAATTTTTACGGATGACGGCGATTATGATATTGAGTCGCAGATCATCCCGTTCCTCTCAACTTTAAAGGGATTTAAGTTTGGTTTTAATACAAACCTGCGTGCCGAAGTTTTATTTGTCAACACAAAAGAGTTTACAGTTAAGTGGGGGACTGCCAATGCGATTAATATTCCGGTGGCGGGCATGCCGGGCGGTATGCCGATCCGCGCTTTTGGCACGCTGAATTTCAAGGTGAATGATTATATCAAGTTGATTGACAAGATTGCGGGGGTTAAGGAATCCTACCTTGTGGAGGATGTGAAAATCCGCGTGACATCCGTGCTTGACCAGCTTTTGATGAAGTGGATCAGCAAGGAGGGGAAGGATATGTTTAACCTTCAGGCTAATGCCTACGATATCGCGCAGGGGATCCGCATGGATCTGGATATGGAAATTTTTGATATGGGGCTTACGATTACGGGCTTCAATATTATGAGTTTCAATTACCCGGAAGAAGTGCAGCGCATGATTACAAAAAATGCTTCCCAGAGCATGATAGGCGATATAAACCGCTATCAGCAGGTGGGCATGGTCGATGCGATGGCATCCGGCAAAGGTGGCGCTGCCTCCGAGATGGCGGGCATGATGATGGGTATGAACATGGCAAACCAGATGGTGAATTCTATGAATGCAAATTCATTGAATACACAAAATTCTTCTAATTCTGTGAATATGCAGAATCCGCAGAATATGCCGAATAACCGGACTGATGCCGGGGCAAAACCTAATTTCTGCCCGAATTGCGGGGCTAAGGCAGGCGGGGCAAATTTCTGCCCGAACTGCGGTCAGAAGCTGGCGTAGGGAGATGGGGGGCAGGAAATGGCATAAGGTTATTTTCTTGGCGCTGTGTGTGTTCCTGTTCTTTGGCGGCTGCGGAAAGCATAAATGCGCTGTTTGCGGGGATGGGGCGAGCTGCAAGTTGATATTTATGGGGAAAGAGTTTGATCTGTGCCGCGACTGCTATAAAACCTATGTTGAGGAGCAGCAGTTATTTGATGAGGAATTATAAGTTTTAATTGTAAGTTTTGTAAGACTGTTTTGACGGAAAGATTGCGGGCTCCTTAGATAGTTTTGGGGCGTGATTCTTTTTGATGTTAAAAAAATGTTATAGAAAGGGGGTATCGCAAAATCATCAAATTAGATGATTGAGCGATACCCTCGCTCTATATTTACTGTTGTTTTCCCATGAAGCAGAAATCTTTGGAATGGATAGTTATTTTTCAAAACATCAAATATCCCTTCTACCTGATAGTATGGGTGAGTTCCGCCGTGCAATGAAAGCGGGCGGTTGGGAGTTGTGATAAAGGTGATTGCGGATTCCGGGAGTCTGCTGCAAAATACTTTGGAGGGAAGGGAAGATAAGGTTGCAGTAGCATTAGACCATGCGCATATGGAAATCGCATCAAACATGGATTACAATAATGAATTTGGCATGGGCTATGCGGTTATACTGGCATACTGGAGCGCGGGGAAGGACTATAAGATTATCCGGGAGATGCCCGACGGGTATGGCTATGCGGATATTATTTTTTTGCCGCTTCCAGGGAGAAATAAGCCAGCTATTGTTGTAGAATTAAATTATAATCAAACGGCGCAGACGGCAATTTTGCAGATAAAGGACAAGAAATATATTGATTGGTGAAAGATTATACGGGTGATATGATTCTTGTTGGAATAAATTATAATAAGGATAAGAAAGAGCAAGGACACAGTTGTAAGATAGAGCGTGCGAGGTACCCGGAGGATGGCAAGTGAATAAAAATCGGTCTGATAAAATTCCCAAACAGGGCAGCGGAGCAGGTGTTGACTATACCGCCGCCCTGTTTGCTATCGCTCCATATCCTGCTTTCTGTGGGGTTGTTGCTTCCGCTGTTTCTGCCGCAAGATATTGTAAATGCCCTTCCTGTCTTCCGGAACATCTTTTCTTCCCACTTTCCACAGACTTTTTCTGCACAAAAGTATATTTGTTTTCACAGGGTTCTGCTGAAAAGCTGATACGCAGTTGCCGATGATTTTTATGTTTGCCCCGTGTTTTATACCAGTGCGGCATCTTCTTTTAATTGTTTGATGATGGTTTCCCTTACGGACGCGCCGAGATGTTTGCGCTCCTCCTTAGGGACATCGGCGGGATAGATTGGTTTGCCGTAATGGATGATGACATGTGCCTTTTTGACCCACGGCATATGGTTTTCAAAAACTGCCGCCGTGTTCGAGATGGCGACCGGGACAATCCCGCATCCCGCTTTTTCTGCCATTTTAAGGCTTCCTTCTTTGAATGGGAGCAGGTCAAATTCTTCGCCGCGGTTCCTTGTGCCCTCGGGCATAATAAAGATGGAGTAGCCGGATTTTAGCTGCTCGATTCCCTGCATAATTGTTTTTAAGCCCTCTTTCATATCGTCACGGTCAAGAAAAAGGCATTGCAGACTTTTCATCCACCATGCAAAAAGGGGTACCCGGCGAAGTTCTTTTTTTGCCACAAAGCCGGTCAGGGTCGGCAGTGTAATATAGCCGACCGGGATATCCGCGAGGCCGCGGTGGTTGCCGACATAGAGGAAGGATTCCCCTTTTGGGAGTTCCTCACGCCCTAGAACCGTGATTTTTGTGCCGGCGCAGAGCATAACAAAGCGGAACGCGACCCGGACAATCGCCTGGGATGCCGCGATCCTTTTATGGGGGTTAAATTTGCCCACAATAAAGAGAATCAGGTAGATCGGCAGAAATAAAATCAGAAAAATAACCATTGAAAGTACCACCAAAACAATGCGCATAACAACCTCTTTCCGCTGCGTGAAGCACGGGCAGGGAAAATATAAAAATGTGGTATACCGTGCATGCTTCCTGTTTTATAACGCAGCATTTTTTACATTGCATCAGTATACCACATTTTCAAGATATTTGGTAGACTTTCTTACAAAATCCTTACAATTTTTAAAAGTTTATATTTTGTTTATAAATGCGTGAAAGTATCTAGCGTGTCAGTTTAATATATTTCCCGCCCTGCCCCACATTTTTTGTGTATCCGTCGTCCGTGTAGAGTTCGTAGGACAGCTCACTGCCTTCCTCGCCCAACAGTTCAAACTTTGTGTAATCCAGCTCTTTGGTGCATTCGCATGGCGGACAGAGCGGCAGCAGGTGGCGTGGGCGGATAAAGAAGGCAACTTCGTTCAGCGCACAGTCAATATAGTGCCAGCCCGCTTCCATTTTTGTAAGAGTGTATGTTTCAGCGGAAGTAAATTTTGCAAGGAGCATTCCTTCCGGCAGATAGACGGTGCGCCCTGTTACATTTTGCTTGTAGACCGGGGCAAGCATCAGGCTCTCGCCAAGCAGAAGCTGGTCTTCCACCTCACATGCCACTTTGTCCTGAGGCCATGCAAAGGCGAGAGGGGAAAAGAGCAGGGTATTGCCTAGCGCTGCTTTTACAAATTCGCTGTAAATATATGGAATCAGGCGGTAGCGCAGTTTCAGGATTTCACGGAAATCGTCAAGCCCCTCAAACTGGTAGCATTCCTGTTCCCTTGTGCCGAGTGCCGCGTGGTTGCGCATCAGAGGCGTAAAAATTCCGAAAGCGAGCCAGCGCAGCAGCAGGTCCCTTGTTGTGTGGCTGCCGAAACCGCCAAGATCCGCGCCGCTGTAGAGGAAGCCGCACATATTTAGGGAAGGCATCATCTTGATATTGAGGAGCAGGTGGCTCCACCAGGACTGGTTGTCGCCCGTCCAGATGCCGCCATAGCGGTGCATGCCGATGTAGGAGGAGCGCGAGAATAGCAGCAGGCGCTTATCCGGGCAGATGGTGTCAAAGGCTTCCGCCGCAGCGCGGGTCATATTGTAGCCGTAGAGGTTGTGCACTTTGTCGTGGCGGATTTTCTTACCGTCCATATTGTGGTAAAAGCGCTTGTAATCCGCGTGGTCGTTGTTGATATTGAAAACATTCTGCATCGCCCAGAAATCGTTGAGCTTCGGGTCGTCCTTCACTTTTAAAAGTTCTTCGACCTTGGCTGCGGCTTCCTCGATTCCCTCCTCGGAGAAAAAGATTGCGGGCTCGTTCATATCGTTCCAGAAACCTTCGATACCTGAGTCGGTCAGGCGCTTGTAGAGCCCGCCGAACCATTTTCTTGCGTCGGCATTTAAAAAGTCCGGGAAATGTGTTTTGCCAGGCCATACACCGGCAACAAAATCCGTGCCGTCCCCGCGCTTGCAAAAGTAGTTATTTTTTACGCCGTCCTCATATACATCGTACCCCTTTTCAATTTTTACACCCGCGTCGATAATCGGGATAAAGTGCAGTCCCTGTTCTTTCATTTCGGCTGAAAGTGCGGTAAGATCCGGGAAACGTTCTGGATGGACGGTGAAGTCCTTGTAGTCCTCCATATAGTCGATATCCATGCTGATTGAGTCGAGCGGCAGGTGGTTTTCGCGGTAACCTTTTGCCACGCGGCGGATATCTTCTTCGTCCATATATCCCCAGCGGCTCTGGATATAGCCGAATGCCCAGAGCGGCGGGATGTAGCTTATGCCGATAAGTTCCCGGAACTGGCGGGTGATGCATAGGGCGTGATGGGCGTGGGAGGATGGCTCTGCGCTGTCTGTGGATTTTTGGAAATTATTTACAGTTTCATCCTCACAGGTAATCAGGTATACATCGAGGTTTGCGTCATCGAGGGAGATGGTGAGTTTGTCCTGTTTTGTGTAGCCGATGTCATAGCGGACATCTGCCGGGTAATCAATAAAGAGCCCGAAGCTTTCTTTCCCGATTACCATCAGGAAATTATGTGCGCCGTAGAGGGATACTTTTTCTTCGGTGTGGTTTGGGTCATCGGTGCAGCAGCTTACATACTGGTAGCCGCGCTTGTTGATGCCGCGGTTTGCTTCGCCAAGGCCATACACTGCGTCGTCCTGCGCCATGGTGCGTGTGAGGGTGAATCCTTTTTCAAAGTCTAAGTTTACATACCGCGTCAGTGGTGCCGTGTCCTCTGTGCTGTTTACTTTGATGGCTGAAAGTTCTGCCACTGTGGCTTCGGTTTCAATGGGTGTTCCAAAACGAAATTTTTGTACCATCTTTGATTCCTCCTGATTTAAAGTTCCGCAGTCCCCCTCCCAGTACCATACATAGGCGGAGAGATTTCTGTCCGCAAAGCTCCCAGAAATATCTCCGGGCACTGTCCGGGGTGTTGCTGATTTTGGTTCTTGCTTGAAATTTTTGGTGGTTTTGTTATAATGACAGTATATTGTATTTTTTGGTGTAATACTTGCGCTATTGTGAGAAAAGATAACATTATTTTGACTTTCGGGGCGTGTGGTGTTTCTTTAGAAGGGAGTGTGCGATGGGGGAGCAGGGCAATGCGGCGTACAGGGAGGGCATCGGGCATGGAACAGAGTTCCTGCCGCTTAAAGTTTACAGCTTTAAAGAGGAGTATGACCAATTTTTTGTTTCTCATCACTGGCATGAAGAAATAGAGATATTATTTTTTGAGAAGGGGGATTTTTTGCTTGAAAGGGATATGGTGCCGGAGGAAATAAGCTGCGGTGATATCGTTTTTATCGGGAGCTCCGTGCTGCACCAGCTTTCGGGCAGGGTGCTGCCGAGCCTGCATTATGCCGTGATCTTTAATTTTGATATGTTGAAATTTGACCGTTATGATATGGCGCAGGCTTCCATGCTTGCCCCGCTCTGTAACGGTGAGTGCGCGCTGCCCGGGCGCATCGGGAGAAATGATGCCGGTTACAAGGAAGTCCTAGCGGCACTGAAAGAGATTTTTACCGCGTGGGAGGGGAAGAAGCCGGGGTGGTATTTAAGGGTTAAGGCATTGCTTTTGCTGATTCTTTCCGTACTTGAGGAGCACGGGCACCTGCGGCATATGGGCAGGGCAGAAAAGGCGGAGGACAGCTACCAGATGAAGGAGATAAAACAGGTACTAAAATATATGGAAGAGCACTATAAGGAGAAGGTAACACTTTCGATGCTTGCGGGCAGGGCGGGGATGAACGAGCAGTATTTCTGCCGTTTTTTCCGCAGAATGACGGGGAAAACACCGATTACCTACCTCAATGATTACCGCATTGGGCACGCGGCGGAGGCACTGATAAAAAGCGATGCTAGGATTGTTGAAATCTGTTATGAGAACGGCTTTGAAAATGTAAGCTATTTTATAAGGAAGTTTAAGGAGGCGAAGGGGATGACACCTAAGGAGTATCGGAAAAGAGAAACTTTTGTTTGACCATTCAATGTGTTTATGGTATGATTTTGAACAAAGTAACCGCACAGTGCGGGGAAGGTGAGGATGGTATGGAAGATAATCTGAATTTGTATAATACTCTGACAAAAAAAGTGGAGCGTTTTATCCCGAATGAGCCGGGAAAAGTAAAGATGTATACATGCGGACCGACAGTTTACCACTACGCGCATATTGGAAATCTGCGCAGCTATATTATGGAAGATGTGCTGGAAAAATTTCTGCGCTTTTCCGGCTACGATGTAAAGCGAGTTATGAATATAACGGATGTGGGGCATCTTTCGAGCGACGCGGACACCGGCGAGGATAAGATGTTAAAGGGTGCAAAGCGCGAGCACAAGACCGTTATGGAAATTGCAAAATTCTATACGGATGCGTTTATGTCGGACTGCGAAAAACTGAATATAAAAACACCGGATGTTGTGGAGCCGGCAACAAACTGTATTCCGGATTTCATCCATATGATTGAGGAGTTGCTAAAGAAGGGTTTTGCATATAGGGCGGGCGGCAATATTTACTTTGATACGTCGAAACTTGGCGAATACTATGTCCTTAGCAACCAGAATGCCGAGGAGCTGGCAGTTGGCGTGCGGGAGAGTGTGGAGGAGGATGAAAATAAGAGGAATAAGACAGATTTCGTCCTCTGGTTTACGAAATCAAAATTTGAGGATCAGGAATTAAAATGGGAAAGCCCGTGGGGCGTGGGGTATCCGGGCTGGCATATCGAGTGCTCCGCCATCAGCATGAAGCATCTGGGGGAAACCCTCGATTTGCACTGCGGCGGTATCGACAATGTTTTTCCGCACCATACCAATGAGATTGCGCAGAGCGAATCCTATCTTGGGCATAAATGGTGCAACTACTGGTTCCATATTTTACACCTTAATGATGCGACTGGCAAGATGAGCAAGTCAAAAGGGGATTTCCTGACAGTTTCGCTGCTCAAAGAAAAAGGCTATAACCCGCTGGTTTACCGGATGTTCTGTTTGCAGTCGCATTACCGCAAGCCGCTTGTATTTACTTACGATGCGCTTGACAATGTGGCGGCATCCTACGAAAAACTTGTGGCGAGGGTTGCTGCACTGACAGAGGATGGTGCGGTGGATGAAGAAAGGCTGGCGGATTTTAGGGGGCAGTTTTTGAATGCGCTAAACAATGATCTTACCACCTCCTCGGGGCTTACCGTGCTTTACGATATGTTAAAGTCGGAGGCGGGCGATATGACAAAGCGCAGGGCTGTTGCCATGTTCGATGAAGTTTTCTCGCTTGACCTTATCGCTGCGGCACAGAAAATGAAGGAAGAAAAAAGCGGTGCCGGGATGGACGGGGAGATGATAAGGTTTATAGAGGAGAAGATTGCGCAGCGAAAAGAGGCAAAGAAAGCAAAGGATTTCGCGCTGGCGGATGCGATAAGGGAAGAGCTTTTAGCTAAGGGGATTGCGATTAAGGATACAAGGGAAGGAACTGTTTGGGAAAAAATGTAAAACGGTAAAGGGATTGGGAAAAGGAAGGGTGATACCATTATGGATATTAAGGTTGGGGATACGCTGAAATTGAAGAAGAAGCATCCCTGCGGGAGCCAGATGTGGAAGGTGCTGCGCGTGGGGATTGATTTCAGGCTTTCGTGTGAGGGCTGCGGACATCAGATTATGATTGCGAGAAAACAGGCGGAGAAAAATGTGCGGCAGATCATACCTGGCAGCGGGGCAAATGAATCCGCGGGGGAAAATGTGTAGGAAGAATTCTTGCAGTATCTGGTACAGGAGGAATTATGGAGAGCGGAAAGAAAGACTGGGATGCGGAAATAAAGGGGGGCGCAAAGGATGCGCCCCAGCGTATCTGCAAGAAATGCCTGCTGCGGGAAATGCAGGAAGGCGAGTATTTTAGGAATATGTACGAGTATATTGCAAATTTGGACCCGGATGTAAAGTCGGAGGAGGAACTTTACGAAAAGCGGCTTGCTGCCTGCAAACAGTGCGGCAATCTGGTAAACGGGATGTGCCGGGTCTGCGGGTGTTTTGTGGAGATGAGGGCTGCTGTTAGGAAGAATTATTGTCCGGCAGCAGAAAAGTACTGGTAGCGGATTATTGGGGTGAAAATATTTTTAGCATCAATGGTTTAATATCCCAAAACCATTTCCAACTTTTCCGCCATCTAAAAGATATTTTTTCATATTTTTCTGCAAGGCGGTCTGTTCGGGGAAATCAGGGATATGGTGTTTCCTTGTTTTAAACACCCATTCCGTGTACTCCATGCCGGAATAATCAACCGATGTCACAGTGAATCTTTTCTGGAAGGCTATGATATTGGATTGTGCAGGCAGCAGCACGGACAATTCCGGTGCCAGAAGCCAGGAGTCGCAGATATATTTGCAATTTCCATATTCTGGAAAACGCTCGGTGAAAAAACGATTTGCTTCCTCGATGGACCGGTCACAGTTTTCCGGTGTGAGAACGGAATCGGAGGGAATATGCATGCCGATTACCGGCGCATTGTTTTCGTGCATCATTTCATATTCCAATTCCCCGATGCGGAACAGTATTCCGCTAAGCTGCCTTGCCGTCCACCACTCGCGGTCAAATGCGAGGATGCCCGTTATTTTTTCGCACTCCGAAATAAATCTTGTAAAGCATCGCATGGTTGCAAAGAAAATGGAGTCGGGAATGGATTTTTCCTGATACCATCCATATTGTTCTGCCGCGCATACAAGCATGCAGGTAAGGAGTTTAACCTGCTTTTCGTCCTCGCCCAACTGCTCTTTTAAAATTGATCTTGCAGCAGCTTCGGTTTTCATGTTTTTT
>ERZ808051.2046-NODE-2046-length-11198-cov-40.808470_pt1 | contig 11198 bp, 14 predicted proteins | sample MGYA00380199_ERZ808051 | MGnify/ENA primary metagenome ERZ808051 (study PRJEB31490, sample SAMN06133391) | mouse gut metagenome | isolation source: J11 | host: mice | place: China: Chengdu | collected 2015-05 ...
ATTATACGTTTTTGCGGGAAATATGTCAATAAAAATGAAAAATTCCACTGAAATGATTTTATACCGAATCCCGCATAAAGGCAAGGGATTTTAGCGGCAAAACCGCAATTTGTCGATTTGTCGAACCGCAAATCGGGGTGGGGTAAATTCCGCACAGGTGGGGTAAAAGGGGTAAACATTTTTACCCCGGGGTAAAAGTCATCAAAATCTAACAGCGGCACAGGCGGCTATTCAGAAATAATGCCATAGGAATTTGGGTACTAACAGGCAAAAGTATTGAAGAATAGCTTAAAATCAAGGGTTTTTGAGCGTAGAGGGGTTCACCGGAGTGGTTGGTGGGCCTCTCTTTTTTGCGTTTTTGATGCCGCTGATAGTGGGGCGATTGGGGCAGAATTATACTATCACGCAAAAGTCGGGAGTTTCCGTGATAGTATCCGAGTTTTGCGTGATAATATAAGGGTTTCCGTGTTTGTTTGGAGTTTCGCCTGTTTGTAGAAAAATGCTGTTGGAATTAGATAATATATGTCAATGGGTATGCTATATTAGTGAATATGTGATTTGCATACTCGTATGAATATTAGAATTTTATTTTTTTGTTGACAAAATCAGAAGCACGAAATATAATATAAAGTACATAAATTAATTGTTAGTACTTAAAATTGAAAGGAGAACAAAAATGAGCAATAGTGGACGACCTAAAAAAGAAGGATTGGATAAAGTGATAAAGGTTACAGTGAATGATGAGGTAGCAGAAATGCTAGATGATACTGCTCAGGAAATAGGAAAGTCCAAATCTGATATTTTGAGAGAACTAATACCGATTGTTTCAAGTAAAGATTATGAAGGACTCATTCCTAACACTAGTATGGAAATATTGCAGAAATATTCTGAAAAATGCTGGGATATATTACATACGCCAGGCTGTATTTTTGAGGTGGATAAGTTGTCTGATAATATGCCTGCTTTTGTTGTTACAATGGGTGAGCCGGTAGTATATGTAAAGTATCCGACTTTTAAAATTGAAATATTTGACAGCAAAAACCCATTAGGAGATACATCTCAAAAAGACATTGAAGAGCTTTTAAAAGATGTTTATAATCGATCATATGTATCATACAATAAAGCAGATTATCTTGTTATTGGTGGCAGATTGGAAAAAATGCAATTTCCCTACGTAAATGAGGTAACGTGCTTAGAAGTAATTTTGGAAAAAAACGTAATTTGTAAAGATAAGATTGTGGAGATTCTGAAAAATAATAATTATAATGTATCCGTATATCCTTCATATTGTATTAGAAGGGCAGAAGTGGAGTTGTTGGAGGAAAATAAATATTTTAGAGTAATATCACCAGAATAAAATATATATAAAAAATGAAACAGGGTAGGAGTAATGATATATTCGTACTTCTACCCTATTTTGGGATATTACGAAAAGTGTTTAAAAAGAGAAAAAAGTGCATTATTACTTGTGGAAATATCCCCCTATCACCTAACGGTGTCTTCTTCCCCGGCAGATACGGACACGGAAAGCCGAGAAAGCCCGTAAACACGGCACTTTCAGCATTACATAGCTTTCAAATATACATTATTTCCGTGTGCTTTTAGGGGCATTTTTACATTAGTGGAGGCACGAACTTGTGTTCTGGGGTTCTTTTGCCTGATAGTATATACTCGTAGGCAAAAGTCGGTTATTATCACGGAAACTCGGATACTCGCAGGCAAAACTCGATACTATCACGCAAAAGTCGATACTCGCAGGCAAAATCCATATACAAACACGGAAACTGGCTGTATTATCACGGAAACCCGCTGGGAGTTTTCGTGATAATATAGGGGTTTCCGTGATAGTATGCAAAGTTTCCGTGTCTGCATATGAGTAAAATGGTAAAAACTGAATGGATAAGTGACAATGAGAGAAAAGGGCTGTTCAATGGCTCTTTTTTGCTTTCCACTCCCGAAAAATAGTTGTTTCGTGCCATCGGGTGAAAAACAGAAAATATTTATAGTATAATTCAGTGGATGCTTTTGCTTTAGCGGGAACGGTTTTCAGCCGAAGTAATAGGAAACAGCGGAAAGGGTGATATATGGATGTATGACGTGATAGTGGTCGGGGCGGGGCCGGCGGGATGCATGGCTGCCAAGGTTTTAGCGGAAAAAGGTTATAAGGTTCTCCTGGTGGAAAAATTCAGAATGCCCAGGTACAAGTCCTGTTCGGGTGTGCTGATAAAGAAATCAATGGAGCTTGTAAAGAAGTATTTCAGGGAGGCCGTGCCGGAGTCCGCCATGTGTACCCCGACAGAGAACAGGGGAATGATGTTTGCAAAGCGGCTTTGCCGTCCATCGCAAATTCACTACCATATACAGCCGTATCATTGATTTTGAAAACGTGGATGATATACTTGAGAACAGATAAGGAGGTGACATTTTGAAAGTTGGGATAAACATAGACCGTTCCGTAGAGGAAATAGAAGTTCTAATCACAGCACATGAACAAAGCAGGACGGTCAATGCTCTTTATGAGCATATTGTAGAGTTCGATAAAAAGAGCCTTGAGACACTAACAGCATACAAAGATGATATAGTTAAGATTGTAAATGTGACGGATGTTTTCCGAATATATACAGGAAATCAAAAGGTCTACATTCAAACATGTCAAGGCGAGTTTGTCATACGGCACAGATTGCATGAATTGGAAGCGGCTCTCGACAAAAAACAGTTTCTCCGTATCTCTAATTCAGAAATCGTAAATGTCAAAAAAATTCGGGATATTGATTTAAGCATAATTGGAAGGATTTGTATTCGCTTTGAAGATAATACACAAACCTATGTTTCGAGGAGATATATCCCGAAAATCAAAAAATCTTTAGGAATATGAGGTGATATTTTGAAAAAGAAAGCTTTGAAGTTTGGAACAGTAGGTTTTCTGCTTGGGTGTTTTGCATATTTGCTGTTTTCAATCGTTGTTTCATTGCGGATGAACACAGGAGATTTCTATTTTACTCTTCCTGCTTTGGCAAATAAATACAGCAACGAAATGTTTGCAACCATTGCTCAGATAGCAACATTTACTTGGCTTGGATTAGCCTGCGGTATTGCGTATTTGTTTAGCGAGAATGTTGAACTTGAGCCAGCAAAACAAGCAGTAGGCTATTTAGTTTCGCTAACTGTCGGGATGTTGCCATTGGCGTGGACAGGACAATGGTTTAAGCATGTTTTTATAGGCATATTCAGCTATATAATCATTATTACTATTGTTTCGCTCCTTTTATTCATGATTGGATTAGTGAAGTTGAAATGCGATGTCGATGAAATTAGGCAGGCTATTGGAGTTGGCGAGGAGGTTAATCATGAAGAAATTTAATCTGTCATCAAAACAAATAATCACTTGGATATGTGTAAATTACGGACTGTTTATATTGGCATTTTTCACTTTAGGCTTTATGGGCAGCAAAAGCGCTGTCATTATTAATTTTGTTTTGGATGTAGTACTTTGTGTTATTTCGTTTGCTTTTAATATTGGATTGTTTTCTGCAAAGTACAAAACACCCATTGTTGGCAAAATCGGCTTACTATTTGCAACATTATGCTTTGTAGCATTTACCTATTTTGCATTTTTAATGCCAGAAAACGGATTGCCCCCAGTTCTATTTAGTTGATTATGATAAATACGAAATGGATACTTTGCTCCCTGAGTTGTTTCCGGCAGGGAAAACAAAGGGTCGCCATAGCCAAGGCATCGTCAAATGATCCGGAAATTATTTTTACTGATGAGCCAACTGGCAACCTGGATCTGACCTCCGCAGTGAACATTATGCAGTGATTTATGAAAATAAATAGTGAAACCGCCGTACTATGGGCTTCAACCGCCATATGCGGAGGTCTGCCATTTCCGCAGGCAGCTAAGGGAAATGACTTGGAAATTCACTCTTATTCGGATTCCCACAGAATTTTATTGACTTTCAATCCCATATCACCTATACTATTCTCCAAGCAGGGGGACTACAGTGTAGTTGAGAAGGCAAAACCTGACCCTTTGACCCTGTTGGCTAATACCAACGTAGGGAGCTGAATGATACGATACCGTATTTTTTAGGATGTTCCCTGCACACGGAATATCCTTTTTATTTTTAACTGAATATGAATGATATGTGTTTGCGAGGGAACTGAACAAGTTGAAAAAGGTAAGACCTGACCTCTTGACCTGTCGGCTAACACCGGCGTAGGGAAGCAATTTCTTACGCCGTACTGCGTCTGAAAGAGCTTCTGATGATTTGGAAGCTCTATTTTTTTTACAAGGAGGAAAAGGGAATGTCATTTATGGAAGGTATATTGAAACGGAATGTATCTGTCTGGGACAAGTGTATTGACACCATGTTTGTGCAGGATATGAAGGACGGAAAACTGACCACTGAAGATTTTAAGGAATACATAGTACAGGACAGTATCTACCTGAAAAATTATGCCCGTGTGTATGGCAAGGCAATATACCATGCGGAAACATTAAGGGAAATCCAGCTTTACTATTCTATCCTGAACTTTGTTACGGATACAGAGTCGGTGGTTCGGCTGAACTATCTGAGGCAGTTCGGTATGACGGATGATGACATAGAATTTATTGATCCGTTGCCGGAAAACCAGAATTATATTGATTTCCTGTTTGAAACTGCGGAGCGTGGAAATGGGTGTGAGATGCTCATGGCGGTACTCCCGTGTATGCTGAGTTACAGCTACATATTCCGTAAACTTGCAGATGAACCGGAAAGCCGGAAATCACAATATTGGGATTTCATTCATGATTATGCCGATGACCAATATGCTGAAAGCTGCAAGGAATGGTGTGACTTTGCAGATAGGAAGTGTGGGAGCCTTTCTGAAGCTGACCAGAAAAAACTGGGCAATATTTTTGAAAAGGCGGGCTATCTGGAACTTGATTTTTGGAATATGGCTTACAAGAGGAAAAGGGCATGAAGGAGAGGATTTGTTATGTGGTAGGAGCTGGTGAAAATTTCGGGCTTGATTTTCAGCCAGCCACGGGGGATTTTGTGATAGCTGCCGATGCGGGGCTGCGTTATCTGGAGGAACAGGGTATCAGGGCAGACCTCGTAATCGGAGATTTTGATACCCTCAAATGTATTCCCGAACATCCGAATGCCATAGCGTTAAGTGCAGAAAAGGATGATACCGATACACTTGCGGCTGTCCGTGAGGGCATCAGGGCGGGATATACCAGTTTCCACATTTATTGTGGGACAGGCGGGCGCATAGACCATACAATGGCTAATTTACAAGTGCTTGCTTATTTATCTGCCAACAATATGCGCGGTTTCTTATTCGACAATGGCACTGTAATTACGGCGATTACCAATGGTAGCCTTTGTTTTGGGGAAATCCCATGCGGGTATGTATCCGTATTTTCCTGTTCCGAAAAAGCGGAGGGAGTAACCCTGTGCGGTTTGAAATATGAGTTAAATAATGCAACATTGACAAATACATTTCCTGTCGGGGTAAGCAACGAATTTATTGGCAGGGAGAGCAGCATATCAGTGGGCGGCGGAACTTTATTTATAGTTTTCCCAAGAGAAGCAAAGGAGAGAATCATACAATGAAAAAGGTATTGAGTATTGCAGGTTCTGACTGTAGCGGCGGTGCGGGCATACAGGCAGATTTGAAGACATTTTCCGCACATGGTGTATATGGCATGAGCGTCATTGTTTCAGTTGTGGCAGAAAACACAGGCAGGGTGATTGGCATTCAGGACATCAGCGCGGATATGATTGGCAAACAGATTGACGCTGTTTTTGAGGATATAGAGGTTGATGCGGTGAAAGTCGGTATGCTTTCCACACCGGACTGTATGGAGGAAGTTGCCGGAAAACTGAAATATTACCACCCGGCAAATATTGTGGTTGACCCTGTGATGTATGCCAAGAACGGCTGCCCGCTCATGGAGCCTGCGGCAATTGAAACGCTGATTGGGACGGTTATCCCTATTGCTGACGTACTGACACCGAATATTCCGGAAGCGGAAAAAATAACGGGAGGCAGGATCAGAACGCTTGCGGACATGGAAGAAGCCGCAAAAGCAATCCACACGATGGGATGCAGGGCGGTTGTTGTCAAAGGCGGCCATGCAGCAGGGAATGCGGTGGACGTCCTGTTTGACGGGAAAGAAATCTGTCATTTTGATACCGCCCGGATTGATACGAAAAATACGCATGGGACAGGCTGCACCTTTTCTTCTGCGGTTGCTTCACAGCTTGCGAGGGGCATGGGGTTACGGGAGGCAGTCTGGAAAGCAAAGGATTATGTGACAATGGCGATTGGGCATTCCCTTGACATAGGGAAAGGCTGTGGCCCGACACATCATTTCTGGCACCTCTACCAATATGGCCTGCAGGAAGAAAGGGATGGTGGAGAATGAAACCTGATTATTCTTTATACCTTGTGACAGACCGTATGCGTATGAGTACCAGGACTCTGGGAGAAGCAGTGGAGCAGGCAGTCATCGGCGGCTGTACTTTGGTACAGCTTAGGGAAAAAGAGATTCCGGCATTAGATTTTTATATGCTGGCATTGGAAATAAAAAAGATTACTGACAGATACGGCATACCGCTTATCATAAATGACCGTATCGACATTGCTATGGCAGCGGGAGCAGCCGGTGTACATATTGGGCAGCAGGATATTCCTGCGGATATTGCCCGGAAGGTGATCGGGAGGGATATGCTGCTTGGTGTTTCTGTCGGTTCCGTAGCGGAAGCCATAGATGCGGTGAAAGCCGGGGCTGATTATCTGGGCGTGGGCGCTATGTTCCCGACAGGGACAAAGCCGGATGCAGGTTTTGTATCTATGGAGGAACTTGGAAGAATCCGTAAAGCAGTTGATATACCGATTGTTGTGATCGGGGGCATCAGCAGGGAAAATGCAATGCTTTTCAGACCGATGGGAGTTGACGGCCTGGCTGTTGTTTCCGCTGTGATTGCCCAGCCTGATATAAAAGCATCCGCAGCCGATTTAAAATCACTGTTTTTTGGAAAGGAAGTTATGAATGAACATTGATGCACCTTTGCCGGACAGAGGGAGATGGATATGCTGGAAATGTGGGATTTATACAATGGCAAAAGAGAAAAAACAGGGAAGGTTCTGCCGCGTGGCGTACCTGTTCCGAAGGGGTTGTATCATCTTACTGTCAGCGCATGGATTGTAAACAGCCAGGGGCAGTACCTGCTTTCCCGGCGCCATCCTCAAAAAACATACCCGCTTTGCTGGGAATGTACGGGCGGTTCTGTCCTTGCGGGGGAGGACAGCCTGAATGGTGCGGTGCGGGAAGTCAGAGAAGAATTAGGGATAATTCTGAATCCGTTCAAAGCAGAAATGATCTATCAGATCAGAAGGGAAGATGTCCAGGATTTTTATGATGTATGGTTGTTTCATGCTGATATAGATATATCCGAGATAAGAATGCAGGAAACAGAAGTTATCAGTATCCAGTGGGTAGACCGGGATGGCTTAATTGATATGCTGCATAGCGAAAAGTTACATCCAATGATTGATTATATAGAAGAAATGTTTTAGGACTTGATATTTGATAAAGGGTAGTATTTAAGCCATATGCGGCGGTTCTGCCATTTCCGCAGGCAGATTCTTTTTCCTATTCAGAAAACCGCTTGGAAAGCGGGGGAAACAGAGTTAATATGCTTACACGACGGTTTGCGTTTGTGCTTATAGTCGTTTCGTGCAATTTATGGGAGTTTTGTGCAATGGCGTTTGATAGGATGCCTTATAATCCGATATAATTTATGACGGAAAGTGGGGAAAATATGGATGAGGATAGCAGTCTGCGATGACAGCAGGGAGGACAGGGGCGCGCTGCGGGCACTGCTGGAAGCCTGCGGGCATGATTTTGAAATAGGGGAATACGGCTCCGGTGCGGAGCTTTATGCGGATATGGGGTATGTACGGGAATGCGGCATCGTGTTCCTCGACATAAACCTTTGCTTTTGCGGATACCTGGACTTATTGCAAGGGGGCAGGGCGGCTCTGAACGACAGAGGAGCTGCCGAGAAAAATGAATAAGCACTGGAAAAACAGTACCTTTCTACCAGGTAAATGAATCGTAGAGTTAAAAAGGAGCTTGTAAATTAATCATCGGGTGAAATAAGCACGCACTTTTTGTTATACTCTTCTTAATCAAATTTAATGAGGAGGTCGTTAGCATAATGGATGCAAAGCAAATGGGAATGTTCATTTCCGAATTGCGAAAAGAGAATAATATGACGCAGGCACAATTGGCAAAGGAACTATATGTATCTGACAAAGCAGTTAGCCGCTGGGAGAGAGGTTTAGGATTTCCGGATATTAATACGATTGAACCACTTGCGGAAGCCTTGAATGTGAATGTGCTTGAACTAATGCGGTGCCAAAGAATGCCGACAAAGGATATCCAAGTTGAAGTGGCAACAGATGCCGTAAACACAACCTTAGATATAGTTCAACAGCAAAAGAAAATAGAATTGAGAAATATGGTAATGTACAGCATTGTAGGAATTGTTGGTACATTTTGCTTGCTGATTGGATTGGCATTTCACTCATATGATAGTTTTTCATTATTAAGCAGACCAATACTTTCGTGTTTTATTGGCATGATTATGTTGCTGGTTTTTCTAAGTTATCTATATAGAAAAATAAATAAGTCTAGCCGAAAAGACTGAGAAGTGGATGTCAGTATGAATTAGTGGGGGCATACTTATGAAAGCAACAATATTGCTTTTGGGATTGAAGGGAGAGGAAGGTGCCTTATGGTAATATTAAGACAGGAATCAAAGTATACAAGAATATCAATGGCTATTTTATTATTTTTGGGTGTATCAGTTCTGGCAAATTTTCTTTTTGACCTACCGATACGGATGAGCAGAATATGTTGGCTTATTTTAACAAGTGTCTCTTTGATCCTTTCATTTTTGGGGAAAAGAGAGAAAAGGACAATAATCTCCAGTGCTGCTATCTACATTAATATATTTGTTTTAGGTATCAGCCTGATTGTCTTTAAAACCATTTTGGTGCTAATAAGAATAGTTCTTTAGAACGGAGCAAGAAAAATAAAACATAAAGTCATATGGCCTTGCCTAAATTTCAGGCAAAATGATTTTAGGATGCAGAAAATGTTTAGGGAGAACAGCATCTTATGAAAAAAATATTGTATTTAGTTTATGTTGTCATAATGGCATATGTAATCGTTATGAACTTTATGGATTATTCCTGCTCATTTACAAATGAAATGGAATTGAGCAAAATAGAAATTACAATTAACAAGCCAGAAACGAAAAGTAATGAGGAATTTATATCTGACCTGATCAATTTATCTAAGGAACTGGATATGGATATAATGTACCTGATTACGGATGCATCTGGAAAAAAGATAAGAAAGGAGTATTTTGTAACTACAAATACTTCAGACTTCTTATGTATTGATGGTCTTGACACAAAGGGGATTTTAGACGGATGTGATGGAATTACTAATACCAGTATTGAGGGAAATTATTTTAGAATGAAATACTCGACACTGTTCTATGAGGTGGATATATTTGATATTTGTGAAGCTGAAAAGTACAATTTGGAATCATGCAATTTTTATATTAATGCTGATTCCGAAAATCGGTTTATCCGTTCATTGACGGATGAAGGGTACGGAGTATTCAGGGCAAACGGTACGGTGGTGCAAAGTGGTTACTTGTCATTGCGGACACTGGTTCTTCCTATAATGATATTGCTGACGAGTATGCTGTTCTATTTTATCAATAAAAGGAAAGAGTATGTTATAAAGCTGCTTGAGGGCTATTCAAAATTTCTGATTGTAACAGAAACTTCCTGTAAAACTTGTGCAGTCATGTTGCCCATAGGCATAATCGTTATCTGTCTGAGTGCGTTTGTAACAATGATGATTTACAATATAGACCCAATTGATTACATTGCGTTTTCAATAAAGGGGCTGGCCCCATTTTTCTCTTTTACGATTATCAGCGCATTTATTGTCAATGCCGTAACAGTAGTTTCTTTAAAGGCCTATCATATGAAGGGCAAGAATGATAACTATGATTTATATGCGGTATCGTATATTTTGAAGATGGTATATTCTTTGTTGGTTATTTTATCATTTTCTAATGTGTTGTTGGAAATTCGAAGTATCAATGATATCAACAGAACTAATATCCGCATTAGCAATGAACTGAAAGATTATGTCGCCTTGCCAGTCAACAGCGTATCAACATCAATTAGCAATGCAAACCAATTAGAATATAATTCGCGGCTTGATGAGTTTTATGACAGGACGGTAGACGATTATAACGGCATATTGATAAATACAAGGAATTATAGGGTGGGGAGTCTGGAGACTGGTGATAGCCTGGCAGAAGCATATGGGCAGACGAGGATAACCGTGAATGAAAATTACCTCAGTCTAAACATAATACATGATACAGATGGGGAGCCAATAACCGAAAAAAATATTGTTTCCCATATGTTCAATTTATTGCTTCCTGAAAGCCAAAAAGAAAATGAACAGGATATTATTGACAGTTACGCTGCTTCATATGAAATAGATAAAAGTGAAATAAACTGCATTTTTTATAAGCAGGATGAAGAAATATGCACCTTCAATCCATACTCTGGAAGAAAGAATGGGGGCGTGATTTTTAATCCAATTATAGAAATATATGATAGAGATTATTTAAAAGACCAGATGCTTAATTATGTGTCTGGACAGTATTACTTATTAAAAGTAGATGCCCAGGATCCATATGCTGAATTGCTGCCATTGCTAAAGGAGTGCGGGCTGGATGGCATTATTTTGTATACGGTCAATATATCTAATGTGTTTGACAATAGCGTAGCAAGTATTAGGGAACGATTGGATAATGATCTTTTGAATGCCATTTTATATGCTATATCCATTATTTTGCTTATTATATATAACTGCACCGTTTATTTTCAGATATATGGGAAGAAGATTTGTTATAAAAAGCTTAGTGGGTTCAGCTTTATGGAAATTCATATGATTCCTTTGATTTCACTGGTTATTCAATATATGGTGTTTGTTTTATTAAGTAGTATGGTTTCTATAAATAGTCTGCAAATAGAAAGTCAAGCAGAAATTAGAGAACTTTGAAAAAATTATACAGGTTGAAAAATAAGCACTACAA
>ERZ808051.2047-NODE-2047-length-11196-cov-8.344725_pt1 | contig 11196 bp, 11 predicted proteins | sample MGYA00380199_ERZ808051 | MGnify/ENA primary metagenome ERZ808051 (study PRJEB31490, sample SAMN06133391) | mouse gut metagenome | isolation source: J11 | host: mice | place: China: Chengdu | collected 2015-05 ...
CCTTATATTTTTTTCATCATCACACACCGCAATTTTTATCGTTTCTGCCACCTCCAGTCCTCAACTAACTTATCGGAAAAATCAGGGCGATTTCTAACGTCTACTTCGTGAATGGTTAATCTGGCTACGTGAATCGCAGATTTTTTGTTTTTGAAAGGCCAAATCAGCCCTAAAGTTTTTCGCCTTTCGTCCGATATAGGGGAAACGCAAACCGCCGTGTAAGCATATTAACTCTGATTCCCCCGCTTTCCAAGCGGTTTCTGCTGCCAGACCTGCCTGCGGAAACAGGCAGACCGCCGCATATGGTGGTAAGCCATCTGCGGCGGTTAGCTTTTGTATATCCTTTATCTCAGCAGCGCCATACTTCCCGTCAACTTGTTGACCTTCTTTTTTGCACCACAAATGGCGATACCAAAATAATTCAGGTCCGTTTCTGAAACATCCTTCATCTTTTCAATAAACTCATCATAGGTTTTGCACCCCTGTGCAAGGTCTGAGAAATCCACCACCGTCAAGTCCGAAAACTCCGGCTCATACAGCTTCTCGCGGATAGACTTGATCACCTCCACATTTCCCTTTAAGATCGGCACCGGAAACTCTATAATCCCCAAATGTCCGTTTCCCGTCCTGTCATACACATCTGCACCTACGACCTCCGGCATCTGCTTCCCCAGCGTGATGCCCATGATTGCCGCCGTGTTCGCTATGATGCCAAGTGGCAGGTTCTCATCAATCACCATGACGCATTTTTCATTCTGTAAATCCATCTTTCAATCCTCCTGTTTTTTCTGATAACAGCGGTAGAGATAAGCCTTGTGAAAGCCCAACCGCCCATATTGCTCCGGAAGTTCTCCCTTCCCCGGAATATCTGCCAGTATCCTTACAATTCCATTTGCCGCTGCAAACCGCAGGATGTCCTCCATGCTTATATCCGGCAGGTTCCCGTCTGGCAGGAATAAAAGCCCCTGACGTTTTATTCCGATGACCGCCTCTCCCTCCATGACACATTCTGTCCCGCCATTCCCGTTTTTCAGGAGCAGCCCGTCCGGCATTTTCCCTTTCACGCACAGTTTTCCGGCATCCCCCGTTAAATCGCATTCACCGACCACGCCGCATTTTTCCAGCCCGTACCCACTGTCCGTAAGGATGGAACTCAGGTGGTAATTGGTATGCTCCACAATGCGGAACACGCATCCTGCCCCGCACTGGCGGCTGATCTCCTCACACCTGCGGATGTTCTCCGGAATATCCCCATCTGAAAATTTATAATACAGCGGATAGACCAAAAGCTGTCCTTCCATTCTTTTCAGCACCCATCCCCGGCAAATTAAAGTTTCCCTGTCGGGGAACAGGCTGATGATCTGCTCCTCCGTCCTTATCGCAGGCTCATTCACTGTTCCCACTCCCTTTCCCGTTATATTCAGAAAGGAAAAGCCCTGCAACCGCCAGAACCGTCCCCATAATGGAAACCCACGTCACCGGCTCCTTCAGCACCAGCACGGAGGTCACCACCGTTATGACGGGAACCATGTAAATATAGACGCTGGTCTTGACTGCGCCAAGCGCCTTTACCGCAAGGTTCCATGTGACGAAGCAGAGCGCGGACGCCCCCAGCCCAAGATACAGGATATTGAGCAGATGCGTCACATCTGCAAACCGTTCCAGCCCGATTTCAAAATCGAAAAGGAACAATGCCGGAACCATGAACAAAATTCCATAAAAGAATGTCCTCCGTGTGGTGAGTATGACCGGGTAGCCGAAACTGCTGATCTTCCTTGTCAGTATGGAATAGCACGCCCACACAAAAGCCGCAAGGACTGCCAGCAAATCCCCCATCGGATTCAGTTCCAGTTTAGAGCCGTTAAAGCTGATCAGCGCAACACCCGCCATCGCCACCACAAAGCCTATGAAAAAATTTGCTCTTAATTTCCCTTCCGATTTCAGGAACAGGCGCGACAGGATTGCCGTGAAAAACGGTGCAACCGAAATGATGACTCCCACGTTGGATGCCATCGTATATGTAAGCGCGATATTCTCCAGCAGGTAATATAGGCATATCCCGCACAAGCCCGCCAGCACGAAAGTCAGCTCCTGCCTGCGCCCCACGCCTTTCATACGGTGAGGGCAAACCAAAAAGAGTACCGCAAAACCCATGACAAAACGGAAGAACAGTATTTCCACCGGCTTAAAATCCGTAAGCAGGACTTTGGTGGATATGAATGTCGTCCCCCATATGATGATGGTGAGCAGCGCCGCCAGATGCCCGGCTGATCTCCTATTCCCCATGCTGCCCACCGTCCCCGTCTTTTTCCGAGAATATTTCACGGTAAGTCCCCGGCGCAAGCCCTATGAACTGATTGAAATAATTTGTAAAATGGCTCTGGTCTGAAAATCCTGTTCTTATGGCCGCCTCCACGGGCGGCACTCCTTCCGATAACAGCTTTTTTGCCTCATTGATGCGGACTGTCTCAAGGTAACGGTAAGGTGTAACTCCTTTTTCTTTCGTAAAGGCCCTCAACAGCGTTGACTTGCTAAGTCCCGCATGGCGGCATATCTGGTCTAAATAAATGCGCTCCGTAAAATGCGCTGTCATGTATTCACAGGCTTTTTCAATCTCCTGCCTGCACTCCGGGATGCAGCTTTCAAATGGCTTCCCGTAATTCTGGATGAGGTACGAAAGCAGGAACAGCAGGGTTTCCTCCTTCCCAAACTCCCCTGTCCCTTTCATGACCATCTCATGCAGCGGGCGCAGGTGGCAGGCTACCTCCTCATCGCAGATAACATTTCTTGAAAATCCCGGAAGCTCCCGTTTCCCTGTCACTTCCTCCGCCAGATCGAGCATGACCTCCTTTGAAATGTTAAAGCCCCGGTAATCAAACGTCCCTTCATCACTCTGTACGCAGGCATGGCTGTCACCCGGATTAAAAAGCACGATGCTTCCTTCCTCTATGGCATATTCCCTGTCACGGCAGGAAAGCACACGCTCCCCATCCTCCACAAAACCAATGACATAATGCTCATGGAAATGGCTTGGAAAAGGCTGCACTATCCCCTCAAAACGGTATGCCTCCATCCTCAATTCATCATCATATACCACTGTCCTTATTTCTTTCTTCATGTGGATTCCCTCCTTGTCAAGAGCCATTTTACCTCTTATTTTTTCCTGCGTCTTGTAAAATATCTTCATTTTTCAGATTTATCAGTTTTATTTTCTGCGGGGATTATCCATTAAAAGAAACGCTTTTATGTGCATTGAGGAATTTAGTTTGAGTATTATATTTTAGAAATAAAGAATTTTTGAGTTGCCAACAAATAAAAAAAGAGCCCTTGAACAGCCCTTTTGTCGCATTGTCATTTATCCATTAAATTCTTACCGCTTTACTCATATACGAACACGGAAACTCTGTATATTATCACGGAAACCCTTATATTATCACGAAAACTCCCATTCTGTTTCCGTGATAATACAGGCAGTTTCCGTGTTTGTATAAGGGTTTTGCCTGCGAGTATCGACTTTTGCGTGATAGTATCGAGTTTTGCCTGCGAGTATCCGAGTTTCCGTGATAATAAGCGACTTTTGCCTGCGAGTATATACTATCAGGCAAAACAACCCCAGAACAGAAATTCGCACCCTCACTAATGTAAAAATGCCCCTAAAAGCACATGGAAATAATGTAACTTTGGAATCTATGTATTGCCAAAAGTGCCGTGTTTACGGGCTTTGTCGGCTTTCCGTGTCTGTATCTGCCGGGGAAGGAGACACCTTGACATAATTCGTCAATATCACCCAAATTTCTACAATCCTTGCATACAAACAGGCGAAACTCCAAGCGATTTAACGATCTTTGATATTATTGGGTCTACGCATGATTAGCTCGATTCTTTCTTGCCAATGCTGCCACTTCTTTTCTTTCCCTGTCATTCAATTGAAAAATCAAATGATACACTTTCATTTTATTGCCAGTTTCCGGTACAATATGTTCACTAACAATCATTAACGTTTCACTTTCACCAATCCTTCTTATATTTATTGGAGCAAAATCTCCTTCAATTGTTTTTAATTCTTTTTCTATTTCATCAAATCCTTGACTCAAAGACATCTTTCTATTTAAAGAAAAGGTAATTCCAAATTTAAAATAAGGATTTAAATATCCCATTAGCTGATTATATTGTTCCGTAAAGTTCTCAATATATTTATTTTCAAGTATTGCGTAATCTGTAATTATTCCATCTGACTCTTTGTATATGTATAAATCCGTTTCACCTAATTTTTTAATTGCCCTACCCATTGTAAATTCTCTTGCAACACTTAATCCATATTTACTATTCAAAATCCCTTCTACAGAATCATGCAAATCCGCAGTAATCTGCACCTCGCCCCTCTCTTCAAAATGCGGGATTCTCTTTTGAAAACGCCGAATTACGGAACATATCTCCATAATAATATTTTGAGATAGTGAAGTATGATTTCTATTTTCGCTCATATGTCGCACTTCCAGATAACGTTCTCTTAAATCACACTCCATTAGATCAAGATAATCATCAAGATTATCATATTGTAAAAATGTCTCTACTAACTCTGGATTCCGCAAATACATCATAACCATATTGCTTAACTGAGACGGCAAAAAATCATGATCCTCAAAGCAAAAATAATAATATTCTTCGTAATCTGTTATACGTTTTAAAATAGTTCGACCTTTCTCGTTGTCCAAAGCATCCCGAAGCTTATCATCTACCAAATTGATTATCAAATCTTCTTCACTGTCAGCACAATCTTCCCACCACTCTAATATCGCATATAACAAATATTCGTATTTAGGCTTCATATAATCTCTGATATTTGCAGAACATATTAATTCATATAACTCATACACAGCATTTTTACATTCTTGCGGTTTTCTTTCCAAGTAATCTCTTGGGAAAAATCCATCTAACTCAAATTCCGGATCTGTTTCCAATACATCAATTAATACACGTATTATATCCTTCAAATTTCTATTGACGTATTTTGTTATTTGCATTCCAAGGTCTGTTATCCTGCTATAATCTACTAAATCTACTTGAATCACTCTGCACATTCCCTTCCTCAATTTAACTTACTGTCTGTCAGTCTTTACATAATAGGTGCTTCTGCCACTCCCATACCGAATAATACTTCCTTCATCCACCAGTTTCTTTAACGCCGCTAGAGTTGATGATCTCCCTATGCTTGGACAGTGTGCAACAACTTCTGCACCTGTAAATTTCCCGACTTTTTCTTCTGCATATTTTTTTACAATATCATAAGCATTACTGGTATTTCCCTTTCCCGCTATGATTCCTACACGTTCTTCAAATCTGGTGTAACAAGCCAAAATGACCGTAAGCATATAACGTATAAATGGTGTCGGGTCGTTTTTTCCCTCATGCCATCCTATATCCGAAGTTTCAAGGACATCATAATACCTGTCTTTTGTTTTCTCAATTTGCCTCTCAATACTTATATATTTACCAACACTATACCCATTCTTATATAAAAGGAGCAGAGTAAGCAAGCGGCTCATTCTTCCATTTCCGTCATTAAAAGGGTGAATGCATAAAAAATCACATATAAAAACAGGAATCAATATGAGGGAATCCACCTTCTCACTCGCAATTGCCTGCTCATAAGCCGTACATAACCGCTCCACTGCATCTGGTGTATCATATGGGGCGATTGGCGTAAACCTTGTGACCACTGTTCCATCCGGCTTTGTTTCATTAATATAGTTCTGTACACTCTTAAAACTCCCGCCGTACGAAAATCCCGCTCTTTTCAAAAGGTCTCTGTGTAACTGTAGTATATATGATGGTCTGATCGGAATGTACTCATTGCTTTCGTGAATTGTATTAAGTACATCTCTGTACCCCATAATCTCATCTTCTTCCCTGTTGCGGGGCGTCGTCTTTTCTTCAAACAACTGCTTCATCCGGGTACTTGTCGTAACAATCCCTTCTATTTTATTTGATGCCTCTGTGCTCTGAATTTTTGCAATCTCAACCAAACGTTCAAGTTCAACAGGCTTCTGCCTGATATATAAGTCCTGACGCCCCTTATATTCATGTATCTTTGCAACAAGATTAAGTATATCCATATCCCACGTTTGGTCTGCAAGGCGGATATAATCAAATGTTCTCATATTATCTCCCTTCGTCCAATGTCATTCTTTTTCATCCAATTATAAGTCTTTTTGGACGTAAAATCAATTTATTGGACGAAAAAAGTTGCAAATTTTTTAAACAAACAAGCGAAACTTCATACAAACACGAAAACTCCGAGCGGTTTCCGTGTTTGTATCATATCCCCCGTTTTTCAACAGCATTTTCCGTCAAGCTAATACACTTTTCATCTAAAACCAACAATATCCTACTCCTTTTTACCTTTCCGTTTTATACTATCACGGAAACCCCGGACTTTTGCGTGAAAGTATACTTTTGCCTGATAGTACGATTTTTTCCCCTATCGCCATCCTATCAGCGGCATCTAAAAACACAAAAAAATGGGGTTCACCAACCATTCCAGTGAACCCCACCAAGCCTTAAAACCCTTGATTTTAAGCCATTCTTCAATACTTTCGCCTGTTAGTACCAAAATTCCTATGGCATTATTTCTGAATAGCCGCCTGTGCCACCACTAGGCTTAGTGGACTTTTTACTCCACCTTAACTCACAAGCACTATTGAATTGGACATTTTTCTAATATGTTTTTACTCGGAGACTTTTTCATTTGAAAGAATTTAATATTATCATTACTATCAATTGCTAATTTCTTATATTTTTCAATTGTTTCTTGTTTTGCCCTAAGCCCAAACACCACTTCACAAATTGGCGCAGGTAAAGAGAATAATCCTGCCGTTTCTTCAACATATCTCCATTCGCTTTCATACGACCACGCTGTTGGTTTAGTAGAAATAACCTGTTGGAAAAATGGATCGCTAAGAGGAATTTTTGCAGTATTAGAAAAGCGAATTTTTTTTAGAAGATTATTATCATACTCTAAGTCATACACCACTTGTTGATTAAACCCTATATCTCTCTTCTCTGAAATATCATCTGAATACTTGACCTTAAAACAATGCTCGGAACTTGAAAGTCTAGAATCACTTGTAACACAAAAACCAATAGCAATACCTCGTGATTCGTCTGCATAATGCGCCCAAAGCAATTGATTGTCTATTTCGGAGCTCAGACTAAAAATTCCAACTTCTTTAACGGCTTTTTTCCATTGATAAAATGTGCCTTCTTTGTCAGAAATCGAAACACCGTGCTTCTTTTGAAATTCTCGGAATAACCGGTAATCTTCCTTAATAGTAAATACTGGTTTTAATGACCTCCAAAATTCATCAATTTCATTTTGAGGAATGCCAAAGGGGGTTCTTCCTTTTGAAGCTAACTTCGCACAACTAACAGCAAACCCAAATATCTGAGCTTTACAAGCCATTTCAATATGCGCCTGTATCAAGTCAAGAGGAATGTTATAAGAACATTCAAATGGGTCATTTAGATTGTCTGGTTTAGCAAGCCATACCTGTTTATTTGTAAAAATATTTTCCGTGTTTTTCGAATCACTTCGATATTTGTAAAGAACCAAATATATATACACCTCCCATAATAATAGTGTAGTCAAGAATAACTACTACTCTGGTATTTTAGACATAATACTCTCTTTGCAAGCAAATGCAATTTAATAAATTAAATCAATAAAATCACTCTCAAAGTTCATTATTTCCTTTAGAATTACTGCATCAAGTTTTGCTTGATCATACCCCATTAGAATCCAAATTATATACCGAAACATCCACTCAAGTTTCACAGCATAAAACCCACATTGTCCCCCTTTTAAGACTTTCTTTTGCTTTGGATTTACATGAAACACTTTATTTCTTGTCTTTATCATATGAGCAATCAAACTCCTACGCCTACGGAACTCTGTTGAGAAAACTGGTTTTCCGTATTTTTCAATAAGGGCATTTACATAGCAGGCGAGCGTTTTTTTACCCCTTATTGGAATTGAATGAGAGCCTCCACAATTTGAACAAGTTACTTGTCGAGAAGTACTTGGTTCTGGAGCAACAAATAAAATGTGCAATTTCTCTAATTTTCTGCCAAGTGCTTCATAGCATTCTATCAGCATTGAGATACGCACATCAGCAGTAAGACCATTAACGCCATTAGCAAATAACATCATCTGATTTATTATTCCTAAATCATTTTGTAGCTTAATTCATTTCAAAAAAAACTTCTTATACTCTTTATCGTGCAATTCTAATGGAATTCTATGTTTTGATCGAGTACTTTGAAAGTATCCAAGTTCTACTGATTTAACAGCTTCGGTGACTTCATTCCCATCAGCCAGACATTTGTTCGTAACATAAAATGCCCCATCAAAAAGGTACTCATATCTTCGCACATCTCCCGCATATAAGTAAAGGCTTTCAAATTGAACCGGAACTTGACTTTTTATCGTTATACATTTTTCTGTTTTTATTGCAGAAACTTCAACACTATATATTACATGGTTCCTTTGAAAGGCAAACGAGCTTTTTTCAAAACAGATATATTTATCGTTCTCTCCTCGCCATTCAATACTGGAGCACATTTCATTTTTCAATTGTTCATACTTCTGGTTTTGTATTATCAAATAACTCACACTCCATTTACTTCATCATTTCGCTCTTATAATAGCACAAACTGGAACAACTTTCTACCGTAAAAAAGCTTTGCAAAGGGAGGGGGTCAAAAATCGTAACCACAGGGGTCACATTCACAGCCAGAGGGGTCAGACCATTAGCCGCAGGGGTCAAAACAGCCACAGAGGGGTCAGACTTGCGACCACTGTGGCCGTCCGTAACCGCCGCTCTCATGCTGCCCCGGCGCAGCCCCAAAACCAAACAAGGAATTCCGACAACCCCCAATGTGCTGGAACTCCTTGTTTTCAACGGTTTTCCCGATATTCTGTTCATACCTTTTTATTCTGTTCATACCTTTTGTATCAAATAAGCGGTTTACATTTCGCTGTCTTTGATACAATCTGATTTTGCCTCGAACCTTTTGATTTTGGCATACTTTTTGATTTTGCCCCGCAGGGGGAGGGTTCAATGTATATAAATTTTCCATTAAAATAAACATTGTATATTTACGCATGTATGCTACAATATACAATGTTCAGAAATTTCATATTTGTGATTATGCCGGATCGCAGCCCGGCTTTCCTCCTAGATTTTCTTTGGTATGCGCTCCGGCACAAACGATAATGAATGCCGGTCACACAAATATCTTCTTTTGGGGGCTTCTGTTTCTCCCTTTATTGTTTTATACTAATTCTGGTATCGGTATACTACAGAGCACGTCATAACGTCTGGAGTCCCAGAAGCCGAATATTTATAAGTTGCAGCTATCCCTTTTGCACAAACGATTGGCGCTTTCAAGCCCGGATACTTATGAATTTAACCAGCATATATGCATGGTTTCACGCAGGGATGGCAGTCAATGCCGATACCGCCTTCAGCTCTGCTCCCAAACACGAATGGAGGTATGTATTATGGCATCTTCTAATAAACACTCAAAACTCCGGGCATGCGATGAGGGGCGTTACACCTCAGATGGCCTGAAGAACGTAACCCTTGATGATGGAACGCGCGTCGTCACATCACCATCGAATGACATCAAGCGCCCAGTCTGCGGGTCAGTCGATGTGCACAAATCTATCCTGATGGCGGCTGCATGCGTCACAGACAAGGAGTCCTTGAACGCTGTCTTTTATGTCAGACAGTTCACCTCTTCGAACAGCGATATCCGCCTGATGGCGGAATGGTTCGCTTCTTATGGCGTTCAGGATGTCTGCATGGAGTCAACCGGGAAATACTGGATCCCTGTCTACGACATCCTGGAGCAGAATGGGATAAAGCCCATCCTGACCCACCCAAAGTATGTGAAGCAGGCCAAGGGCAAAAAGACGGATTTCCGTGACGCAATCCACATCGCAAATCTCTTCCGCATGGATCTGGTCGCTGCTTCTTTTATCCCGCCGGCGGACATCCGGGATCTGCGTGAATTATGCCGTTACCGGTTAAAGCTCACATATATCCGGACTTCTGAAAAAAACCGGTTCCAGAATTCCATGACCATCTCGAAAGTGCGCCTTGACTCTGTCTTTACAGACCCATTCGGTAAATCGGCCAGAGACATTATGTCATACCTGATTCAAACAGACCCGGATAAGGTGAGCGATGAAAAAATCCTCAGTTTTGTACGGCGCGGCGTCAAGGCTTCCCCGGAAGAAATCCTTGAGAGCATCCATGGTTATGAATTCATTGGTGCCCAGCGGGACAAACTTGAGGTCATCCAAACACATATGGATGATCTGAATAAATGTATCGACATGATCGATGAGAAGCTTTCCTATTACCGTTTGAAATACAGCAAGGTCATCCTCCACCTGGTCACCATGGTCGGAATATCCGAGGAATCCGCCCTCTACATCCTTGGTGAGATTGGGGCTGACATGTCCGTATGGCGGGACAGCGATTCCATTGCTTCCTGGGCGGGTCTTTCCCCCGCAAATAATTCCAGTGCGGGGAAGAAGAAAACCACCAAAATCGGAAAGGGCGGTCATTATCTAAAGCCACTCATGGTGCAATGTGCGCTCGCCGCCATCAAAAGCACTAAGAAGCATCCCTATTTCTATTATAAATATTTGACGATCAAAAAACGCCGGGGCCATAAAAAGGCCATTATTGCCATCGCAAGGAAAATGCTTGTGGCAATCTACCATATGATAAGGGATGACAAAGACTTCGAGCCTATTGACTATGAACAGGTTGTAACACGCAAACAATCTCAAAAGGAGCTGAATCTTACAAATATCATCGAATTCCTCGGGGAGCATGGAGTCGATCCGGAAACAATCCGCACGGTTGAGACGCAGTGTTCACAGGCGGGCCAGGCTGGGGAGGGAACTAACATCGGCAAACCGAAAAAAAGCCGACAGAAAAAGCAACCTAAATCCAAGACCGAGGCAACGCCCACAGAACAAAAACCTGCAAAAAGGCGGGGGAGACCTCCCAAGTCCCCACAGACGAAAAGCCAGTCGTCCACTCAGCCTGCGGCAGCTACAGCTTGAAAATAGATTGCTGTAACTGATTATACTATATTTTCTGTGATCTTCCAAGTCTG
>ERZ808051.2048-NODE-2048-length-11182-cov-4.033318_pt1 | contig 11182 bp, 6 predicted proteins | sample MGYA00380199_ERZ808051 | MGnify/ENA primary metagenome ERZ808051 (study PRJEB31490, sample SAMN06133391) | mouse gut metagenome | isolation source: J11 | host: mice | place: China: Chengdu | collected 2015-05 ...
TCGAACTTATAGTGAATCTTATGCTCTAAGCTGGCCCAGAAATCCATGGCCACCGTGCGGATCTGAATCTCCACCTTGGTATCCACCGTCCGGTCGGACAGATAGACCGGCACCGTCACGATCATATGGTAGCTCTTGTACCCGCTGACCTTGGGAAAGGTGATGTAATCCTTTACCCCTATGACCTTGATGTCCCGCTGCTCGCTGATCATGTCCACGATCCGGTAGATGTCGGAGGTAAAGGAACAGATGATTCGGATGCCCGCAATGTCGTTGACATATTTCACCATATTGTCTATGGTGGATTCATGTCCGTCGCGCTTGAGCTTCTTTACGATACTCTCCGGCGTCTTGATGCGGGCTTTTATATGTTCGATGGGATTGTAGCGATGGACATGCTGAAATTCGTCGTTGAGTATCTCCATCTTGGTCTCCATCATTTTCAGCGCGGCATTGTACATCAGAGTCACTTCTTTCCAGCTGTCGATTCCGTCCCCATTGTCTTCCTTAAATTCCATATTTACTCCTTTTGTCAGGTCTGTGCTTTCCTTAACATATCGCCCGTGCCATATCCGCAGCCTGCCCTGAATCCCACGGCTGTCCGGCCGTTTTCGGCCTAGTGTAAAGACAGTATACCATAAATTCCAATACAAATATATATGATTCACAAAAAATTAATCCTTTTTTGATACCCTTTTTAATACATCTATAGAATAGAATTCAAAAGCCATACCTTTCATGTATATGGCCCCACTGCCCAAAATATGCACCTTGCTTTTACGGCGAAAATCCATTACCATGGAATCATCACGCGGCAAGGTCCGCGAATATTGCAAAGGATTGAAAGGAGAATACCATGTTTCGTTTATGGGCAAGGACTTTCAGGGACAATCATGTACTTCAGGATACCTGTATCGCCGACGGCAGCACCGAAACCCGCACCCACAAGGTCTTCGCAGCCTTAGATCAGGTGTGCTGGGAGTTTGATCTCTCCAGACCTATCTGGCTGGACAAGACCATATCGGAATTCAAGCGCCGCGGCAAGGTTCGGTTTACCCGGGATAATTTCATGGAGAGCATTGATTTTGATTATCTGGAAATTCAGGTGATTGAAGAAGATTGAGGAAGATTGAGGTTGACATTTCTCCTGAACTGAGTATAATATGATATTATCAATATATGGTTTTTAAAACTATGTCTCATGTTTTTAACATACTTGTCATAGTTTTTATATCTATTGCAGATAATATTGACATGTTGAAAAAGACTTATTTCAGGAGGTATCCATATGCAGATTACAATCAGGGAACCAGGAAGCGCCATCACCCATTTCGTCGGCATGATTCTGGCCGTATTCGCCGCGGTGCCGCTGTTGGTCAAAGCGGGCGTCTCCTCAGGCGGAGAGCATTTCATGGCCATGGCCGTCTTCATGGCCAGCATGATACTCCTCTACGGGGCCAGCGCCACTTATCACTCTGTGAATCTGGCCGGAAAATATTTGCGCGTCTTCCGCAAGCTGGACCATATGATGATCTTCGTGCTGATCGCCGGGTCCTATACGCCCGTGTGCCTGATCGTGCTGGGCGGGAATGCAGGATACACCCTGCTGGCTTTGGTCTGGGGCATCGCACTGGCGGGGATGCTGATCAAGGCCTGCTGGATCACCTGTCCCAAATGGTTCTCCTCGGTGATTTATATCGCCATGGGCTGGGTGTGCGTGCTGGTGTTCGGCAGGCTCTGGGACACATTGTCTACGGCCGCTTTCCTCTGGCTGCTGGCGGGCGGCGTCATCTATACGGCAGGCGGGGTGATTTATGCGCTGAAGCTTCCGCTGTTCAATTCCAGGCACAGGGAATTCGGCTCCCACGAGGTCTTCCATCTGTTTGTCATGGCCGGGAGCATCTGCCATTTTATCTTTATGTATTGCTATGTGGCGTAAGCCTTGCTGCCGGGGATACTCTCAATTGCTTTCCCCTGTGCCCGGCGCAGACAAACAGCAGGGCCGGGATTATATCCTCCCGCCCCTGCTGTCCCGCCTTTCTACGGCAGCCGCCGCATTTCAGTCCTCATACCCGTTGGGGTTGTTCTTCTGCCATCTCCAGGAATCCTCGCACATCTCCCGGATACCCCTCTCGGCCGCCCATCCCAGCTCTCTCCCGGCCAGCTCTGCGTCCGCGTAGCAGGCCGCAATGTCCCCGGCGCGCCTGGGCTTGATCACATAGGGCACTTTCACCCCTGTGGCCGCCTCGAAGTTCTTCACCAGATCCAGCACGCTGTAGCCGGTGCCGGTGCCCAGGTTGTAGACTTTCAGGCCTGCGTTCTCATGGATCTTCTTCAGCGCTTTCACATGGCCAAGCGCCAGGTCTACCACATGGATATAGTCCCGCACGCCGGTGCCGTCAGGCGTGTCGTAGTCGTCTCCGAACACGCCCAGCTGGGGAAGCTTGCCCACGGCCACCTGGGTGATATAGGGCATCAAATTGTTCGGGATGCCGTTGGGATTCTCGCCCATAGTGCCGCTCTTGTGGGCTCCTATGGGATTGAAGTAGCGGAGCAGAATCACGTTCCACTCATTGTCCGCTCTCTGGATGTCGGAGAGAATCTGCTCCAGCATGGACTTGGTCCAGCCGTAGGGATTGGTGCACTCGCCCTTGGGGCAGTCCTCGGTGATAGGGATGACGGCGGGATTGCCGTACACGGTGGCGCTGGAGGAGAATATGATATTCTTCACCCCGTGCTTTCTCATGACGTCCACCAGCGTCAGGGTTCCCGCGATATTGTTCTCATAGTATTCCCACGGCTTCTGCACGGACTCGCCCACTGCTTTCAGGCCTGCGAAATGGATGACCGCTCCGATCTCCTCTTTGGAGAAGATTTCCTCCAGGGCCGCCCTGTCAAGGATGTCCGCTCTGTAGAAAGGAACTTTCTTCCCGGTGATCGCCTCCACCCTCGCCAGGGATTTCTCGCTGGAATTGCTCAGATTGTCCAGTACCACTACTTCGTAATCTGCCTGCTGCAGCTCTACCACTGTGTGGCTGCCGATAAACCCGGCGCCGCCTGTCACCAAAATCTTCATAGCGTCCTCTTTTCCGCACGGGCCCGCAGGCGCTCTTTGGATGTCCGCACCCAGGCATACGTGAGCACATGTCTGTCCCCGGCCGTCCTGCACCGTTTCCGCATTCCGCCGCGGTCTCCCTGTCTCTCCTGCCCCGGGAGGCGGCCTGCTGCCGCGCTGATTATGATTTGTTTTCTTTACATACTTAGATTACACAATAAATCCTTTTTTCTCAATATTCATATGTTTAGAAAATCTGTCGAAATGTTATATCGCTCACTCCTCACAGGCAGCCTTGCAGAGTGTTTTCGCGCCCCGTACAATTGTATGCGTGCATCATGCTGCCGTGCGCGGCGAAGCCGTAAATCGCAGCTTACATTGCATGCCGCCCGCAGCTACAGAGTGACGCCGTTTTGTTCCAGCAGCTGTCTGGCGCTCTCCACGGAGTCGACGCCGGTCTTGTTCTTGATGGGTGCGAACTCTTTCTCCCGCACCACCTCAAAGGGCAGGCAGCTTCCCATCTGGTGGATCATGTCCAGAATCAGGTTCTCGAATTTATAGCCGTTGGGCTCCTGGGGCTTTACGGGCTCTCCGTCCTGGTTCAGGCAGGGTATCTTCTTCTCCACCACATGCAGGGGCAAGCTCTGTGCCACGATCCGCTCCAGCTCCTCCACATTGAACAGGTAGTTCAGGATGACGCCGAAATGGTAGGCGGGCTTACCCTGGGCGTCTTTGGCGTCCATCAGCTCCTGGGTCATGTCATAGTACTCTACGATGGAAGGCCTGCCGTCCTCCAGGCAGATGGCCCCCACCTTCTCGTCCGGTGTGACCTTGCCCACCACCTTGGCCCCGGCCACGCATTTTTTCCGAATCGTGGCGCCTATGAAGCAGGGATCCGCGATTTTCTGGAGCACATTGTCCACCGCGAAAGCGTTCAGCCACTCTATGCCCTCCCTGCGGATCAGGTCCAACAGCCCCGCCTCTTTCAGGGAGATGAACCACCCGCCGTTCCCGTTGGGCGAGCTGGCCATCCTGCCCTTTTCCTCCAGATAGACTTTTCCGGCATAGTCCACCGCCAGGGCCATCTTCTGCTGGAAGAAATGCACATATTCGGGCCGGTAACCGAAAAAACCATGCTCCGTCAGGAATTTCACCGTGGCTTCATGATTCTTGTCGCTGGTCATCACAAAGAGATGGATCCATGCGTCCGCCCGGCGTACCACCTCCATCAGATTGTTCACCAGGCATTCAAAGATATAGAGTTCCCTGGTGACGCCGATATTATACACGCCCTTGGGAGCGTCCGAGCCCAACCGCGTGCCCATGCCGCCTGCCAACAAAACCGCGCCCACCTTGCCGGCCTGTATGGCGCTGATGCCGGCGGCGGTGAAAGCTTCTCTGTTTGCTTCGATCTCGGGAAGCTCCATGGCCGCAAGGGGGGTGATGACGCCCCTCTCCAGCAGCTCTTTTTGATGCTTGCAGGAATCCAGGATGTCCATGTCCGAGCTCTCGATCTGCTCCAGCAGCGCCGCCTGATCGGCCGCCGACAGCTCGTCATAATATTTCAGGACATGCTCCTGACCGTATTTGTGCAGTTTCTCCTTTGCCTGTGCCAATGTCATGCTCATCTCTCTTATCCTTTCCTACTACATGATATTAATATTTATGATTGCTCCCGTTCACGGCGCCCGGCTGCCGTCCCCTTTACCGCCAAAGAGACGATCAGCCGTCACAGTACCACTATATCAGAATTCCCTGCCCCTTTCAATGTCTACAGTTCCAGGCTTTGGAAGAAATCCTCCCTGCTGTTTCGCTTCTCCTCCCTGGTCTTTAGAAAATAGGGCATCGGTTCCCTGCTGTGCTTCCTCCGGTCCCCCTCGGACAGGGCGCCGGGGCGAAGAACCGCAGATGCATCAGGATATCGTCACGGGCCACACCAATGACTTCTCTGGCAAGATCCAATCTTTTTGTTTCCTCAGTCATTTCCCGATTCTTCCTCCAAAATGCGGCTCCGGCCGCCGGGTACAGAAATAGCCAGCCTCCTGATCCGCAGCGGGACCGGGGCAGCCGGCTATTTGGAGCATTTCATTTTGCTTCACGATTCCTCATTGGTCAAAAAAACCGCTCTCTCTCAGCGCCTTGATATATCTGGACAGCGCGTCCTGCCAGGTGGGAAGACGCCTAAAGCCATTCTCCGTAAGCTTTTCCTTGTCCATCCGGCTGTTGGCCGGGCGCTTTGCCTTTGCGCCGTACTCCTCTGTCGTCACCGGCACCACATTCATCTCCAGACCTGCTTCCCTGTAAATGGCGCAGGCAAACTCATACCAGGAACAGATGCCCTCGTTGGTGGCATGGTAGGTGCCGTATTTGTCCGTGAGCACCATGTCCGCCAAAAGTTTCGCCAGGTCATAGGTGTAGGACGGAGAGCCGAACTGATCGTTCACCACCCTCACGGTTGTATGGTTTTTGGACAGGTTCAGCATGGTCTTTACGAAATTCTTGCCGTTTACGCCGAATGTCCAGGTGATGCGCACGATGAAATATTTGGCAAGGAGCTCCCTCACCGCCTCTTCGCCCTCATACTTGGTCAGACCGTACACGCTCTGGGGATTGCAGGGGTCCTCCGGCTTCCAGCTCTGCGTCCCTTTCCCGTCAAATACATAGTCGGAACTGATATGGAGCATGGGGATATCCAGCTCCTTGCACAGTTTCGCAATGTTTCTGGGCCCGTCCGCATTCACCCTCCGACAGGCCTCCTCATTGTCCTCCGCCGCATCCACCGCAGTGTAGGCGGCACAGTGGATCACACTGTCCGGAGCCGTCTGCCTGATCACCCTGTCCACGCTCCCGGCGTCTGTGATATCCATCTCCTGAATATCCACGCCCACTGCCTCGATCCCACGCTTTTCCAGCTCTTTCACCACATCATGGCCCAGCTGTCCGTTCACTCCCGTTACCAGAATCTTCATTTCAATACCCCCATACATGCTTTGGCATACACGCCGCTCAACGGCGCATGGCACGATGTTCAATGTCCCTATGACAAGAGGGTGCTGTCATGTCTGCCGCACCCTCCTGCCCTGTCTTCTAAATTCGCTGTTCAAGCACACAAAACGATTGCCTGGGATTCTTCCTGCCATCCGCGGCAGAGCTCTCAGCCCAGGATTTCTCCAGGCAGCCTTCTGCCGGTCAGCCCGTCACTGGATCTCGCCCGCCAGGACCGCATCCTCCATGACTTCGTCCTCCATATCCGGGGCGTCCTCCGCCTCGTCCGGCTCCTCCGCCATGTCCTCCGCGTCGATTTCGCTCTCTGTCTCCTCCGTCTCCTCGGGATCCATCGCCTGGTCAAAGCCGAATTCCTCGTCCTCTTCCTCCAGCTCGTCAAAGGAAGCGGTCTCCGTCTCGTCCGTGTTCAGCTTCGTATTTCGGTAGCGCTTCATGCCCGTACCCACAGGAATCAGCTTACCGATGATGACGTTCTCTTTCAGGCCGATCAGATTGTCTACCTTGCCCTTGATGGCAGCCTCTGTCAGGACTTTCGTGGTCTCCTGGAAAGACGCTGCCGACAGGAACGAATTGGTGGCCAGAGCGGCCTTTGTGATGCCGAGCAACACCTGCTTGCCCTCCGCCAGCTCCTTGCCCTCCTTGTAGAGCTCCTCGTTCATGTCCTCATATTCCAGCACATCCACCAGAGTTCCGGGCAGGAAGTCCGTGTCTCCGCTGTTCTCGATGCGCACCTTTTTCAGCATCTGGCGCACGATGACCTCGATATGCTTATCCGCGATATCCACGCCCTGTAAGCGGTACACTCTCTGTACCTCCCGGAGCATGTAGTCCTGAACGGAGCGGATGCCCTTGATCTTCAGCAGATCGTGGGGATTCACGCTTCCTTCCGTCAGCTCGTCGCCCGCCTCCAGCACCTGGCCGTCCAGCACCTTGATGCGGGAGCCGTAGGGAATCAGATATGCCTTGCTCTCGCCGGTCTCGTCGTTGGTGATGACCACCTCGCGCTTCTTCTTGGTATCCCGAAGCTCCGCCTTGCCGCCGAACTCGGCGATGATAGCCAGTCCTTTGGGCTTTCTGGCCTCGAACAACTCCTCCACACGGGGAAGACCCTGTGTGATATCGTCGCCTGCCACGCCTCCGGTATGGAAAGTACGCATGGTAAGCTGTGTACCGGGCTCACCGATGGACTGTGCGGCAATGATACCCACGGCCTCGCCTACCTGTACGGCCTCGCCGGTAGCCATGTTGGCGCCGTAGCATTTCGCGCAGATTCCCACATGGGAACGACAGGTGAGGATGGTGCGGATCTTGATGGCCGCGATGGGCTCGCCCTTATCGTCCACACCGGTGCTTAAGATTCTGGCGGCACGGCTGGGCGTGATCATATGGTTGTGCTTGACGATCAGCTCTCCGTCTTTATCGTAAATGTCCTCGCAGGAATATCTTCCCGTGATTCTGTCTTTCAGGCTCTCGATGGTCTCCTTGCCGTCCATGAAAGCTTTCACCGTCATGCCCGGGATCTCAGCTCTGTCCTCGCTGCAGTCTACCTCGCGGATACTCAGCTCCTGGGATACGTCAACCATTCGTCTGGTCAGGTATCCGGAGTCGGCGGTGCGCAGCGCCGTGTCGGACAGACCCTTGCGGGCGCCGTGGGCCGACATGAAATACTCCAGTACGTCCAGTCCTTCACGGAAGTTGGACTTGATGGGCAGCTCGATGGTACGGCCGGTAGTGTCCGCCATCAGACCGCGCATGCCTGCCAGCTGTTTGATCTGCTGGTTGGATCCACGGGCGCCGGAGTCAGCCATCATGAAGATATTGTTGTATTTGTCCAGACCTGCCAGCAGCACGTCCGTCAGTTCCTTGTCCGTCTCGTTCCAGGTCTCCACCACCGCGCGGTAGCGCTCCTCCTCCGTGATCAGACCTCTGCGGAAATTCGTCGAAATCTTGTCGACGGTAGACTGGGCCTGGGCCAGCAGTTCCGGCTTTCTCGCCGGCACGGTCATGTCGGAGATGGACACCGTCATGGCCGCCTGGGTGGAATACTTGTATCCGATGGCCTTTACATCGTCCAGAACCTCCGCGGTCCTGGATGCGCCGTGGGTATTGATAACCTTTTCCAGAATCTTCTTCAGACCCTTTTTGTCCACGTGGAAATCCACTTCCAGCTTCAGGAAATTCTCCGGCTGGCTCCTGTCCACAAAGCCCAGATCCTGCGGCAGAATCTCGTTGAAGATGAAACGTCCCAGAGTGGATTCCACATTGCCGCTGACCATCTCGCCCTCGGCATTGCGCTTGGACACCCGGACACTAATTCTGGAATGCAGTGTACAGTATTTATTCTCATAGGCCAGAATGGCTTCGTTTATATTCTTAAAGACTTTCCCCTCGCCTAAAGATCCCGGCCTCTCCTGGGTCAGATAATAGATACCCAGCACCATATCCTGGGACGGCACGGCCACGGGACCGCCGTCGGAGGGCTTTAACAGGTTGTTGGGAGACAGCAGCAGGAATCGGCACTCCGCCTGAGCCTCCACGGAAAGGGGAAGATGCACCGCCATCTGGTCGCCGTCAAAGTCCGCGTTGAACGCAGTACACACCAAAGGGTGCAGCTTGATGGCCTTACCCTCTACCAGAATGGGCTCAAAGGCCTGGATACCCAGCCTGTGCAGAGTGGGGGCGCGGTTGAGCATCACGGGATGTTCCTTGATGACCTCCTCCAGCACGTCCCAGACCTGATTGTCCATCTTGTCCACCAGCTTCTTGGCATTCTTGATATTCTGGCTGATGCCCTTTGCCACCAGCTCTTTCATCACGAAAGGCTTGAACAGCTCGATGGCCATCTCCTTGGGCAGACCGCACTGATAGATCTTCAGCTCCGGCCCCACCACGATAACGGAACGACCGGAATAGTCCACACGCTTGCCCAGGAGGTTTTGACGGAACCGTCCGGTCTTGCCCTTGAGCATATCGGACAGGGATTTCAGGGCCCGGTTGCCGGGACCCGTCACGGGACGGCCTCTGCGCCCGTTGTCGATGAGGGCGTCCACGGCCTCCTGCAGCATTCTCTTCTCGTTGCGGACAATGATGTCCGGTGCTCCCAGCTCCAACAGCCTCTTCAGGCGGTTGTTTCTGTTGATGATTCTTCTGTACAGATCATTCAGGTCGGAAGTGGCAAATCTGCCGCCGTCCAGCTGAACCATAGGACGGATGTCGGGCGGGATCACGGGAATCACATCCATGATCATCCAGTCGGGCATATTGCCGGACTCCCTGAACGCCTCCACCACCTCCAGCCTCTTGATGATGCGGGCACGCTTCTGGCCGGAGGAATCTTTCAGTCCGGCTTTCAGTTCCTGGGCCTCCTCATCCAGATCAATGGCCTGGAGCAGCTCCTTGATGGCTTCTGCCCCCATGCCTACCCGGAACTTGTTCCCATACATCTCCCTGGCATCCTGATATTCCTTTTCGGACAGGATCTGCTTGTAGTCCAGGCCGGTCTCACCGGGATCCAGCACGATATAGGATGCGAAGTAAAGCACCTTTTCCAGCACTCTGGGGGAAAGATCCAAAATCAGTCCCATACGGCTGGGAATTCCCTTGAAATACCAGATGTGGGACACCGGCGCCGCCAGCTCTATATGGCCCATGCGCTCCCTGCGGACGCTGGACTTTGTGACCTCCACGCCGCATCGGTCACAGACCACGCCCTTGTATCTGATTTTCTTGTATTTGCCGCAATGGCACTCCCAGTCCTTATTGGGCCCGAATATCTTCTCGCAGAACAGTCCGTCCCTCTCGGGCTTCAGTGTCCTGTAGTTGATGGTTTCGGGCTTCATAACCTCGCCGTGGGACCATTCGCGGATTTTATCAGGTGAAGCTAAGCCTATTTTAATCGCGTCAAAGGTCATAGGCTGATACGCTGTTGCTTCATTCTTTGTCTCTGACATTAACGGCACTCCTTCCTTACTCTTCCCTAACGGGTAATTGCTCTGCGGGGCCGGACCTGCGTCCGCTGGCATCAGAACTCCTCGCCGCCCTCAAAGTCCTCGGAATCATCGGCGTCCGAATCGAAGTCAAGTTCATCGTCGTCGAAATCCTCGTCATCCTCATCCTCAGAGCTCATCAGTTCACCGCTCTCATCGTTGAACTCCTGCGCCTGATATCCCATGGCGCCCAGAGAGCCATTGTCATACTCGTCATACTTGCGGTCGTCTCCCATCTCATAGCGGTAATCCGTGTCGCCGTAATCAATGGTCTCCATGATCTCCACCTCGGTCTGATCCTCCCGCAGCACCCTCACATCCAGTCCCAACGCCTGCAGCTCCTTTAACAGCACTTTAAAGGACTCGGGGATGCCGGGCTCAGGGATATTGTCCCCCTTGATGATGGCCTCATAGGTCTTCACACGGCCTACCACATCGTCGGACTTCACGGTCAGGATCTCCTGCAGCGTATAGGACGCGCCGTACGCCTCCAGGGCCCACACCTCCATCTCTCCGAAACGCTGGCCGCCGAACTGGGCTTTGCCGCCCAGGGGCTGCTGGGTCACCAGAGAGTACGGTCCGGTGGAGCGGGCATGAATCTTGTCGTCCACCAGGTGATGGAGCTTCAGATAATGCATGTGGCCGATGGTGACGGGACTGTCGAAGTACTCGCCAGTCCTGCCGTCGCGCAGACGCACTTTTCCGTCCTTGGATATCTGCACTCCTTTCCACAGCTCCCTGTGGTCCCTGTTGTCGGAGAGATACTGCAGCACCTCAGGGCGCAGCTCGTCTTTGCGCTTTGCCTCGAACTCCTCCCACTCCAGATTGACATAGTCGTTGGCCAGTTCCAGAGTGTCCGTGATATCATTCTCGCCTGCCCCGTCAAAGATCGGGGTCGCAACGTTAAATCCAAGGGCTTTCGCGGCCAGGGACAGATGGATCTCCAGCACCTGCCCGATATTCATACGGGAAGGCACGCCCAGAGGGTTCAGCACGATGTCCAGCGAACGGCCGTTTGGCAGATAAGGCATATCCTCCACGGGCAGCACCCGGGAGACCACACCCTTGTTGCCGTGGCGGCCTGCCATCTTGTCGCCCACGGAAAGCTTTCTCTTCTGGGCGATATAGATGCGCA
>ERZ808051.2049-NODE-2049-length-11160-cov-3.899847_pt1 | contig 11160 bp, 9 predicted proteins | sample MGYA00380199_ERZ808051 | MGnify/ENA primary metagenome ERZ808051 (study PRJEB31490, sample SAMN06133391) | mouse gut metagenome | isolation source: J11 | host: mice | place: China: Chengdu | collected 2015-05 ...
ATACCCAAAATCTGTATGCATATAACCCAATGCCTCGTATCTGGAATGCCCGGTTCCAAATAAAATCCTGGGATATTCCGGCAGCATCCAACTGTTTTTCACTTGCAGCGTCTTGGCAAACCCTGTTACTTTCAAATCTTTTTCTGAAAAAAGAAGATGTACAAAATCCTCTATGCCCTCCTCAATCCAATTTATAGTCATAGGATAATTCTTTTCTGCTATAGGCCAAAACAGAAAATATAAAGCAACTATTGCCATGGCTGTAAAAAATATCCTGCCTATTTTTTTAATCTCCAGCCTCACTACAACAAAGACAGAGATTATCCCCAGTGCCAGTGCATATATGACTAATCCTGTCCGTGCATTCAACAAAGGTGCAATTAGCAAGAAAACAGAATAAAATATATATTCTTTTTTTACATAGACTCCATAAATCAAAGATATTCCCGCTGTAATTCCCGTCCCCCATCCATAGACATCTACCAGTGTCCGCGCAAAACCATATGATCTAACTGTAATATACCATTTGTTAAATTCCTCTCCCGTATTCATTAATGCCAAATTATTAAAAAACATTTTTATATCTGGAAAAGCAAATGCCAGCACACATGTTATCGTTTCCAGAATTCCTGCCCAAATAATCACTTCTATCATGTCGTTTAAAGTTAAGTCTTTTCTCCTTGCTCCATTCAAGAAGGTAATGCTGCAGGGCAGCATGACAATTAAAAGAACGATAATGCGATTATATAGTGATATATAATGGCTGCTGTTAACTGCATCATCAAATATTACATAACTAATTATTCTTTGGAATACTATATGAATTAAATAGATGCAAAATCCTCCCAGTGCCAACAGGCCTGTCTTCTGTAAATAATAGCGAATATTTATGCTATTACACACAGCCAGCCATACTCCGGAACACAATGCGACTAAAAGATTAAACTGCGGTGTAATAGGCGGGGCAAAAATAACCGCAAAAAGATAGATTGATAAAGCTGCTTTGCTTTTTATTGTTTTCGTTTCATTCAACATATATATTATGTTATTAACCCTCCTTTTTTAACATACCCCGTAATCAATATCCGAAATAAGCGTTTATCTATTAAAAAGGCCAAAGCTGATACCCGGATGGAAACTTCGTCTCCGCATCTTGCCATAACTTTCATCGCATGCTCCAAATTATATTTATTTTGCAGCTCTCTAAATAACCTCCTATCCTCAATACTAAAATCCTTTGCGCAGGCCCATAATGCTCTGGAAAACATATATTCCGCAAAATCCGTGCAGGCAGAATTTTTCGTCCAGTAATCTATAACATTTTTGACAGCCTTCAAATTATCTGTTCTTGTCCAATCACACATACCATGCATCACCGACTGTCCATGCCTTAAATATCCATACAATTCCTTCTCTAAAAAAACCCCTCCGTTTCTGCAATGAACAAGATATTTACAGACAAATTCTGTATCTTCTCCAAATCTAATATCTGTCGGAAAGAGCAATTTGTTATCCTCAATTATCTTCTTTTTGTAAATTGCCCCAAAAAAAGAAAAACGATTTTTTCTCTTATGAATGTATTTATCCAGTATATCCTCTTTAGATTTAACGGCATCAACTCCTGTTTTCTGCGTCTCTTTTCCAAAACAGTCATCAAGCCCCACTATCCTATATCTGCAACAGGCAATATCTATATTTTTTCTCACTAATGCCGAATACAAGATTTCAAGAAACTGAGGATGATAAAGATCGTCTGCATCAATAAATGCTATGTATTTTCCACAAGCTCTTTTTATACCCTCATTTCTCGCCACACTGACACCTTGATTGTTCTGAAAAAAATAGTCTATTTTTATAGATGGATTTTCGCATATATATCTCTTTATTTTCCATTCACTCTCATCCTTTGATCCATCATTTACGATAATAACTTCAAAATTTCTATATGTCTGGGCATTGATAGAATCCAATGTATTTATTATTGTCTTTTCTGCATCAAAACAGGGGATAATAATACTTATCTCCGGCTTTGCTCCCTTAGTCATAATACTCTTTCCTCTTTTCTGAAAGCTTATTATTGAAATTATATAATTTATTGGAAAAAGAATTTATATGGTACAATACCTGCATGCCCCCCCAGATTCTGAGTATCTAAGATATATCAGACTCATTACAAGTCCGCCGGCCATCAAACTTAATTGTATTACAAGGCGATTACTCTGGCTTTTTATCCTCATCAATTCATTTGGCAAAAGTATAATAAAATAAACTGTAAAGTATTCTGACACTCTTTGCAGCAAGGAAAGCTTTAAAGACATTAGCAATATTACGCACCCCAGTATACTTAATAAGAGACTATAATATTCCACTATAGCAGAATTTGCCTTATCGATCAGCCTTGGATGAAGCTTTCGACATAATAAACATAAAAAAAGTAATAATAAATATGGTATCGCCATTTTCATGTTTCCTGATTTAATATGTCTTTGTAAAGCAGACTCCGTAAAATAATTTGTATAAAAATATTTTGATAATCGGATGATAATTAAATCTGCGAAGTTTAAATAAACTATAAGACTTACGGTTATAATAATTGCCAAATGTATATCTATCTTTTTTACAAAATAGGCCGCCCCAAAAAATATCAGGAAAAAAAATGCACTGCTATGAAATAAAATTGCAATAAAGTTAATTAATATTGCCCGGAATAGTTTTTTGTCGACAAGGTACGAAACGCTGATTGTACATAACATTATGGCCATCATTTGTCTGGTTTGATTCATGGAATTAAAGTAAAATCCGCACAAATAGAAAACCGAAAAGGATACAAAATAATTTTTTGAGTAACGTAGTACCATTCGATTGTAACAATATAGCATTATAAGCCCGTACACCAATAATGCGATCTGAAAGTCAGGAGAAATTTTATAAATAGCTCTATTTAATACAATCCACCCGGGTTCTATGTAAGACCGAAACATATCAAATGAATAAATTTTTTCAAATATATTTTTATAATTATAAGTATCCCATCCAACACTGTCAGACCGTAACGAATACATTAAAAGCAAACAGCACGTTGATATATACACAAAATATATCTTTTTATATTTTGAAATTAATATCCATAAAAGGAACATTGAAAAATACAGAATATAATAAATAGTCATAATTTTTTCTCAATATCATTGCAGGCTAACTTTCCGTGTTAACCCGCAAAAATCTGTCTGAAAAATATTTCATAATCTTTATTGGCGCCAACAAAAAAAACAGCTCTGCCGAAACGATAAGGAGAAAATCAATAAATGAACATCCTCCTCTTTTCCAGTGTTTTATGTATACATTTACTGCACTTGAAAAATTTTGACAACTTTTCCTTCTTCTATAATTTTCTTCACCCACTCTATACAGATATAGTCTCTCATCAATATTTAATACTAACTTACCGGAAGAAATTATTCTTGAAAACAAATCAAAATCTTCTTTCCGTCTCAGCCTGCTATATCCACCCATCTCCTCTACAAAATCTTTTTTAAACATTACTGTTGGATGATTAAACGCCTGCCTCCTTCTGGAAAATTTAACTATTCCTTCATATGTAGATGGAACAATTCTAGAAGTCCTAAGCTCTGTCGGATCGTCAATAAACTCGCCTATATTACAGCCACAAACTACTAAATCCGGATGGACTCTGAATAGTTCTAACTCTTTCTCGCATCTTTCTGGTAATGAAATATCATCTGCATCCATCCTGGCAACTAAATTATTTCTGCATTTCTGCATTCCAATATTCAGCGCATTTGCTAACCCTCCATTTTTCTCCAAAGAAACAATCGTAAAAACAGCACCGCAGCATTGAATATACTTATCTAAAAGCTTACTTATTTCTGCCTTTACCGTTCCGTCTTTTACAACAACAAATTGTTCTGGAGGAACTGTTTGATTTAACATACTGTTAATCGCCTGATCTATATATTCTGCCTTATCTCCTGCATATACCGACATAAGAACACTATATTTCATATTATCAGCTTGCATATCGACAGCTTTTTCCATATCTCCACACTCTCCAGCTCTTTTCTACTCGTCACTTTCCAAACTTTTTTCATCTTCCTCCCCAAACCCTTCCGTGCTCTCCGCGGAAAACAGCGCCTTCACCGTCAGCATAACCAGCTTCAGATCCAGCAGAAGGCTCTGGTTCTCAATATACATCAGGTCAAGCTTAAGCTTGTCATAAGCGCTGGTATTGTATTTCCCAAATACCTGGGCGTATCCTGTCAGCCCGCCCTTCACACGCATACGGTATGCAAATTCCGGCACCTCCCTGCAGTACTTTTCCACATGCTCCACCCGCTCGGGTCTGGGCCCCACCACGGACATATCTCCTTTCAGGATATTGAAAAGCTGGGGCAGCTCGTCAATGCGGAACCTCCTGATGACGGCTCCCACCTTTGTGATCCTGGAATCATGACTGGCGCAGGGAATGGCCTTTCCGCCCTTCTCCGCATCCGTGGACATGCTGCGGAACTTGATAATCTCAAACACACGTCCGTCCATGGTGCATCTCTTCTGTTTGTAAAAGACCGGCCCGTGATCTTCCAGCTTAATTGCTGCCGCAGTAAAAAGCATGGGAACAGCGGCAAGCGCAAGTCCGGTTATGGACGCTGCCAGGTCAAAGAGCCGTTTTGCCCTGTACTGCGCCGCGTCCAGATAATGGTATTCATATTTATACAAGGGAGTATCTGTCAGAGTCCTCTCCCCGAACCCCTGCAGGATAATGTCAGAAAGCCTCGGCGTAATATATAGATTCTTCCGGCGCTCTATACAGTACTCCATGACGCCTGTCCTGTGTCCCTTGTCCACCTCATACAGAATCACTGTGCCATACTGATCGATCTTTTCGCAGAGCGCCAACGGCGCACAGCCCCTGGCACAGACACATTCCCTTACCTGAAAAAGATGTCCATACTTCCTGCCTAATTTATGAACGAACCCTGCAAAATCATCCTTTCCATAAATAATCAGTGTACCGTTTGCTCCTATGTATCTTATAAAATACTGCTTCGCATAGACTGCCCATATTGTCATTCCCAGAATCTGCATCAGCGCCGTGATAAGTCCCGGCAGAATATTGGCAAATCGCCGGCCCGCCAGACAACACTCCGCATACAATACCGTATCCGCCAATCCGATGGCCATGAACTGGGAGAAGACAACCTCGCTGATTTTATAGGTGCCAATCTTATACGCGCGGTAGAGTTTTGCAAAATAATTATAGACAATATAATAAATGGCTATGCTGGCTAGGCCGCCTGCCAGGCGGTTTTCTCCGAATATGAACTGGTTATAATAACAGAGCCAGACAATGGAGAACAGAAAGACAATATAAATATTTAAGATCATTTTCGATCTGGACACTATTTTGTCTTTTTCATCCACAACCTTCACCTTTACCCTCACTACTCCACTGGCTCGTAAAAGAGGTCAAGAACCAGCCTGTATAGGGCGTCTTCATCCACAATAAATCCTCTGCAGCCGCTTTCCGCATTCTCTTCCTCATAAGCGTTTTTCCCCGAAATTGTGACAACCCCATCGGCATCAAGATTATAATCCCCTGCAATGGCCGCCAGGTAAGCCGCCTCGTCGGCAGTGATGTCTGTGGTTATCCGGCCGGAGATTTCATGATAAATTTTCAAAGCGGATGCAGGCTCCTTCCCAAGAAGCCTTATCCCCCTGCCGATAAACTCCGCCAGACGATATGCCTGCCCTTTTTGCTCCTCCTGTGCCGTACTCTCTTGCGGCTTTTGCGCATCCATTTTCTCTATCAGTTCCGCCGCTTCTCTGACTACCCCCATATCTGCCGCCAGATAACCGCTAATCGGAATTCCATAAAAAAGCTCCTGCACCGCTTTTACCTGGTAACTGCAGCTTGTCTTTATGTCTGTGTCAAACCCATGCCGAACGCCTATCTGAGCCGTCACAGCGCCTGCATACCTGCCCTCTTTATCGTAGACGCCTACCCTTGTCATAGTATCGCATCTGATCGGAATCAGCTTCACCGATTTTTCATGGGAATCTAATACCACCAGGGCCAAAGCCTCTGTCCGGGCAGCGTCCATATCCGGGAAAGCGCCCTCTTTCTTTGTGCCGATCCCGATCAGCAGGAAGGTGAGAACAGCATCCTTATAGCGGTAAGCAGACGCAGCCTGCCAGGCAGGCTCAGTCTCCCCATCCTGCCAGAGCTCCTCCTGCTGCAATACCTCTAAGTCCCCCGGCTCTGCCAAAGCCGCCGCGTCTTTTCTCTGCGCTGCATAGCTCACCGCCTGCTTTTCCAGATTGTATTTTCCGGATATGCCAAGCACAATAAATCCGCCTGCCGCAAAGAGTGCCACGCTCAGCAGCCATCCCGACACAACGTTAAGTATTTGCATCCTCTGCCTCTTTTTGTAATGGTTCCTCATTTTCCCAAGTTTTGCTGCTCCCCTCTTTTAAACCTTTTTCCTGCCTTTGACCATCTCATCCTTAAGGCCTGTCATTCCCCATAAAAGAAACACCAGCACAGCCGCCGCTCCTCCAAAAAGGATCATTCTCTTTATCAGCTCCCCCATGCCTCCCATAGCGGAGTATTGGGCGGGTATGGAAATCCGGTATGCGTTGGCATAAAGCTCTGCCTCAAAATATTCCTGGGTAGTCTGCTGTACAAGCCCTCCCCAGCTCTCTACGGTGTACAGAAGATTTTCCAGCAGGGAATCTGCATAGGCATAATCCTCCTCCTTCAGAGACTGTTCCGAGGCATTTAAGGAATTTACCATATCATAAGCCTCATTCAGAGCCGTATTCAGTTCGCTGATCTGCTTGTTTAAATCCAGCTTCTGCTGCAGAAGATCATTGTAATACTCATCCTTCTGGGCTGTTTGCGTCACTGATTCCTGGTTGCTCATCACAATCACAGGATCTTTTTCATATTCCCCAATGATTTTCTCCACATTGGAACGCTGAGTCTGCAGTTCATGAATTTCCAGATTATACTGCTTGATCTGATAGTTGTAATAATCAACCTGCACCCCCGCATCCCTTGTCAGATTGTTGGCCTGGACAAAGGAAATGAAGTTGCTTAAGTCCAGACGTCTGACTGTTGCAATGGAGCTGGCAAGATCCCCAAAGGAAAGGCCGGTGCAGTTTGCCCTGAAATCCGGCGCTTCCTCTGCTTTGGCTTCCACATAATCCTCAATCACATTAATCTCGTTAGCGATCATATCAGAAGCCTGCAAATAGTCATAAGCGCTCACATCCAGCACCTGCGTGGCAAATCCCAATGCGGTCATCCCTGCATAAGAATCCATAAAGTACTTCCTGTAAGAGAGAAGAATGGCATCCAAAAGCTCTCTTGTCTCATCCCCGCTCATTCCCCTGCAACGATAAAGCGTCACCGTATACTGAGAGGGAAAATAATTTAAATCCCCGATTGTGGCATAATATTCCGCCGCATCCTCCGCAACGGTATTGATCACTGCAATCTTCTGTTTGACAGAATCCGGTATCACACCCTCCATTTTCAGATTAGAACGGATTTCTTCTACATTTCCGTTTTCCCATCCCAGCTCCTTAAGCGCGTCATGGATCACTGTTGTTGATTTCAGCTTTGTCACATCAAAGATGCCTCCGCTGGGGTCCAGTCCCTCGTCAATCCCATCGAAGCTGAAATTAATCACTGCCGTTGCATAGCTCTTTTCACCCAATATTCCCTGCAGTCCCTGGCTGAGTACTGCCGCAATCCAGCCGATACACACTGCAGTCACCAGAATATAAGCAAATAATCTTCCTTTCTGCTTCATATGCCCTGCAATGTTCAGAAGATCAATTCCTTCCTCCTCTCTGTCATTTGGTTCTACCTGTAAAATGACAGTCCTTGCATTTACCTCTGTTTGTCCCTCACGCTTTGTTTCTTCCACATCCACTTCCCCGTTTTCTTTGTTTTTCTTTTATGGCTGCTGCTCTTTTTCCTTTCCGCCCTTTTCAAAGTCCTGCTTCTTCCCTCATCCGGAGCTTCTTGTGCCCCTGCCTTTCCTTTGAGCGTCTTTATCCTGCTCACACACAGATACATGGTACCCGAGCAAAAGAAAATCACTGCCATGCCAATAATCAGGGTCAAATCCACTCCTGTGTTTTTTCTTTTCGCCGATTCTGCACCTGTGTCTATCTCTCTGCCGTTCTCTCTTTCTTTTATTTTCGCCGCGGCGTTCAGGGAGTACTTTTTTGACCGGTTATTCTGCACGGGCTCATTGCTTATAGGTTCATAATCCTTATTTATTCCATCCTCCGCCTCATCAGCCTCTTCCCCCTCAGCTTCATCGGCTGTTTCTCCATTCCCCGTTGTTTCTCTATCTTCATTCCCTTCACCGTCCTCTGCCGGGGCTTTGGCCGTAGATTGGCCTGTCCCTTCGATGCCCTCTTCCTGCTCTTTCTCTATTTCCTTGTCGCCTCTGATATAGCCGGCAGTTCCGCCGGCAGTCTGGATCTGATGCCAAACGCTTCCGTCCTGCGCCGTGACATCTCCCAGATATTCAAAGACACTTCCCTCTACCAGGTTTCCGACCGGGCTGCTGTCTTCATCCGCCTGCTCATAAACGGCGGCGTCAGGGGATGTAAGTATGGCAGGCTCTGCCTTCACATACAGAGTAAAGCTCCCTGCCCAGACTCCTGCTGCCATACACACCATATATCTCATTCCTCTAAAGCCTGTTCTTTCCTTAGAAGATTCCCTCTTATGTAATTTCCCAAGAGCCTTATGTATCATCATTTCTGCTTTCCATTCCAACTCACGTGCATTTCCTGCGTCTTATTCTTCCAGCCTTACTTCTTTATAAAAAATCTGAATCATGGTTTCTTTCAGGTTTTCTTCATTCAGATAGAGATCGTCATAAAAATCTCCGGTTTCTTTCCCGTCCTTTACAATGGGGACTGCCCTGTCCTCTCCCTGCAAAAGATAAATGTCTTTTCCTGTGAATTTGTAACCCGCGGCCTGGGCTGCCAGATACACCAGCTCATCTATGCCTATATCTGTATTTACATATCCCGACACCTCATCATACATCTCTTTTATCAGCATAGGGTTCTTCTTGATCTGTCCTTTCATCTTGCCGGCCAATGCCGCCAGATACTGCTTCTGACGTTCCAGACGCATGGTTGGACTTCCAATTACATTTACATCTCTTGCCTGTACATAGGCAAGCACATATTTTCCCTCCAGATGCAGGTTTTCGCCCTCTTTGTAGCTGCCGAAAGGAGTCTCAAGGCTCTCTAGTGCCACTACGTCTACACCTCCCGCCATATCATTTACTTTGCTGACCGCATCATACCCAATAGCAACTGAGCCATGGATAGGCAGATCGTAGAGCAGAGAGCTGACAGCTTCCGCAGTCTTTTTGAGTCCATGCTCCGCCCCTCCCGCATAAGGATACTGTAGACAGATCTGATCAAATATTGTCCTGGAAATATGTTCCTCACTGTCATAAATATCCACGTTTATCATAGAATTTCTCGGAATACCCACAATACTGACCCTTTTGTCAGAAGGGTCTATTGATACCACAAAGATGGCATCGCTCTGTCCGGACATCCATTTTTCATAATCCGGCTCATCCTCCATCTTCCCCGCCTTGTCCACTCCCAGCACAAGCAGATTGATACGGCTTTTGTCATAGGAATACACCTTGCCGTCGATGGCCACCCAATCCTCCTGCCACTGCAGAGCCGAAAGCCCTGCCTTTGCCCGTATGTCCTTAGCCTGCCCTGTGTCTGTCAGCAGTTTGGCGTCGGGTGTCCCCTGCGCTGCCATATCCTCTATCTTTGCTTTTCCTGAAAAATACAGGAAGGACAACGACGCCCCGATTCCCACGGTCACTGTAAAAATTACGGCCAAAATAACAAGCGCCGCCTTTTTACTTTTGGGGATTTGGGCAAATCCCTTATAAATCTTTTTATTCTTCCTTTTCCATGCCTTCTTAGCCGGCCGTTTCTTTGCTTTGTTCATGATCCCTTTTGAAATCCTTTTTTGTGGGAAACGCCATAAATTTCCCTTATGACGTTTCCTGTGTGGGCTTAAGCATGAGAAGAAATAAGGTTAACCTCCTTCTTCCCATGCTTAAACCAGGGAGTTTGGGGGACTCCCTGTGTTAAAAATGCAAGGCTGCGCCTGTTTTATTTCTTTGCAGCCATAACAACAGATACTGTGATTGTTTTCGGTGTGCCCTTAAACGCGCCCATTACCTGGAGGGTTACAGGATCAACCGTGCCTTCTACGGTTTCAACCGTACCGTCTTCATTCACGCTGATCAGGATTACAAACGCATACTTGGTAACGCCTTTCACCGTCCCTACGGAAGCAACCTTCCTGCCGTCCGCACCGGGAGCTAAAGCTGTCACTTTGTAACCGCCTGCGTTTACCATACGGATATTTCCGCCAAGCGCATTGATCGTAGCCTTAAAAAGGTCGCTTGCAGGAGTGGTCATCATTGCGGATACCGCTTCTCCCGGATTTGCACCGACTGCTGCCACAGCAGCAGCTACCACCGAACGGTTGGTCTGCTCTGTATACTGGGTCAGATTCACGGTAGAAACAGTGCCGTCCGCATTGCGGATGGCCACGGCTACCTTATCCGTGTTCTCTGTCCCTCTGGTTGCCGGAGCTTCAGCGGGAGCGCTTACGTTTACCGTGCTTTCAGAACCGGAGCTTCCTGATGTAGAACTTGAAGCCGCGAAAACGCTCTCACATGTCATGGTACACAATGCCACACTGAGGGCAAGTGCCAAAATTCTTTTCTTCACTTCTGTTACCTCCTGATTTCAAAATTTGCAAATTCTGATTTATCAAAACAGGACCCCAAACCCCTGTTTTAATCTGTTTTATCCTGTACCTGCGCGTAATTTCCAGTTCTTATGAAATGTGCTCTGCCAGAACAAGTCCCACGAGGCTTTCCACCGGCACATCATACAGCTCTGCCAGTTTACACAAAGCTTTAACGGGCGGAGTCACCCTGCCGGTCTCGTAATGGGAGTAGGTCTGTCTGATGATATTTAACTGCGCTGCAACGAAATCCTGCTTATAGTGATGTGATTTGCGCAGCTCTTTTAGATACTCCGGCAATGTTCGCTGTATTT
>ERZ808051.2050-NODE-2050-length-11151-cov-5.058245_pt1 | contig 11151 bp, 8 predicted proteins | sample MGYA00380199_ERZ808051 | MGnify/ENA primary metagenome ERZ808051 (study PRJEB31490, sample SAMN06133391) | mouse gut metagenome | isolation source: J11 | host: mice | place: China: Chengdu | collected 2015-05 ...
CTGGTTATCGAGAAAAACGCGCTGTATGACGCTGCGCCGGAGGTCAAAGGGGCAAACGGAGAAGGCAGGCTTCTGTACATGCAGTTTTATCAGGGAGAGGCGGTGCAGCTTTGGGCATCCGCGCCCTACAGGGAAAACGGCCAGGAGTACGTGTCCGTGTATATGTACCGCCAGGACGGATCAAGGGAGACCTGTATAGACCGGATCGACTGGGAGTCCGGGCGGCGTATCTGCTTCAGGGATTCGCAGGGATGCTTTTACAGTATTTCCAGAGGCTTGGGAAATGATAATGACAGTATTGTCAGGATGGACAGCTCCGGCAAGGTCCTTTATACGGCTAAAATAGAGGGGGATCGGGGGAGCATACAGAGGATCTGTGAATTGGCTGACGGGCGTCTGGCAGTCCTGGTGTATAAGGGAAGCGGCAGAACGAATTATGGTATGGTTCTTCTGGACGGCAAGGGGAAGACTGAAATTGTGGAGCTGTCCGAGCTGCCTCCGGGACAGCCTTGTTGCATGGGGATATCACAGGAGGGGCTGTTTCTTATATCTGAAGAAAGGCTGTACCGGGTGGAGCTTCCAGGGGGGAAGCTGGAGCCGCTGTTTTCTTTTGCTCCAACCACATATCTGGTGTATGACGTCATGAACCCGGTGGCAGCCTTCTGTCTGGGCGGGAACGGAAAGCTGGAGCTGCTGCGGAGTGATCTGCAGAACGAATGGTCGTATGAGACCTTAGGCTGGAGAAAAAAGGATGAGGGCAGGCAGGAGGTTGTCCTGCGGGCATGGAGCCTGAAAAACAATAACTTTTTAAAGGAGCAGGTATTGAAATTTAACAGCATCAGCGAGAGGTACCAGGTGGTGCTTGAGGGAGCCGGGGAGGGCGAAAGCCTGAGCGATTACAGGACCCGCACCGGTGTAGAGCTCGCTGCCGGTAAGGGGCCGGACCTGTTGGAGAACATTTTGATAGAATTTCCGGGCAGCCTGATAGAAAAGGAGATTCTGGCGGATCTGGCGCCTTTTATGAATCAGGCAGGGATAAAGGAGGAGGACTATTTCCCTCTCACCTTTGGCATATGGAGGACCGGGGACAGCATATATAATATAAGGTTTGCAAGCTCCCTCACGGAGCGGACGATAGTCTCGTCAGTGTTGGGAGATGTGGCGGAGCCTGATATAGAGACCTTGGCGGACGCGCTGCTGGCGTACCCGGAGAATGCTGTGTATGATATAGGATTTTCGGGAAGATCGATTCTCCGGGAGCTGCTGGAGGGCTCGCAGACGCTGTGGGGGATGGTGGACTGGGAGAATGGGAGCTGTGATTTTGGAGGGGATCTGTTCAGAAAGCTGCTGGAAGTGTCAAAAAAGTATCAGTACGATAAAAGGAACAATTACCCTCTTATTTTTGGTTACAGAGATTTCAGCAGTTTTCAACACCTGTATCTCTCTCCAACAGAAGAAGAAGCCAGAGCAAACGGAAATGTGCCTTTGGGGCAGCTTTTTGATGACGGTTTACATCCGGTAGGCCTGGGCTCAGGCATGTCCTTCTGGATCAATGCCAATGCCGTCAACAAGGAAGGGGCGTGGGAATTCCTGCGTTTTCTCCTAAGCGATGAGGTACAGGAGAGCCTTATGGAGGATTTTAACAAGATGCCGGCAATGAAAAGTGTTTTCTGGAAGGTAGCGGAGGATGAAATTAAAAACGGTCCCACAGAGAAGTACGGAAAAGGGCTGTTTACAGCACCTCTGTCCCGGGAAAAGGCGGAGGAGGTAGCGGCGCTGCTGGAGAATGCTCGCGCCCTGCCCTATAATACGGAGACCATTCTGGAAATTGTCCTGGAGGAGTCGCAGGATTATTTTGACGGCAGCAAGGAGATACCCCAGGTCGTGGACGCGATAGAAAATAAGGTGGGACTGTATCTGCAGGAGAGAAGGTAGGATAGGGGACTCGTTTACATCTGATATGCTGTATGCAAAAACAGGCGGTGCACGCCTGTTTTTGCATGTAAGTATATCATTGCTTTGAAGGAGTTATATTTTTGATAATATTACAAAATAACATGATCCCGGGGGCAAAAGGTCATACCTATTATACCTGCAGGAAAAAGTATGACTTTAGGATTGCGGATAATAGAGTAACTTGGTATAATATCATGGGTGCTGTAGAGCCTGCAGGAGGCTCCGGGCAGCCGCGTTCCTGTGACTTTTGCTTTTTTCGTTAGGAGGGACGTGATGAGTAGAACCACAAGGGGAATTATTTATAAAAGTGAAGCAGAACGAAGGTTCATGCTTGTATATGCTTTCATGGTGCTGGCATTTCTGGCGGCTGGAATTTCTGCGGAGGCGGTTTTTCCGACAGTGCTGGGTACGGTTCCCGAAATCATATTCTGCTGGGGGCTGTGCCGTTTTAAAAAGGGCAGCTCTGCGAGCCGTGCGGTGATTATGACCGTGTCCGGTCTGGTTTCGATGACGTTCTTTGGTGTCATGGTATTGTCTATGGATATCCTGGTTCCCTTGTTTGCAATTATGCTTGCAATGATCGGAATGTTCAACAGCAGCCTGCTGCTGGGCCTTTGGGCGGCAGATACGGCGCTGATGTTTCTGTATCATCTGTTTGTAAGAAAATCCTATGATTTTAGCTCTCAGGATGGTTTCCTGAGAATATTTTATCAGCTGTTCTGCCTGTCGCTGATGCTTTATCTGGAAAAGGCCATGATAAGGAAAAATCTTGAAAGAAAGAGACGGATGTGGGAGCTGGTTGAATTCCTGCAGGAATCGGAGCGGGGCAAGGACAGGTTTCTGTGCGGTTATCTGCGCGCGCTTAAGGAGCCGCTGGACAGGATTGGCGATAAGAGCGGGCTGATTTTAAAGGAGGATTTGCCCCGGGAGGTGAGAGAGGCTGCGGAAAGCATTCTTGCCTCCGGGCGGCGGATATGGGAGACTGCGGAGGATATGTCCGACTATGTGGAGGGCGGGAACGGAAAAGGAGCTTCCGAGGAGGAGGCATATGATCTTGCTCCCATGCTTGCGGATGTCAGGGATATTATCGCCGCGCAGAATATGGGTAGAAATCCGGACATCTCTGTGAACTGCGATGAAAATGTCCCGGAGGCTTTGGTTGGGGACAGCGACAGGGTTCGGAAAGCCATTTTGTGTCTTATGAATAATGCCATGAAATTTGCCGGCAGAGATTCCGTTTCCCTGCAGGTTTCCGCGCAGAAGAAGAATTACGGCGTGGATCTGTGCGTCAGCGTACAGGGCATGGGAAGCGGCTTCTGCATCGTCATTCCGCAAAAGACGGCTGACGGGCAAAATGTCGTTTAATCTATCAAGGGAGGAAAAAGAAAATGTCATATACAGGGTATCTCTTTGTACATTTTATAGGGGAGCAGAAGGATGGGGAGCAGATTTACTTTTCTCTCAGCCGGGACGGCTTGAACTGGAAGGAGCTGAACGGCGGGAAAGCGGTCCTGCGCAGCGGGATCGGGGAAAAGGGTGCAAGAGATCCCTTTATCATCCGCTCTCCCTGGGAGGGAAAAGACGGCAATGCAAAATATTATCTGATTGCCACGGACCTGAGAATTGAGGCGGGGAAGGGCTGGCATGCGGCACAGTATTCCGGCAGCCGCGACATATTGGTGTGGGAGTCTGACGATCTGACGGAGTGGAGAGGACCCGCCGCGCACACTGTGGGAATAGACGGCGCAGGCTGCGTCTGGGCGCCGGAGGCAGTTTACGATGAGGAGAAGGATTCGATTCTGGTATTCTGGGCGTCCATGGTGGAGGGAAAGCAGAGGATATATGCCTCATACACCAGGGATTTTAAGGGCTTTTCCGAGCCGTTTCTTTTTTTGGAAAAGGAAAATCATGTGATCGACAGCACCATTATACGCACGGAGGAGGGCTATTACCGTTATACCAAGGACGAGACGGTCAAGAATATCTGCATAGATTTCAGCAGGACGCTGCATCCGGAGGACTTTTGTGAAATACGGTCCGAAAGCCTCAGCGGGCTGTTTGGCGTGGAGGGACCGGAGATCTTCCGTTTTAACGACAGAGAGGAATGGTGCCTGATTGTGGACAGATTTGCTGCACATAAGGGCTATCTGCCGCTAATTTCCGAAAATTTGGGCTCGGGGGAGTTTAGGATTTTAGACGATACGGAGTTTGATATGGGAGTCACCGTGAAACGGCATGGAGGTGTTATTCCGGTTACGGAGGAGGAATATCAAAGGCTGTCTGGGATTCAGTAACATAAATGACACGGCAAAAAATACGGTTTAATTAACGTTTACATATATGAAGTGTACAGATGGGGGTTAGATGGAAACAGAAGAAGAACGCAGTCTTCGCAGGCGGAGACGCCTGCGGGAAATGAAGCGCAGGAAGCGCAGAATGGAATTTATTAATAGAAGGCTTATTCCGGCAGCGGGGCTGGTAATTTTGCTGGTATGTATTTTCTGGACAGGCAGCGCGATAAAAGGGCAGGCTGACAGGAGCCGGAACGGACAGCAGGACGTTGCCGGGATGTCCGGAGGGCAGGGTACGGCGCAGACGGCGGCGATTGGAGACACGGCAGGGTACGCAGGTCTTGCAAAGGGGAAAAGGAAGGTGGAGGAACCGCTGCCTCCGGAGGAACCCGTTCCCGTGATATATGAGGCGCACAGCAGCGCGGTCACCAGGGGATTCAGCGAGGATATAGTCAGTAAGTACGGGATTTTTATTGATTTGGAGGAAGGGGAAATACTGGCGCAGAAGGATTCCGGAGTGCGGATGAGCCCTGCTTCCATGACAAAGATGCTGACGGTGCTTGTGGCGGCGGAGCATGTGAGGGAGGAGCAGCTGGACGATACGGTTCCCATTACCATAGATATCACCGACTATTGCTATATCAATGAGTGCAGCGTTGTGGGATTCGCATTGAATGAACAGGTGCCTGTGAGGGACCTGTTTTACGGGACAATACTGCCCTCAGGAGCGGACGCCGCAGTAGCGCTTGCCGTCTATGTGGCAGGCTCCCATGAGGCGTTTGTGGAACTGATGAACGAGAAGCTGGAGGAGCTTGGGCTGTCCGAAACCACGCATTTTACCAATTGTGTGGGTCTGTACGATAAAGAACATTACAGCACGGCTTACGATATGGCGATGATTCTGAAGGCGGCGTCGGATAATGAGTTCTGCCGGGAGCTGCTCTCGGCGCATACCTATAATACGGCGAAGACGGAGCAGCACCCGGAGGGGCTTTTGAAATCCAACATGTTTTTGCGCAGAATGGAGGACAGGGATACCCACGGGGATATTCTCTGCGGAAAAACGGGCTATGTGACACAGTCCGGCAGCTGTGCGGCAAGTCTTGGAGTGGATATAAACGGCAGGGAGTATATCTGTGTGACAGCCGGCTCCAGCACTACAATGCAGTGTATTGCGGACCAGACCGCGCTGTACCAGAGCCTGCTGCCCTGAAGCAGGCTTCGGACCGGATGCCGCAGGGAGGTCAGTTTTGCATTTTGAACTGCTCCCTGCGGCTGGGGGAATACCGTATCAGCCCGGTTGTATTTAATTGCTCGTGAAACATGTTGACGGCTGTAATCTGATGGTTTTCATAGGTGGTATAGTAATAGATGCCCTTGTCCGCGTTACAGCAGGAGGTGTAGAGGGTCATCTCGTATTTCCCGTTCTTTAGGATACAGCAGCCCTTTGGCTGTTCCACGGAGCCAAGGATGTGGAAAAACTGGCTGACGCTTTCCTCCTCCGTGGTTCCGGAGACGGAGTTCATTTTTACAAAGGCTGCCCTGACAAAGCGGGACTGGGAGGAGAGATCTCCCGGCAGCCCCAAAGCGCCCATTCCGCGGCTGTACGGCTGCAGCGGTAATTTGCTGCAGAAATGGTTTTCGGGTTCTTTGGTGGATAAATACATATAATTATTCAAATTAAACATCTGCTCGTTAAAGGAGGGGTTGTTTGTCAGCACGCCCGTGAGATTATCGTAGACATGCAGCCCGCTTTCCGTGGATTCCACCGTAATTGACTGGCCATGGCCGGCAATCAGCCAGTGGAGCTGTGCCAGGGGAAGCTTTTCGCTGAAGGCAATATTTACGAGGTTTATGTTTTTCAGCTTTTCTTTCGCTTCTGCTACTGTGGCACACTGTCCCAGAATCCAGGGTATGAACTCAAAGGGCGAAATATTTTGCTTACCGTTTTTTTCCTCCGGGAAAAATGCGTTTCCCACAAAATTCAAGCCTGCCATTCCAAGCCCCTTTTCGTTAACCGCGTCATAATACAGAGGATAATTGTCCTCCACATGCGCCATGCCGATCATCGCATAGTGATTGTGCATGGAACCTTCCCTGAGAAAATTAAAAACAAAGTTGCGGGGGGTGATTGTCACTTCATCCCCATAGGAAATCTCATAATCCAGCGTGCGCCCAAAATAAAAATCCTTTGTCTCATAAGTTGCTGCAGTGCACATGACATTACCTCCTGATAAATTTTTCTAAGCATTGTTACTATTTTATTCGGATATTGCCGATCCTATTCCGGGACATAAAATCGCGTTCCGGGTCAGCGCAACCGCAAAGTTGCGGCATAATTGGTGGAATGCAACTGCGGTTGCGTATAAAATAAAGCCGTACATGTACGAAAATGAGCAAAACCCGAGGAGGCATACGAAATGGAAGAAAGGACGGTATCAGGAGAACGGATGGAGGAAAGGATGACTTTAGGCGAACAGATCAAGGAGGCAAGGGAAAGGAAAAATTATTCTCAGGAGGAGCTGGCTGAAATGTGCGGGGTTTCCCGTCAGGCAGTATCCAAGTGGGAAAACAATAACTCAGTGCCCCAGGGGGCAAACAGGGATATTTTGAAGGAAACTCTTGGAATAGAAATAGAGTTTCCCAGGGAAGAAAAGGCAGCCCTTAAAAAGAGGCTTTTCGTCTGGGGCGGATGGATTACGGCGGCGGTATTGCTTTTAGGCGTGATATGTATAGGAATATATATAGTATCAGCGCCGGAGGTCATAGAGAAGACCGATACGCAGCCCAGAGTGACATCCGTCTGCTTTTATGACAGCCGGCAAAAGGAAGTCCGGGATGAAGCCTTGTGGTATAATGCGGCTTATATTGAAAGCATCCTGGTCCAGTGGGAGGGAGCTGCGCCTGTCAGTATCAGCATACATTATATACCCGGCGGTACTAATATGGTTGAATATACGGAGCTTCTGGCGACAAAGGAGATATTGGATACCGGTACGGCGGCGCTGTTGAGCGCGGATGCCCTGAAGAATAAAAAAATTATGGGACATGTGACATTCATGCTGGATTACGGGTCTTTTACCGTTTATTCGGATCAGTATAATATTTTTTACGATCCGGAGGGGTGAGTAAATCTTTACTGATATAAATGTTTTTTGTATAATGGACACGGTTCTTTTTTTATCCAGAAGCTGAGTTTACTGTAATTGCCCCGCAAAAGGGGACAGAAGGGAGAGAAAAATGAATACCTATTGGTCGCAGTATGTACAAAAAACAGAGGAACTTTATTTATCCCGTGCACTGAAATTTCACCGTAAAAATATGGACAGGTGGGTAGATGTCATGCAGCTGCGCGACGGGATGAAGATTTTGGAGGTAGGCTGCGCAGGCGGTCTGCTCTGCCACCGGTTAAAGGAGCGGTTCCCGGGTGCGGAAATTACAGGCTTGGATTTTGATACAGGACATATCGATTATGCCAGGGAAAAAACAAGGGAATTGAATCTAAAGTGTGATTTTGTTGCGGGGGATGCCACTCAGCTTCCGTTTGAGGATCATACCTTTGACGTCTGCTATTCTCATACCGTGATCAATTTCTGTGATCCCGGAAGGTTTGTGAGCGAACAGCATCGGGTACTGAAGCCCGGTGGCAGAATGATCATTATGGATGTATACAACCGGGGCGCAAAGCCTGAGGAGTGGATACCTACTGACGACTGTGAGGAAAAGGAATTGTTTGATAAGGTCTGGGCGGCAGCCTCCGGCAATCCCAACAGCCGGGTCAAACGCTATGAGAACCGGACGGAAAGATATTTTGACTATCTTGGGGCACAGGGCTTTCAGGATATTTCCATTGACGCAATGGCTGTGGTAAATTATGCGCCGGATTGTGACAATGTTGATGATGAAACGGCAAGAGCGCAGATTAACGATGACAGAATGTCGGAGCTTTGCAGTGTGGAGAAGGCGTACAGGATGGCGCCGGACGGGCTCAGCCAGACAGAGTATCAGACCCTGCTGGACATGATTAACCGCAGATACGACAGGAAGATCACCCAATATGAGAGGGGAGAGAAGAACTGGGAGTTTCGCATTGCGACGACGGTGCTGATAAGCGGAACAAAGTAGAATTCTTATGGTGCGGATGCCGGGCGTTTATCCCGGTGTCCGCAATGGGTCAAATGAAGTACGGATGGCATATCTTATATAATAAAAACCGATTTATTCTTTCTGAAATTCTTAATAAATTTTTTCGTTTTTGTCCTGATTTATTTTTAGAATAAACAGCTATAATAGCGCTGTAGTAAGGTTGAAAGGAAAAGCGCAAAGGGGTATAAAAATGAAAATCCTGATTCTCACTGGAAAATTTGGCATGGGGCACTGGAACGCGTCGCAGTCTCTGCGGCAGCAGCTGCTTGGGAGATTTCCCGACGCGGACGTCACGGTGGAGGATCTTCCCACCTATGTACTGCCCAATGCTTCCGGTGCATTTTATAAATTTTTTCATCTGGCGGTCACTCGCGGGAGAAGCCTGTTTAATGCCTACTACAGGCTTACTGCCCTGGGGCATGCCGATGCGCGGGCGCCCCTGGAGGGGCTGTTTCTGGATAAGCTGGCGGAGCTTCTGGAGCGGTATCGCCCTGACGCGGTAATTGCCACTCATCCGCTGTGTGCCCAGATCGTATCGCGGCTGAAGGAGGAGGCGGCGAGAAAGGAGCACTGTTATCTGGATCTGCCGTTGTTCACCTGCATTACCGATGTTTCTTCCCACCCGGAATGGATCAACCGTAATACGGACTGCTATCTGGTGCCCAGCCTTGAGGTAAAGGAAAGTCTGATGGAAAAGGGAGTTTTGCCGGCAAGAATCTGCGTTACGGGAATTCCCGTGAGGGAGGAATTCCGCAGCCTGTCAAGTGAGAGGATGTCAAAAAACGGCAGGCAGCTTCTGGTCATGGGCGGCGGGCTTGGGCTTTTGCCCACGGATGAAGGCTTTTACGAAACCCTGAATCGTATACCGGGCACGCATACCACAATTATTACAGGTTGTAATAAGAAGCTTTTACGGCAGTTAAAGGGCCGCTGGGAAAACATTGAGGTATTGGGCTATGTGGAGCGGGTATGGGAGTATCTGGAGGAGGCGGACATGATCGTCACGAAGCCGGGAGGTATCACTCTCTTTGAAAGCATTTTTGCCCAGGTTCCCATCTATTCATGGCCCCCTGTCCTTTGTCAGGAATGCAATAATGCCAGGTGGCTGGCGGATAAGGGGATAGGCTGGGTCGCAGGGCAGGGGGAATGTGCGCAGGAGATCAGAGAGATACTGATGGACGAGGGACGTCTGGCACAGGCGGCAGCGCGTATGGCAAGGGTGAAGCGGCAGCTGGAGGTGGACGCGGTCAATCAGCTGATGGAGGCAATCGCCGTATCTCAGGAGGTGGCATGATGCAGGGAAAGAAAAAGATATTGGGAATATTGCTGATGGCGGCTCTGATGGCGGTTACATGCGGAATATTGCTGAAGGGTCAGCCCGTAAGCGTTCTTTGGGAAAATCTAAAGCTTTTGAATCCATGGCTGCTGCTTCCGGGGCTTGCCATGATGCTGGGCTATGTGGGCTGCGAGGCCCTGTGCTCATGGCAGATACTGAGACGTCTGGGGCACAGGGTTTCATGGCGTCATTGTCTGGGCTATTCCTTCGTGGGATTTTATGTCAGCTCCATAACGCCCTCTGCAACGGGAGGGCAGCCGGCGCAGATCTATTATATGAACAGGGACGGGGTTCCGGTGGCGCACGGGGCGTTGAATATGATGCTGATCGCATCCTGCTATCAGGTTGCCGCACTGCTTTGGGGCGTCTGCTCATGGCTGTTTCTTCCCTCGGTCCGTGGGGCGGCAGACGGCGGGCTTGGGCTTTTGCTGCTTTATGGTGCGGCCATGATGCTGCTTTTGACGCTGGGCATGCTGATGCTTATGTTTCTGCCGGGGCCGGTCAGAAGGATCTGCCATGCCGCGCTTGGGCTGTTTTCCCGGCTGGGCATTCTGCGCGATCCCGGGGCTGCCGAAGCCAGGGTGGAAAAGCTTCTGCAGGAATACAGCTCGGGAGCGGGCTGCGTGAAGCGCAACCCGGGGCTGGCGGTAAGGGTCCTTTTGCTTTGCCTGCTGCAGCAGGGCCTGCTGTTTTCCGTGCCCTGGACGGTATATCGTGCGTTTGGCCTCAACGGAACGGGATGGCTGCAGATGGCAGGGCTTCAGGCGCTGCTTACGCTGGCGGTGTGCAATCTGCCGCTGCCGGGGGCGGTGGGACCGGCGGAGGGCGGTTTTGTAAAAGCCTTTGCGGCGGTATTCGGCGCGGAGCTGGTAACGCCGGCAATGCTGGTATCCAGGGGCATCAGCTTTTATGCGTTTCTGCTGGTCAGCTTCGGAGTGGCCACAGCCGTTCATCTGCGCACCCGCAGGGAGGGCAGAGCAAAGGCCCTGCGGGAGATTACCCTGGACAGAGGAGAAAGGTCCCGGGTGAGGGCGGTGGAGAAGTATCTGAATGTGCGCTGATGCCCACGAAGACCAGGCAGAATATACGCAGGGTTACATCCGCTGTGCCCGGGAACTCATGAAGCCATTGGCAGTATGGGCATTGAGGTTCCTTCATTTAAAATACTTTTAAAATGACGAAAAGGCTCCCGTGGGAGCCTTTATTTTTGTGGGCAAGGAGCCGGGCGGATGCGTCGGCAGCCATTTGGCGAATGCCTCGGGTCAAAGACCATGGCGTCCTCCGAACGCATTGCGTTTTGCTGCGTTGCAGGCTTGGTATGCCGTCAGCTTGCTGTGAGGTCTTTGGTAACAGTTCAGCCATACAGTACCGCGAAGTCAAAATTGCATCCTTATGCAATTTTGCGAGACTTGCGAGCGCCAA
>ERZ808051.2052-NODE-2052-length-11140-cov-4.065986_pt1 | contig 11140 bp, 9 predicted proteins | sample MGYA00380199_ERZ808051 | MGnify/ENA primary metagenome ERZ808051 (study PRJEB31490, sample SAMN06133391) | mouse gut metagenome | isolation source: J11 | host: mice | place: China: Chengdu | collected 2015-05 ...
GTATGGAAGAATTCTTCCTGGGTTGCTTCTTTTCCTATAATAAATTGAATATCATCGATTAGCAGTACATCCACGTTTCGATATTTTTCCCTAAATTCTATAGTAGAAATATTATCTTTGCGTTGGATTGCGTCAATAATTTCATTTGTAAATTTCTCTGAAGTTACATAAAGAACCTTAGCTTTTGGGTTATTTTCTAAAATAAAATGTGCAATAGAGTGCATAAGGTGTGTTTTTCCAAGCCCAACACCACCATATAAAAAAAGCGGGTTATAAATTTCCCCTGGTGATTCTGCAACGGCTAAAGATGCAGCATGTGCAAACCGGTTGTTATTGCCTACGACAAATGTGTCAAAGGTATAGCGGGGGTTTAAATTCGCATCGATTAGGTTTTTTTGCAAAACAGGGTTTATAACAGGGGCCTGTTCCTCTTCTTTCTTTATACTGTCTTCACTAATAAGCTGGAGAATATAGGAGGTTCCAGTAATTTCACCAACAGTTACCATAAGCTGCTTAAAGTATTTACGTTCAATATAATCCATATACATTTTATCTTTGCATAGAATAGTAATAGTATTATCCTTAACAGAATAAATAGAAAGTGGCTCTAGCCAAGTTTCAAAAGAAATATCTGAAATTTCATATTCTGTTTTCATAGCATTTAGTATATCATTCCATTTTTCGTAGATGTTCGTGTTCATTACAATCTCCTATTTTCCAACAAATTAACAATTGGCACAGATGCCCTAGGTAAAAAGGGCATATACTTATATTTTATACTATTCTAACATATTTTTCAAGAAGAAACAAAAATTATCCACAAAGATATCCACATAAAAGAGGATTAAGCCAGAAAAAATCAATAGTTTGGGGATTTTTAAAAGTATTGTGGATAAGTGGAAAAATTTAGAAAATTGTTTACATAATAATATGTCAAAAAAAGTTATAAACTGCTGGATGTGGATAAAAAAATAGGATTGTGAATATTGTGAAAAACGTTATAAACATTATAAACAGTAGAAAAATCAACAAATTTTTAGGAAAAAACCGAGAAATCAACAAAATATCCAAAAGTTATCCACAAGTTACCCACAATTTGTGGATAACGTAATGTGGACATTGTGAATTTGTAGGGATATTGGGGATAATTATTCTGTAATTAGTGCTTGACTTCATAGTAGTTTTTCTCTATAATAGAAATGATTTTCTATATGTATACTTTCTATTTAAAAGAATATTCGGTTATTGTGAGGAGGTGCTGAAAAAATGAAAATGACATTTCAACCAAAAAAGAGATCCAGAAGCAAAGTACATGGATTTAGGGCAAGAATGAGTTCTGCAGGTGGCAGAAAAGTGCTGGCTGCTAGGAGGGCAAAAGGAAGAAAGAAGTTATCAGCATAGGCCGCAGCTATTGTGGCCTTTTCTTGAACATAGGAGTGGCGCAAGGATAAAGCCACTCTCATTGTTCTGTATTGGGTTTATATGGAGTCATTAAAAAAGAACAGAGAGTTTCAGGAAGTATATAAACAGGGAAAATCATATGCAAATAAATATCTGGTTATGTATGTGAAGAAGAATGGATTTGAAAAGAACCGTATTGGGATATCAGTAAGTAAAAAGGTAGGAAATAGTGTTGTCCGACATAGGATTACTAGGCTGGTAAGAGAAAGTTACCGTTTAAATGAGGAAAAATTTACGAAGGGTTTTGATCTGGCAGTAGTGTCAAGGACTGCAGCAAAAGGAAAAAGTTATTATGAGATGGAAAGTGCATTGCTTCATCTTGGAAGGATGCATGGGATTTGTAAGAAATGAGAGGAATGTCTTGAAGGAGTTTTTGAAGAAAGTTTTGATAGGAGCAATCCGATTTTACAGGAAGTATTTGTCTCCTCTTAAGGTGACAACACATTGCATCTATATACCTACTTGTTCGCAGTATGCAATAGAGGCAATTGAAAAGTATGGTCCCTTCAAAGGCATGTTTTTGGCATGTAAAAGAATAGTAAGATGTAATCCTTTTGCTAAGGGAGGGTATGATCCGGTTCCATAGGGAAGGAATTATACAAGGAGGACATAGTAGTGTATCATATTATACTTACGCAGAGCAGCACATTTTTAATTGGGGATATTGCAAAGCTGCTTGGCATTATTATGAACTGGCTGTTTGAGTTTACCAGCAGCTTTGGTATTGAAAATATAGGGTTATCCATTATTTTATTTACATTGGTTGTAAAAACAATTATGTTCCCTATGACAATAAAGCAACAGAAGTTTTCTAAGATTTCCGCTGTTATGAATCCTGAAATTAGGGCTATCCAAGAAAAGTATAAAGGGAAATCTGATCAAGAATCCATGATGCGGATGCAAGAAGAGACAAAGGCTGTTTATGCAAAGTATGGGACATCTCCTACAGGTGGATGTTTGCAGCTTTTAATCCAGCTTCCAATTTTATATGCGTTATTCCGGGTTATCAATAATATCCCAGCTTATGTAGCATCAGTAAAAGCTGTGTTTATGAATATTGTTACCCCTTTAATGGCAACAGGGGGGTTTGTAGAAAAAATTACTCCTTTTGCAGAAGCCCATGCTATGACAAAAGCAGATTTTACACAGGCTAATTATGTAATTGATTTACTTTATAAATTTACTGATGAAGAATGGATGGACTTAATTGGGAAATTCCCTGATTTAACGGCTGTTATTACAGAAAATATGGAACGGATTAACCATATGAATAATTTCCTTGGTATTAATTTAGCTGAGTCGCCTGGGTTTGCATTGACTCCAGCGTTATTAATCCCAATTTTATCTGGCGTGACACAATGGTTAAGTACAAAACTTATGACAGCAAACCAGCCTATGATGAATTCAGGGGATGAAGAAAATACAATGGCGTCTAGCATGAAAATGATGAATAATTTGATGCCTCTTATGTCTGCGTTTTTTTGTATTACTATGCCAGCAGGGCTTGGTATTTATTGGGTAGCGACAAGTGTGTTTATGATTATCCAGCAGTTAATTTTAAATATGTATTTTAACCGTATGGATATTGAAGAGCTGATTATGAAGAACTTAGAGAAGGCAAATAAAAAGCGCGCTAAAAAAGGCCTTCCGCCGCAAAAAGTAAGTAATGTAGCAAAACAGACGGTAAGGAATATAGAAAATGCAGAACAAATAAAAGAAGAACAGAAAAAACGGATTGAACAGACAAAGAACCAGATAAAAGAAAGTACAGAATATTATAATAAGGGAGTTGCAAAACCAGGAAGCCTTGCTGCAAAAGCAAATATGGTCCAGCAATATAACGAGAGAACAGAGAAAAAGAAGAAATAGCGCAGGGAGGGTTTTTCATGAGGGACTTTATCGAAATTACAGCAAAGACAGTGGATGATGCACTGACAAATGCTTTAATTCAATTAGGAACGACAAGTGATAAAATAGAGTATGAAATACTAGATAAGGGAAGCAATGGTATTTTAGGGATTTTTAATAGTAAACCTGCTAAAATTAAAGTCCGTAAGAAAGCAACTATCGAAGATAACACAAGGGAATTTTTAGATAATGTGTTTGCTGCAATGAATATGAAGGTCGAAATAGCCATTCAGTATAATAAAGAAGAGGGGAATATGGCGATTGATTTAGAAGGGCCTGAAATGGGAGTACTAATTGGAAAAAGAGGACAAACTCTGGATTCTTTGCAGTATCTTGTTAGTTTAGTGGTAAATAAAGACAGTGAAGATTATATAAGGGTAAAATTAGATACAGAAAATTACCGTGAAAGAAGAAAAGAAACATTGGAACACTTGGCAAAAAATATTGCATATAAAGTAAAGAGGACAAAGAAAAGTGTTTCATTAGAGCCTATGAACCCATATGAAAGAAGGGTTATCCACTCAGCGTTACAGAATGATAAATATGTCTGTACAAAGAGCGAAGGAGAAGAACCATTCCGCCATGTGGTTATTATGTTAAAAAAAGAAGGTATTGTACGTAAGGAAAAACAATAAACTAGATAATTTGAATGAAACAGCCGCCTCTATGACGGCTGTTTTCGGCATGAGGGATTTATATGAATACAGAAACAATTGCTGCAATTGCAACCGCTTTAACAAATTCTGGCATAGGGATTATTCGGGTAAGTGGGCCAGAGGCTTTCGAAATTATAGATAAAATTTATGTTTCTCCTTCTGGGAATAAAAAATTAAAAGAAAGTAGGAGCCATCAGGTGCATTATGGTTATATTAAAGATGGGGAAAGAATCATTGACGAAGTAATGGTTTTAGTGATGAAGGCACCCAATACTTATACTAGGGAAGACACAGTGGAAATTGATTGCCATGGTGGCGCTTTTATTATGCAGGAGATTTTAAAAACTGTTTTAAAGTATGGGGCAAGGGCAGCAGAACCCGGAGAATTTACAAAAAGGGCGTTTTTAAATGGCAGGATAGATTTATCACAGGCAGAAGCAGTAATGGATTTTATTAATGCGAAAAACCAATATGCGATGGAAGCCTCTTTTTGCCAATTAAAAGGATCTGTTTCCAACCAAATAAGAAAATTAAGAGAAGATATTTTATATCAAATTGCTTTTATTGAATCTGCATTAGATGATCCAGAGCATATTTCTTTAGAGGGATATCAAGATCAATTAGAAGAAATAGTAGAAAAACTATTGAAACAGCTTGACAATATTTTAAAGCAGTCAGAAAATGGACGTATTTTAACAGAGGGTATAAAAACAGTAATTCTTGGGAAACCCAATGCAGGAAAATCTTCTCTTTTAAATTTGCTGGCAGGGGAAGAACGGGCTATTGTAACGGCGGTGCCAGGCACAACAAGGGATATTTTAAAAGAACATATTATGCTTGGTGGGTTATCCCTTCATATCGTTGATACGGCGGGCATACGGGATACCGATGATGTTGTTGAAAAAATTGGGGTACAAAAAGCGAAAGAATCTGCATTAAACGCTGATTTTATTCTTTATGTAGTAGATTCTTCTATCCCTTTAGATAAGAATGATACAGAAATTATAGAATTTATTAAAGATAAAAAGGCGGTTGTTTTATTAAATAAAACAGATTTAATCCCTGTTGTAAAGGAAGAAAAAATTAGATCTTTAACGGAAAAACAAGTAATTCCTATTTCAGCAAAAAATGCAGAGGGAATGGATATATTAGAAAATGCAGTAAAAGAATTATTTATTTCTGGGGAGTTGTCATATAATAACGAAATCTGTATTACCAATATCCGCCAGAAACAAGAAATAAAAGAAGCATACCAAAGTATGTTACTATTAAAGAAAAGCCTAAAGGACGGGATGCCGGAAGATTTCTATACCATTGATTTAATGGATGCTTATACATCACTAGGGCATGTTATTGGAGAGTCAGTAGAAGATGATTTAATAAATGAAATATTTGAAAAATTTTGTATGGGAAAGTAAAAATAAATTAGAAAATAATAGTATGCAGGAAATAATGCAGAAATGAGGGGAATTATGCCTAATTTAGAGGAAACATATGATATTGCTATAGTAGGTGCCGGGCATGCGGGCTGTGAAGCAGCACTTGCTTCGGCAAGGCTCGGTTTAAATACAATTATTTTTACAATTAGTGTGGATAGTATTGCTTTAATGCCTTGTAACCCTAATATTGGAGGAAGTTCAAAAGGCCATTTAGTAAGGGAAGTGGATGCATTAGGCGGGGAAATGGGAAAAAATATTGATAAGACATTTTTACAGTCGAAAATGTTAAATGAATCAAAAGGCCCTGCTGTACATTCTTTGCGTGCACAGGCAGATAAACAAGAATATACAAAAGAAATGCGGAGGACTTTGGAAAATACAGATAACCTAACAATAAAACAGGCAGAAGTAACAGAACTGATTGTAGAAGATGGGAAGATTACAGGGGTAAAGACATATTCAAATGCGATTTATCATTGCCAGGCAGTAGTATTAGCAACAGGGACTTATTTAAAAGCAAGGTGTATTTATGGGGATGTAAGCAATGAAACAGGGCCAAACGGCCTTCAGGCTGCTAATTATTTAACAGATTCCCTTAAAAATCATGGAATAGAGATACAGCGTTTTAAAACAGGGACTCCAGCTAGGGTAGACAAGAGAAGTATTGATTTTAGTAAAATGGAAGAACAAACAGGGGATCAAAAAATTGTGCCATTTTCTTTTTCGACTGATCCAGAATCGGTGCAAAAAGATCAAGTTTCTTGCTGGCTGACTTATACAAACCAAGAAACCCATAGAATTATTAAAGAAAATTTGGATCGTTCCCCATTATTTTCTGGGGTAATAGAAGGGACAGGCCCAAGATATTGCCCATCTATTGAAGATAAGGTAGTGAAATTTGCTGATAAGGACAGGCACCATGTATTTATTGAACCAGAAGGGTTATATACAAATGAAATGTATTTGGGGGGCATGTCGAGTTCTTTGCCAGAAGATGTCCAGGTTGCAATGTATAGGACTGTCCCTGGGCTAGAGCATGTAAAGATTGTTAGGAATGCTTATGCAATTGAATATGATTGTATTTGCCCGGGCCAGCTTAAGCCTACGTTGGAATTTAAGGCAATAGAAGGGCTATTTAGCAGTGGACAGTTTAATGGCAGCTCCGGCTATGAAGAGGCAGCAGCCCAAGGGTTAGTGGCAGGAATTAATGCGGCGTTAAAAGTACTGGGGAAGGAGCCTATTATTTTGGATCGTTCTCAGGCATATATTGGGGTATTAATTGATGATTTAGTTACAAAAGAAAACCATGAACCGTACCGTATGATGACATCCCGTGCAGAATACCGGCTGCTCCTTAGGCAGGATAATGCAGATTTGCGCCTTTCAGAAATTGGTTATCAGGTTGGTTTAGTCCCTGAAGAAACCTATAAGAAAGTAAAAGAAAAAGAGAAACAGATTGAAGAGGAAATAAAACGGTTAAATAAAACAATAGTAGGGGCAAGTGAAAGCATAAGCAACTTACTAAAACAGTATGGGAGCACCCCTTTAAAAACAGGGACAACATTGGCAGAATTAATCCGCAGGCCAGAGTTGGATTATAAAAAAATAAAGGAAATTGATAAAGATAGAAAACCATTGCCAGAGGATATTGTTACGCAAGTAGATATTAATATTAAATATGAAGGCTATATAAAACGACAATTAAAACAAGTAGAACAATTTAAGAAGCTAGAAAATAAAAAATTAAGTGTTGATTTTGATTATAATATGGTAGAAAATTTAAGGAAAGAGGCTAGGCAGAAGCTGAATTTTTATAAGCCACTTTCTATTGGGCAGGCATCTAGGATTTCTGGGGTATCCCCTGCAGATATTTCTGTGTTATTGATTTATTTAGAACAACTTAGATATAGGAAAGAATAAAAGGAAAATAATATGGATATAACAGTATTTGAAAAAGGGTTGGCTAATTGGAAGATAGAATTAAGCAATAAACAAATGGAACAATTTTTATTGTATTATGAAAGAATGGTAGAAAAAAATAAGGTAATGAATTTAACAGCAATAACGGATTTTGAAGAAGTGGTATATAAACATTTTTTAGACAGCCTTTCTTTAATACAAGCCTCTATATTTTTAGGGAAGGGGAATTTAATTGATGTGGGGACAGGGGCAGGATTCCCCGGAATCCCTTTAAAAATAGTATTTCCTGATTTAGAGGTAGTTTTATTAGATTCTTTAAATAAAAGAATAGGGTTTTTAAATGAAGTAATTTCTGGGTTAGGTTTAAAAGGAATTTCTGCTGTACATAGCCGTGCAGAAGATGCGGGACGAAAACCAGAATATAGGGAAAAATTTGATTTTTGTATATCAAGGGCAGTTGCACATTTATCTATTTTAGCAGAATATGGATTGCCATTTGTAAAACAAGGCGGGTATTTTATCCCATATAAATCCGGGAATATTGAAGAGGAAATAAAAGAATCGGAGTATGCTATAAAAACCCTTTCTGGAAAAATAGAGGAAAAAATTTCTTTTTCAATACCAAATACAGATATAGAACGGACGCTGGTACTTGTAAAAAAGGCAGCGCCCATTCAAAAGAAATACCCGCGTAAAGCAGGTACTCCACAAAAAGAACCACTTACCTAGGAGTTGGGAAAAAAATTTGGCAAAGATCGAGAAATTCCTGTGGCCTTTCTATATGGGGAAAATGTTTACTTTCTTTTATAAGAGAACTTTCAATGGCTGGGTTTAATATTTGGTATTCGTTTAAAGTTTCTTTTATAAAAGGCTCTTTTGCCCCTCCTATAATATAAATGCTATTATCAATTTCCCCTAATTTATGGGAAAGGCTAAAGTTAGTATAATTTCCTATTATACTAGAATAAATAAATTTGGCGTTATACCCGCCAAAGTGCGCAGATTCATAAAAAGAGTTAAGTAAATCATGGTTTTTATAGGCTGGGTTTGCAAAATATAGAGAAGAAAAATCTTTTTTTAGGGATAATTTGCTTACCATAATATTGTATAACAAAGTGCCAATAACCGGGCAATCTAGTAAAAGTTTCTGCATTTTAGAATGTCTGCCTGGGATTAAGTTTGTTTTTGCCAAAGGATCAGGGTTTACTAACATAATCCGATCAAATAGGCTTTTATCGTTACAGCATGCCATAATAGCGATATTAGAAGAAGAACCAGAAGCAATAATATCAGTACGTTTTCCAATAACAGATTTTATAAAATCAGTAATAAGCTGTACATATAGATAATTGGTATAAGTGATGGCTGGTTTGTCTGAACGCCCGAACCCTAATAAATCTAATGTGTAAACCGTATAAAAGTTTGATAATTTATCAAGAGTATTTTTCCATTCAACATCACTATTTCCGGGAAGAAGATCATGTAGTAAAATAAGGGGCTTCCCATTTCCTTGGCAAGTATAGGAAATTGTCCCAAACCGCCAATGGTAAGACTGGCGGTTTTCTTTTGGTAAAATACCTTTATCTGAAGTAAGGGAAATTACTTTATTTATTATTGCAATAGAAGAAATTGTAGCAGAGCTTATCAGGCATATAGTAATAATTTTATTTTTTGTTTTCATGAAAGGCTCCTTTTCATTAAAAATTTTGTTAGGTATAATTATAGTCTAAAAAAAGAAAAGATACAAGACTACAAGACACCAAAGAAATTTTAAAACTTGATTGAGTTAAAGGTAAAGATATGTTATGATAATATGAGTTATAGTAATTAATGAAAGTGGGATTTATATATGGAGTTATCAAAGCTGCGAAGTCATTTAAATCAGGAGATTACAGAAATAGAGCAGCATAGCAAAGAAATAGAACATATGTTTGAAAAACAATCTTATCAAATAAAGGAATTAGAGGATAAGATAAAAATAATGGAAGATAATTTTGATTTTGCATATGAAGCATTTTCTCCTGTATTACAAAATTCTGAAAGATCAAAAGAACAAATTTCAAAATTAAAAGAAGAACAACAGAACTTATGCCAAAGCCAAGAACTTCTTCAAAATCAAATTAATGATTTAAAAAATAAAAAGGAAGAAGTAGTAACTATGCTGCATGAATTGTCTTTTGCAGAGCATAAGAATGAAAAACGTTTAAAAAATATAAAAGCAAATTATGATAGGATGCTTGGCATACGAATGATAGAAAGGCAAGAGCAAGAGAGACAGCGTATTGCAAGAGATTTACATGATACAACAGTGCAAAATTTAACAGCAATGATCCACAAAATGGAATTTTGCCAACAGATTATGGATGCTGATCCAATCCGTGCAAAATTAGAAATGCAGCTTATGATAAATACCATTCGGGAATCTGTAGATGATATGAGGGAGGTGATATATAATTTACGTCCTATGTCTTTTGATGATATTGGTTTTAAGGAAACATTATTAAGGACTGTAGAAAAATTGAGAAAAAATACCGATATTAATATTAATTTTGCAATATATGGCGAAGTATATCCAATGGTTCCCGCATATGAATTAACTATTTTAAGGATTATCCAAGAATCATTTAATAATAGTAAAAAATATTCACAGGCAGAACAAGTAAATATTGCATTAAAATATGAAGAAAATCAAATAATATTAAAGATCCAAGATAATGGAAATGGGTTTGATATGGAAGAAAAAAAAGAGGATCAACAAAATTCCGGTTTTGGTATTTCTATGATGAAAGAGAGGGTATATTTATTAAAAGGACAATTAAATATCCAATCAAAAAAAGATATAGGGACAGAGATAGAAGTTATACTGCCAAAGAAGGAGTTGGAGGAAACAGATGAAGATTAAAATTTTACTAGCTGATGATCATTCCATGATAAGAGAAGGAATCAAACAGTTATTAGAATTAGATCCCAATTTTACAGTGATTGGTCAAGCTGGAGATGGTTTAGAGTGTATTAGGTTATTACAAAGAGAACTTCCAGATATATTACTTTTAGATGTAAATATGCCAAAGATGAATGGTATAGATGTATTACAAAAAATAAAAGAAAAAAAATGGAAGTTAAAAGTACTAATGCTGACCATCCATAATGAAGTTGATTATCTGCTAAAAGCAGTTGATATAGGATGTAATGGATATGTATTAAAAGATTCTGATATAGGATTATTAAAAAAGGCGATTATGTCTATCTATAGGGAAGAAGTAGATGTTTTTATTCAGCCAGATTTAATTCCTATGTATAATATGGGATTAATTAATAGGGAAGAAAATTCGCAAACGTTAGATGGATTAACAAAAAGAGAAATAGAAGTACTAAAATTAATAACAGAAGGATTATTTAATAAAGAAATTGCATATAAATTAAATATAAGCGAAAGAACAGTAAAGAATCATATTTCAAATATATTTAAAAAAATAGAGGTTTCCGATAGAACACAGGCGGCAGTTTTCGCTATTAAGAACGATCTGATTAAGCTATTCTAAATATAGTATTACTAAAAGAAATGTTTCACGTGAAACATTTCTTTTTTATTGTCTTAGAATACTAAATAATGTTTCACGTGAAACATAGAAAACAATATATAGAAAAGTGCTTGTGAAACATGAAATTTTAATATGCGTGAAACATAATAGAAATAAGAGCCTTTATAAAAAATGAAACTATATATTGTGGTATATAGAAAATATCACTGTGTAA